>Ga0070698_100001418_pt1 | contig 26529 bp, 17 predicted proteins | sample KBSK1502metaG_FD_65477 | JGI IMG/M metagenome (GOLD analysis project Ga0070698, IMG submission 65477) | Corn, switchgrass and miscanthus rhizosphere microbial communities from Kellogg Biological Station, Michigan, USA - KBS K1-50-2 metaG | ecosystem: Host-associated > Plants > Roots >... | reverse complement strand
TAGCGCTGGGTCAGCTCGATGGCGAGGATGGCTTCCCTCAGCTTTCGCTGAAGCGTTGCCGGGGCGTTCGGCCCGAGAAAGAGCTCCTTGGCCAGCTGCTGGGTAATGGTGCTGCCACCCTGGACAAACTGGCGGTGACTCAGGTCGTCCAGGGCCGCCCGACCGATCGCGACCAGGTCGATGCCGCTGTTCTCATAGAACGTTCGGTCTTCGATCGCGATGGTCGCCTCGACCATGAGGGGAGAGATGGCGCCGAGCGGCACGACGATTCGGTGATCGCCCTGGTTCCCGATGTCGGCCAGCAGGTTTCCATGCCGGTCGTAGAGCAGGAGATCCTGAGGCAGGCCTGTCGGTGCAATGTTGGTGACGGGGGGTAGCGGATTGATGATGTCGGCAGCGACGACCGGTGCCGTGATGGTCCCTACCAAAACGAGAACAGTGAGGATGGCGATCGCGAGGCGCCGAAGGTCTTGGCTGGCTTGACGGGGCCACCGCGCGCGATGCGCGCGGCGCGCCAACGAGATCTCGGCGCGCACCTTCGAGCGGGCGATCGCGCGGTAAAAGGGGTCCACCGTCCTTCCCTCCGGTAGATGGAAAACATTAGTCAGTTCTCGATGGCTGTCAATAGATCAAAAGGTCAACAGATGAAAACTGCGCGCGAAGCGCATGAGAATGCGACAAGCCGTTCTCGCTTTATGACTCGATGGAGAAAGTGCTATGTCCGCTGTCGTTAGAAATGGTTAGGCTGGCCGCGCTGGCGACCTGAAGGCCTTCGCCCGAATGGATGGTGCCTCAATCCTTTCCGGCGAGACTGCTCGCCGGAAGATCTATACCGTATCGGCTACCGGGATGTTGAACGCAAGAGTTCGGGTCGATCCTGAAGTCGGAGATGCCCGAGGAGCCCAAGCTTTTCCAGAAGGGCTGATCGCTTTCGCGGGTGGAGTCCCGATGCAACTCGACGGCCAGCTAATCGGCGCCGTCGCGGTCTCGGGTGGGACCAGCGCCCAGGATCAGGAGATTGCCGAAAAGGCGACTAATGCCCTAACAACCTCGACTGGCAGCTAAGGAAGGCTTCGCGGTCGCCGACTAATAGGCGACTCGCCACTCGCTACTGCGCACCGCCACTTCTATTGACCCGGAGTGCAATCGGGCGTAAGCTGCGACACGGAGAGAGGCCGGGTTCATTGGGGAGGCTTGGTGGAGCATGGCTGCTTTTTTGCTGCAGCTGAAGAAGTGGGGCGTTCCCGGATATCGATCTGGTACACCGTGGAAGCAGGTGGTCGCGACGATCACCTACCTGGTCCTTGCCGCCTGGCTTGTTCAGGGCTTTACCGGTCGGCCGGGGCTGGCAGCCTTTAGCCTGGCGCTACTTGCTGCGGTATTTGTCGGATCCAACGCCTGGAAGATCCGCTCGAAGCTTCCGCTCTTGAGCGCGCCGAGTAGGGCAAAGGCGCTCGCTGGCTGGGGCGTTCTCGTCGTGGCCCTGCTCATCACCGGGACATGGAGCTTGGCTGAAACCACACCGACTGCTCCCGCAGGCGCAAGCAGCCTGCGATCCGGTAGTGGAGGAGTAGGAGGCGGCGCTCCGGCGACTGCTCCATCTCGAGACTCGTCGCCAACCCCAACACGGACCGCCACGCCTAAGCCGACCCCAACGCCGACGCCCGCGCCGGCAACGCCCGCCCCAGTGCAAGCCACGCAGCCACCGCTAGTAGTCAGCGTTACCTTCGTCAATGCACCGTTGACGGCTCGACCTGGCCAGCGAGCCACGCTAAATGTCAGAACGGCGCCGAACACCGGTTGCACGATTGAGGTGGATTACAAGTCTGGAGCCTCGACAGCTCAGGGTTTGGGGCCTAAGACCTCAGATGGCGCCGGAAATGTCACATGGACCTGGATGGTTGGCACTAGGACGACGCCCGGACAGTGGTCTATTTACGTGACGTGCGGGGACGCAACTAACCAGACGTACATCAATGTCACGTAATGCGTTTCGACACTAGCTCCTCTTCGAGGCGTGTCATACGATCTTGCATATCCTTTAACGCGCGCATGAGGTCAGCTGTTGTGTATTCATGGACACCTTCCGTCCGTTGAATAATGAAGGTTGTCACGGTGGCGGTGATTAGGCCGAAACAGGCGATGCCCAATACCATCAGCATTCCGGCGACGATACGACCCGGCACGGTCAACGGTCCAATTCCATAACCGAGCGTCGCCATCGTGGAGAAAGCCCACCAAGCCGCGTCTCCGAAGTTCGCAAACTGCGCGTTTATTCCGTGCTCGAACTCGTAGGCCAGACCCGCACCGATCCAAACGAATCCGAAGGCGATGATCAAGAGTGTGGGAAGCCCATTTCGATCGCCGATCACCTTCAGCCGTGTGGCCGCCCTGTTCGCATCGATCAGCGTGTGAACGATGAGACCGAGTCGAGCAAATCGAAGAACCCGTAGGAGTATCGCCAGCCTGGCAAGGCCGAGCAGCCTTAAGAAGCGCATTGAAGGAAGGACGGCAAGCAGGTCGATCCAATGACGTTTGAAATACAGCCAGCGAGAGGGTGCCGCTGATATGCGCACCACAAACTCGACTACGAAGATTGCCGTGATGCCGTTCAGGGCTAGTTGGACGTTGTCCCTGCTCAGCAACCCGGTCGGCCTGTCCTCCGCGAGCCCAAGAAATATGTAGATGAGCGCAAGGCAGGCCATAAAGAGCGTCCAAGGCAGGTCGTATCTATGGAAGAACCAGTTGATCCGCTCACGCAGTCGCAGTGAGCGGGTTCTTCCCGCCGCCCCAGCAGTCATTCGGTGGGCCTCCCTGGTCACTGAGAGTAGCACGAAGCCGCCCACGCCCTTCGTGGTCATCTCGGGCGCCGATGGTAGTAGGGAGCACCTTCCGACCGGCTCCGATTGGTGCCTGGGTTCGCCAGTGACCTGATCGTGACCGGACCGGCCGGTGGTCGGTGAAAGGCCGAGGTCGACTAGCGCCAGTCAACGAACTGGGGAGGCGGCCGCGACCGCGAAATGAACTCGAGCTTGCCGAGTTACAGACCTATGCCGCTATCCGCGATCCAGAAGGGCGCCATCGGTCAATTTGCATTTCTGGAAACGGCTTTGGTTACAGGTCGAGGTCAGGTTGAGATCTACACGCCGGCGGCTGACAATGAAGGTCGCGATGCCGAGGTTCGCCGGCACCTGAAACGAGCTGCAGCGATTGGGATTCAGATCAAGGTGGCTTTTGAAATATTCAGGGTCAACCAGCGCGGCCGTCGGACGTATTTGTCGCTCCGCTTTGTGATCCCCGAAAGGAGGATTAGCCGCGATCCACGGCTCTGGTACTTTCTGGCTGTTTACGATGTTAACCAAAATGCGGCTCCACGACCCCGTGTTCTTGATACCCGCCGCTGTCCTGCACAGATTGGCACGGCACGGGAAGGCCAGACGCGGAATCGTGTTTGCCGTCGAGGCGAACCTGGCGCCTGGAACTCATGATCGATGGTCGCCCTATCGCGTTCCGCTCAAGGATCTCGGGAAGCGCCTTCTGGAAATCATCGACGATGCCAGCATGACAGTGCAGGCCGGCTCCGTACCGTTGCCGCCTGGTGCCGTTGTCCTTGGTCGGGCCGGCAACCGCCGGCAAATCACGCGTTCTCTCCGGGCTGCTTAAGTAAACGGGCCGCGTTCGTACGTGGCGTCTATACGGCAGCCTTCGCCGATTGGAAGAACGCAGGCGGCATTTCGTGGTCCAGTCTCCAAGTAATCGACATCGGCCGGTCGCGTTCATGACCGACGTAGGAGGCGGTTCCGAGAAATAGGAAAGGCGAAGCGCCGATGAAGTCTCCCACCGAGCTTTCACGCACGAAGAGAAGGATTCGAGTTCCACGTGCCTTGTGCTCGATATAACGCTGGCCCGTTGGTGAGGCTGCCGACGTAGTGGATTGCGATTCCCAATGGAACAGGGTCGGTGAGATCGGGTAGTCACGGTACCTAGTTGTTGGGGAAAATCGCCGTTCTGACTTATTAAGGGTTACCAGGAACAGGTCAGCCTTATAGCGCTCGACCCATCGGACACCCTCTCGCCACTGCACGGGCCGGTCGGCGGCAGCCTCACCGAATGCAGCCAAGATCTCATTTCTCGAGTATCGGGCATGCAGCCGGAGAGGCACATCGGAAGAAATCTGTGGATCAATGTCAAGGTGCGAGCTGTTGTTCCCGAGCAAGCCCAGAAGCTCGGACAGCTCGCCCTTGATATTCGCGTTATCGAACAGGCGCGCGAGGGATTTGTCGAGGGTTGTTCGCGTTGAATCCGCCGACCACAAGTCGAAATGGAGCATTTCCAGTAGGCGTCGTTCCTGCTGAGGAAGACCTTCGAGCTGAGGCGGCTGAGGTGCCGCTAAGGCACGCAGGTAGGAGGCGACACGCAATTGGTCGTCGATGTGAAGCATGCGACTCAGAGCCTTGCTCATAGCGGCCTCGTCGGTCGACGTCGGTGCAACGAATCCTGCCTGGCGGCGGATCTCCGTCCACCCAGGACTCGACCCGGAGTAAACATCATTAAGGTCAAATCCGGTTCGTTGTAGGAATTCGCCCAACGATACGTCACCAAGTTCTTGCAGTCTCTCCGCAAGCTGCGATCGGAGCCTGCCAATTGAACCTCGGATGTTGTCCAAGATTTCTCTCTGCGACTGGCGGTCAAGGGTGATCGAGCAACCGGCGGGAAGGTAGGGGAATCCGTCTTCTATTTGGTCAAGCACATCCTTACGAGTGCCGCCCAGAAGCGCCCTAAATCGCTCCTCAAAGCGAAACCGCCGGTGCTGCTGCCCAATAAAATCGAGCACTGTCAGGCCGGCCTTGCCCTCGGTTCGCCGCAGTCCGCGTCCCAGTTGCTGAAGAAAAACGATGGCGCTCTCGGTGGGGCGTAAGAACATGACCGTATCAACGTCAGGAATGTCCAGTCCCTCGTTGAAGAGATCGACAGAAAAGATGACCTTCGTTTGTCCCGAACGAAGATTACGTAGCGCCTGCGCGCGTTGGGCGTTATCAGTAGCTGCCGAAACCGCCGTGGAAGGTATACCGGCTTGGTTAAAGCGGTCAGCCATGAACCGCGCATGTTCGACGCTGACACAGAATCCGAGGGCCTTCATCTTCGCCGTCGATTCAACGAGATTATTAACGGTATCAAGGATCCTGCGAACGCGGACATCGTTTGCCGTGTAGATGTTTGCCAGCTCTTTGGTGTCGTACCCGCCGCGTGACCAGGTGACGCCACTTAGGTCCACGCCATCGGAAACGCCGAAGTACTGGAATGGGCAAAGCAATCCTTGGTCGAGGGCATCCCATAACCGCAACTCGACAGCGATTCGGCCGTCGAACCAACGTTTAACGTCAAGGCCATCAGTGCGCTCGGGGGTTGCCGTCATGCCTATCAACAGCCGAGGCTTTACGTATTCAAGGAGCCGCGTATAGGTCGGGGCTTCGGCGTGGTGAAACTCATCGACGATGACGACGTCGTAGAAGTCAGGCGGCAGCTTTTGGAGCTCAACGTGATGAAGCGATTGAATCGAGGCAAAAACGTGCTTTCCGTCACGCGGCCGATCACCAGCAACCATGAGTTCGCCGAAGTCGCCGTCGCGTAGCACGTTGCGGAACGTGGCTAGGGTCTGCTTCAGGATTTCTTGGCGGTGGGCTACGAAGAGGAGAGACGCGTCTGGCCATTCATCGCGCACGCGTCGATAGTCAAATGCCGAAACGACTGTCTTGCCACTTCCCGTCGCGGCAACGATTAGATTCTTCCAACGGTTGTGCACCTTTCGCTCGACTTCAAGCTCGTAAAGCATCTCTCGCTGAAAGGGGTACGGCTGCAGGTCAAAAGGTAGCAACTCTGTAGTTGCGATCCGTTCATCGCGCGCGATTGCAGCCGCAAAGGTTGCGTGGTCGTAGGGCTCGAACAGTGAGTCCGCCCAGTAGGTCTCAAATGCGGACCGAAAGCGTTCTAGGAGGGCAGGTGAGACAGCCTCCGTCAGCCTGACGTTCCACTCCAGTCCCTCATGAAGGGCGGTATGGGTCAGGTTCGAGGACCCAATGTAGGCGGTCGAGAAGCCGGTGTCGCGCTCGAACAGCCAGGCCTTCGCGTGGAGTCGGGTTGACCCAGTGTCGTAAGACACCTTAACGTCGACGCCGATCTTGGCCAGCTCGTCGAGCGCTCGGATATCGGTTATTCCCGTGTACGTAGTCGTTAGGAGACGAATCGCCACTCCGCGCTCGCGTAGACGGGTTAGCTGGTCCATAAAGATGCGAATGCCATTCCATACAACAAAGGCTGAAAGTAGATCAACCCTGTCGGCGGACTCAAACTCTTTCTTAAGCGCGGACCCGAGCGCCGGTTCCTGCTTCGCCTTCACAAGGAGGGCGTTCTGGTTGAGCGCGATGTCCGGCCTTTCCAGCGAAATGGGCGCGGCTAGGCCAATTGCCGGTCTTAGGCGCTCGATCAGCTCTTGGCCTTCCTGATCAACGCTTTGATCCTTGAACAGCCGAAACGATGGCGCTCGATCGGTGAGATACCGGAGGATATCGTTTATCAAGGCGACCTGGCCGGCAACGTCGTCGTCAAACTGTGGAGCCGAGAGCACCTTCTCGACGATTCTTGCTAGGTGGTCGGCCAGAACTCCTGGGGCCTCAGCTCGATCGAGCCGTGTCAGCCGATAGAGCCGTTCGTCTGGTGGCAGCCGCGAGCGTAGGTATTCCGTGAGGACCGCTTCGTACAAGCCTGCTGGAAGATCTGCCAAATTCTGGCTTTCAGCCACTCGCCTACACTACCGCGACCAAAAGCTGCGGATCGAGCCGTCTGCGACACACAGCTGTCGCAAGCGCCCTTTAGAGTGACTCTGGAGTAAAAGGGCAAGATGCAGTTTCTCGATGGCTGGTTGATCGTCAGCCCGTCCGATTTGACGGGCTTTTTGGAGTGCGAGCACCTCACCCAGCAGGAGCTGTCGGCCGCTCGCGGTGAGATCGAGCGTCCCGACCGAAAGGATCCTGAACTCGAAGTCATGGCGAAGCGGGGACTCGAGCACGAAGCTCGCCACCTGGTTGAGCTTCGAACCAGCCGCCAGAGAGTCGTCGAGTTTTCTTTCCCTGAAGGAAGCATCGCCGGCCTTACCGAGGCCCACGAGAGGACGGTTGCGGCCATGCGCGATGGAATGGACGTCATCTACCAGGGCACGTTCTTCGACGGGCGCTGGCGATGCCACCCCGACTTTCTGTTGAAGGTCGACAAGCCGAGCAAGCTCGGCGACTTCAGCTACGAGGTGGCCGACGCCAAGCTCGCACGCAAGGCCAAGGCGGCCGCCGTTCTGCAGTGTTGCGTCTACGCCGAGCAACTGGCGGCGATTCAGGGCGTCGATTCCGAGCACATCCGGCTGTTCCTCGGCGATGGCTCCGAGGAGGAGCTTAGGCTGAAGGACTATGGCGCCTACTACCGGAGCGTGAAGCGCCAATTCGAAGAGACAGTACTGGCGCCGGCCATGGCGACGTATCCGGATCCGGTGGACCACTGCCGCATCTGCCGCTGGCTCGAGGTGTGCGAGGCGCGCCGCCGCGTGGACGACCATCTGTGCCTCGTTGCCGGGATGCGCCGCGACCAGACCCGCCGGCTCAACCTCGCGGGTATCAAGACCGTAACCGAGCTGGGTGCCAGCCCGGTCGACCAACTGATCCCGGGCATCAACGAGATGGCCATTACCCGGCTGCGCCAGCAGGCTCGGCTGCAGGTGCAACAGCGACAAACCGAAAGGGTTCCCTTTGAAGTGTTGCCGCCGCTCGGCGAGCACCTCGGCTTCCAAGCACTCCCCGCCCCGACTCCAAACGATCTCTTCTTCGACATGGAAGGCGATCCCTTCGTCGGCGACAACGGACTCGAGTACCTGTTCGGCATCCTCGAGATGGTGGAGGGGAGCCCACGCCATCACACCTTCTGGGGCCATGACCCCGACGAAGAGAAGCGTGCTTTCGAGCAGGTTGTGGACTTCCTGATCGAGCGGCTCGATCGCGATCCCGAGCTCCATGTCTATCACTACGCCGCCTACGAGCCGAACGCGCTTAAGTGGCTGGCCAGCACCTACACCACGCGCGAGGCCGAGGTCGACCGGCTCCTGCGAGGCCGGGTGCTCGTCGACCTGTATCGGGTGGTCCGGCAATCCGTTCGGATCGGGACCGAGTCGTACTCCTTGAAGGAGCTCGAGGCCCTTTACCGCGGCAAACGATCGACCGAGATCGTCGATGCCGCCGGCAGTATCGTCGCCTACGAGGACTGGCTCGAGTCGCGCGACCAGCGGCTGCTTGACGAGATCGCCCGGTACAACGAGGACGACTGCCTTTCAACCGCGCAACTCCGCGACTGGCTCGAGGGTCGTCGGCTGGAAGCGATTGCGCAGTACGGCGAGATCCCAAGGCCTGTTCCCGAGGAAGCTGAACCGAGCGAAACGATCCGCGACATCGACGAACGGACGGCCGCCCTCGTCGACCGGTTGCTCGAAGGCGTCCCCGAGCAGGAGGACGATCGGTCATATGAGCAGCAGGCACGGTACCTACTCGCGCACAGCCTCAACTGGCACCGGCGCGAGGGCAAGTCCGAATGGTGGGAGTACTACCGGAAGTGCTCCTCGACCGATGAGCAGCTGGTCGAGGATCGAGAGGCGATCGGCGCGATCGAGTTCCGCGGCGCGCTGCGCCAGGAGAATCGTTCCAACGTCTTTCGGTACTGGTTCGACCCGAACCAGGAATACAAGATTGGCGTTGGCGACCAACCGCACGACCCACGGCGAGAAGCCGGCGCCGGTGAAGTGGTCGCCTTGGATCCAATAGCCGGATGGATCGAGCTGAGTCGTGGAGTGAAATCGGACGTCCCGCATCCAACGTCGCTGATCCCGGCGAGCCCGATTCCGACTAAAGAACAGCGCGATGCCCTAATGCGGTTGGGCCAGCGCGTTGCAGACCATGGATTTGTTGGCGCCGGCCCGTACCAGGCAGCCCGCGATCTACTGTGCCTTGAGCCGCCCCGAATTGACGGCGTGATCGAAGGAGCGCCCCTGGTTCAGGCCGGCGAGCGCGCGAAGGATGTGGCGCTTCTTCTGGCGCCTCGGCTGAATAACAGTTACCTGGCTATTCAGGGGCCCCCAGGTTCTGGGAAGACAACGATCGGTGCCGAAATGATCCTCGACCTGGTTAAGTCCGGCAAGCGAGTTGGGGTAACGGCCAACAGCCACAAGGTCATCGGCAATCTGCTGGACAAGACGATGGGGGAGGCCAGACGCCAGGGGCAGCGGGTCCAAGCCATCCAGAAAGCGGACGAGCGGGAACGATGTGCCTCACAAGAGGTTCAATGTACCAACAGCTCATCGACGGTCGAAGCAGCGTTAGCCGCGGATGAGGTTGAGGTCGTCGCTGGTACTCCGTGGCTCTTTGCTCGGGCCAGCTTCCCCGCCAAGCTGGATTATCTGGTGGTCGACGAGGCGGGCCAGATGGCGCTCGCAAACGTTCTCGCAATCGCGGGCGCCGCAAACAACCTTATATTGTTGGGCGATCCGAACCAACTCCGGCAGCCCTCCCATGGAATCCATCCGGAGGGCGTCGACCTATCGATACTGGATCACGTCATCCAGGATCAGCCCACGATGCCGGCCGCGTACGGGCTCTTCTTGGAGACGACTTACCGGCTGCATCCTGCGGTCTGCGCGTTCGTATCCGAGGCCTTCTACGACGGCAAGCTCGAGCCCGACGACTCGACCAAACGCCAGAATCTCGCCGTCAGCAACGGCAGCGGCGGACGGGGTCTCCGTTACATCCCGGTTGAACATGCCGGCAACCGTACGCTGTCGCCCGAAGAAGCGGATCAGGTCAATTACACGTTCCGGGCTCTTCTCGGCCTGCCCTGGACCGATCGCGAGAGTAAGACGCGGCCAATGGCCGTCGATGATATCCTCGTGGTCGCGCCGTATAACGCGCAGGTCCGTCGACTGATCGAGACACTTCCAGACGGAGCCAGGGTCGGGACCGTTGATAAATTCCAGGGTCAGGAGGCACCAGTCGTCATTTACTCCATGGCGACGTCTTCGGTCGACGACGCACCTCGCGGAATGGATTTCCTCTTCAGCCTAAACCGGCTGAACGTCGCTGCGTCCCGCGCTCAAAGCTTGGTCATTCTTGTTGCCAGTCCAGAGCTACTCAAGGCTAAATGCCAAACGCCCAACCAGATGCGCTTGGCTAGCGCTCTGTGTCGAATGGTGGAGGTTGCAGCTTGCCAAGCCCCCAAGACGCTCGCGTCCGCTGATCGCCTGGAAGATCTACGGCGGTCGGTAGGCCAATTGCCAATAAGAGAAGCAGATCGGGATCCCCGTGGGGACACTCAATAACACCAGCGTCAAGGGATCGGGGCGTCCTCCTCAAAGTAGTCAATGTCGATCCGCTTTATCTCATAGGTGCGAGCGGTCGTGGTGCCGACGTTATACTCCATCATTAGATCGACCAAACGCTTGCCGTCGATTAGAACGATCCGCTTCTCGATCTTTTCGACGTATGCCTTTGCATCGGGCGAGAAGGTGGACGTGGTTATCATCACGCCCTTCCTAGCGCGCTGCCCTTCGAGACTACCCGCGAAGGCTTGGACGACGGGCCGACCAACCTGCCCTTCCCAGCGTTTCGCCTGAACATAGAGCTGGTCGAGGCCCAACTTGTCTTCTTTGATCACGCCGTCCACACCCTGATCCCCGCTCTTGCCCAGCATCGTTGCCGCATCGGCGAATGAGCCGCCATATCCCATGGCGACGAGCAGATCCAATACCAGTTGCTCAAAGAACTTGGGCGGCGCGTCCCTTACCCTGGTCAGCAGCTCCTGGCCGAGGGTCTCCCTGAGCGCCTTCCAATTCTCCTCTAGGGCTTCCTCTGGAGTGGAACCATCACCTGGCTCACTTGCGGGTCGGGCGGGTGTCGGCTCGTTTACCCTCGATTGGACCCGGAAGTCCTGGAAGCTCGGGAATGTCATCAACACCTTGTTGTCTATCCGATCCGGATGATTATGGAGCGCCTTTTGTCCTACAGGCGTAATCTGAACGTAGCCCCGCCTTGGCCTCGATAGCAGACCTGCCTTGGCCAAGTACGTGATAGCCCAGAAGACACGGTTGTCGAATACTTGCTGTCCACCGCTAGGCAGGAATTGCTTGCGCTCCTCTTCCGATAGGCTGAACTGATCGGCGAGCAGCGGAACAAGATCACGTGCGCGCAGTTCTGTCCCCTCGGCCACCGCAGCCAGAACCGGCCGCATGAGCGTCTGGTAGTCCGGGATCGGCACTGCTTCTCCGTACTCCTAAAGACGAGTCCCACTCGGATGGCACTGAACGCGCCGAAGTAGGCTTTCAACCCCGAATTATGACCCAGCAATAAAACCCTGGGATTAAGCCGGCCAGAACTGCTGACATTTCGGCGAAACGGTACGATGGCCGTCGGAGAAAGGAGGACAGGGGCTGGGCGAAGCGGCGATCCGAAACCACGCGGCTTTCATCTGGTCGGTTGCCGACCTGCTGAGGGGCGATTACAAGCAATCGGAGTACGGCCGGGTGATCTTGCCCCTCGTCGTCCTTCGTCGCCTGGACTGCGTCCTAGAGCCGACGAAGCCCGCGGTCCTTAAGCGGAAGGCCCAGGTCGAAGGCAGGATCCAGAACCTGGAGCCGGTCCTCCAGGCAGCTGCCGGCCAGCAGTTCTTCAACACCTCGCCGCTCGACTTCCGCCGGCTGCTGGATGACCCAGGGAATGTGGCTGACAACCTGCGCAGCTACATCGCGGGATTCTCAGCAGCCGCCCGGGACATCATCGACAAGTTCGATTTCAACACTCAGCTCACCCGCCTCGAGCGAGCCAATCTTCTGTACCTCGTGGTCTCGAAGTTCGCTGAGATAGATCTGCATCCGGTCAAGGTCTCAAACCTCGAGATGGGTTATCTGTACGAGGAGCTGATCCGCCGCTTCTCCGAGCTCTCAAACGAGACTGCTGGAGAGCACTTTACGCCGCGCGAGGTCATCCGGCTGATGGTCAACCTCCTTTTCATCGAGGACGAGGAGGTCCTAACCAAGCCAGGGATCGTAAAGACGCTGTATGACCCGGCCTGCGGCACCGGTGGGATGTTATCGGTCGCCGAGGACCACCTCCGGGCGCTCAATCCGAAGGCGCGGCTCGAAGTGTTCGGCCAAGAACTGAACGCCGAGACGTACGCAGTCTGCCGCTCGGACATGATGCTGAAGGGCCAGGACGCCTCGCGCATCTTCTGGGGCAACTCGTTCACCGAAGACGGCCTGCCCGACGGCAAGTTCGACTACATGCTGGCGAATCCACCGTTTGGAGTGGAGTGGAAGAAAGTCGAAAAGGAGATTCGGGCGGAAGCGGACAAGAAGGGCTTCGCCGGCCGATTCGGCGCCGGACTGCCACGGATCAATGACGGGTCGTTCCTCTTCCTTCAGCACATGATCTCGAAGATGAAGCCGCCGGAAGAGGGCGGCTCGCGGCTGGCGATTGTCTTCAATGGCTCGCCGCTGTTCACCGGTGGAGCGGGCTCTGGTGAGTCAGAGATTCGGCGCTGGATCATCGAGAATGACTGGCTGGACGCGGTGGTGGCTCTGCCGGATCAGCTTTTTTACAACACTGGCATCTTCACCTATGTCTGGGTGCTGACCAATCGGAAGTCGCCAGACCGCCGGGGCAAGGTCCAACTGGTTGACGCACGGTCGTACTTCACGAAAATGCGCAAGTCGCTCGGCAACAAACGGCAGGAGATCTCGGCCGAGCAGATCGAGGCTGTCACCCGGCTGTACGGCGAACTCAAAGGTGAACAGGTGAAGATCTTGCCAAATGAGGCGTTCGGATACCTGCGCATCACCATCGAGCGTCCGTTGCGGGTGCGATGGGAGGTCAACGATCAGACGATCGCTGTCGCGGACGCGCAGAAAGAGGTGAACAAGCTCGATGGGGCGACCCGTCTGACGCTACGCGACGCCCTCTCTCAGCACGCTGGCTTGAGGGCAGATACTGAGCGAGAGATGGCCAGGAGGGTAACTCCCATCCTAGCCACAATTGGATTTCGGGCCGGAGCAATCGAGGCTGTCGTAAAGGGTCTTGTCGTAACGGATCAGCAGGCATCGATCGTCACTGACCGTAAGGGCAGCGCCGAGCCCGATCCTGAACTGCGCGATTACGAGAACGTGCCGCTGCCTTCCGTCCGTGTACCCTTCGCAGCGGACCCAGCTGAAAGGTTGCGAACCCTGGAGTACCGGACGGCCATCAATGACTACATGCGAGCAGAAGTGGCGCCCTACGTACCGGAGGCCTGGGTAGATGAAGAAAGAACCAAGATTGGCTACGAGATTCCGCTGACGAGGCACTTCTATAAATACACGCTGCCTCGGCCGTTGGCTGAAATCGACGCAGAAATCAAGAGCCTTGAGAGCGAGGTGCAGCGCTTGCTGGCGGAGGTGGCCAATTGAGCGAAATGCGGCTTAAGTTCCTTGCCCGGCTCAACACGGACTGCAAGGGCACCGAGGCTCGGCCTGTCGTGGCACTCGAGCACTTAGATAGTTGGACTGGCTCCCTGGTCGACGGGGTGGAGCTACTAACTAGGGATCCCAGTGCCGCCGCCGGGGTCGCAACGGTCGAACCCGGAGATGTTCTTTTTGGGAAGCTCCGGCCGTATCTGGCCAAGACGTGGCTGGCCGATCGCCAAGTTTATGCCTCGACGGAACTATTGTGTCTCCGGCCGGCACCGGGTGTAAACCCTAGTTGGTTCGCGTTCCTCATGTCCAGTCAGCCTGTCATCGATTGGGCTGTTGCCACTTCGGATGGGACAAAGATGCCTCGTACCAGCTGGGAAGCGCTTGGCGAGTTTCGCGTTCACTTGCCGGGTGAATCCACCCAGGAAGGCATCGCACGCTTTCTTCAACGTGAGACGGACCGGATCGACGGACTGATCGCGGCAAAGCGCCGCATGACGCAGCTTCTCGATCAGCGGTGGCAATCCATCATGTCGGCAGGTGTTTCCGGACGGCTAACCCCATCCCAGGGATACCGGACCTCAGCCATTCCTTGGCTGACGAACATTCCGATGGGGTGGCGGGAGGCGAAACTCAATCTTCTTGCCAGATTGGGCAGTGGCCATACGCCCAGTCGTAAGCAGCCTGAGTGGTGGGACAATCCCTCGATTCCGTGGATAACGACCGGCGAGGTTGAACAGGTGCGCAATGATCGCGTGGAGTACGTGAATGAGACGCGCGAGATGATCAGCGAGTTAGGAATGGCGAACTCATCGGCCACGCTCCACCCTGTTGGTACGGTAGTCCTCTGCCGGACCGCTTCCGCCGGGTATTCGGCAATCATGGGCCGGGACATGGCGACAAGCCAGGATTTCGCGACATGGACGTGCGGACCGCTACTCAAGCCGAGGTTCTTGCTCCTGTGCCTGCGCGTCATGCGTCAGGACCTGTTGGGCAGGCTGGCAATGGGATCAACACATCAGACCATTTACATGCCTGAGATCGAGTCGATCAAGGTGCCGCTGCCTTCGGTGGATGAGCAGGATGCGGTCGTTGCCGCAGTTTACGGCTGCTTGCCCGCGATTGATCAGGCCATCAGCGATCTGGATAGGCAGGTCCGACTACTCCTCGAACGCCGTCAGGCAGTCATCTCCGCCGCTCTGACCGGTGCCCTCGAGTTGCCTAAGGAAAACGTAGCGTGATCAAGCCTGACGAGAAGCTCTTTGAGGACGCAATCACCGAAAGCCTCGTGGAGTGCGGTGGCTACCTGACCTGCAAGTGGGGAAACCGGCCTGAATGGGCGGGCGACTTCGATGCCGCGAACGGGATCGATACGGTCGAGCTATTCGCGTTCCTCGAAGCGACCCAAGCGAAGGCGTGGGCATCTCTCGTCAAGGCCCACGGCGGGAACATCGAAACCGCGAAGCCCAGGTTCTTGCAGCGCCTCGCAACGGAACTGAACGACCGGGGTACGGTCGACGTGCTCCGGCATGGCGTCATCGATCAGAACGTCGAAATCAGGTTGGCGTATTTCAAGCCAGCGCATGGCCTGACAGCCGAACTGGTCCGGCGGTATGAAGCGAACCGGCTCACGGTCACACGACAGCTACCGTATGCGCCCGGCTCCGGCAAGACGCTCGACCTTTGCGTCTTCGTGAACGGGTTGCCTGTTGCAACCGCCGAGCTGAAGAACGAACTGACTGGGCAGGGCCTAGACAACGCGATCACCCAGTACCGGACGGACCGCGATCCCAAGAACGTCACTCTCGGGCGTCGGGCGCTGGTCCATTTCGCTGCCGATCCCCTTCGGGTTTCCATGACGACGAAGTTGGTGGGGCCCGCTACCCGGTTCCTGCCATTCAACCTCGGAGCGGATGGCGGCGCGGGAAATCCACCGAACGCTCGTGGGCACCGGACGTCCTATCTATGGGAGCGGGTCTGGGCGAAGGACCCATGGATGGACATGCTGGCGCGCTTCATCCACGTCCAGCGGCCGACGAAAGGGTCACTCGCCGCAAGGCGAGCCGCCGAGGTGGTCATTTTCCCGCGTTACCATCAATGGGACGCAGTCCTCAAGCTGGAGGGAGATGCTCGCGCGAGCGGCCCCGGGCACAACTACTTGGTCCAGCACTCGGCCGGGTCCGGCAAGAGCAACACCATCGCGTGGACCGCCCATCGCCTCTCTACCCTGCACGACGCGCAGGATCGGAAGGTCTTCGACAAGGTAGTCATCATCACCGACCGAGTTATCCTCGACCGGCAGCTCCAGGACACTGTGTACCAGTTCGAGCATGCCCGGGGTGTGGTCACCTCAGTGCTTGAGCACTCCCAGCAGCTCGCTGAAGCTCTGATGGGCGAGCAGGCAAGGATCATTATCACGACGCTACAGAAGTTTCCATTCGTACTCGACAAGGTCGCCGGCATGCCGGCCCGCAGCTACGCGGTGATCGTGGACGAGGCTCACTCGTCCCAGACCGGCGAGGCAGCCAAGGACCTGCGAGTGGCGCTCGGCGGAACAGAAGAACAGGAGATGACAGCTGCCGAGGCGGAAGATGCCGGCCTTGTTGCAGCCCCTGAGGACCCAGTAGAGGAGGCGCTGGCAAAAGCGACGGCCGCGCGCGGCAAGCAGAAGAACCTGTCGTTCTTCGCCTTCACGGCCACGCCAAAGCAGCGGACGCTGGAGATGTTCGGTGCCTGGAACGCAGACGAGAAAAAATATGAGCCGTTCCACCTCTACTCGATGCGCCAGGCGATTGAAGAGGCGTTCATCATGGACGTGCTAGCCAACTACACGACTTACAAAACGTTCTGGCGGATCGAGAAGGCGGTCGCAGAGGACCCGGTCTATGAGACGGCGAAGGCGCGGCGAGCGATCGCTCGCTTTGTGAGCCTGCATCCCTACAACCTAGCTCAGAAGGCCGAGGTCATCGTTGAGCACTTTCGGACTCACACCATGGCCAGAATCGGCGGCAGGGCGAAGGCCATGGTCGTTACCTCCTCACGGTTGCACGCCGTCCGCTACAAGCAAGTGATCGACAAGTATCTCCGCGCCAAGGGCTACACCAATATCGCCACTCTGGTGGCTTTCTCAGGAAAGGTCATTGCCGACGATGGTGAGTTCACCGAGCCGGGAATGAACAAGTTTCCCGAATCGCAGACCGCCGAACGCTTCGGAGGCAACGACTACCAGGTGCTGATCGTTGCGGAGAAGTTCCAGACCGGCTTCGATCAGCCGCTGCTGCACACGATGTACGTCGACAAGGTGCTACTCAGGCTGGCCGCAGTCCAGACGCTGTCTCGCCTGAACCGAATCCACCCACTCAAAAGCGATACCTTTGTCCTGGACTTCAGGAATGATGCCGAGGAGATCCAGAAGGCCTTCGAACCGTATTACGGAAAGACTGTGGCGGCACCAACGGATCCGAACGCCCTGTGGGATACGAGGCGCCGGCTGGATGCGTTCGATGTTTTGCGGCCAGAAGAGGTCAAGGCGGCTGTCGCTTTGTTGCTCACCATTAGCGATCCGAAGGGCCATGGGGCCGTCTACGCACATCTCGATCCAGCGCTCGAGCGCTATCGGGCACTCGGCCAGGACGACCAGCTTGGTTTCAAGGACTCGCTGGACAAATTCGTGCGAACGTACTCTTTCCTCAGCCAGATCGTGTCCTTCCAGAACACGAGCCTGGAGCGCGATTACATCTACTGCCGGGCTCTGGCCGCTTACATTCGGAACGCTGCGACCCTCGAGCGCCTTGATCTTGGCTCAGAAGTCGAGCTAACGCATTTGCGAACGGAAATGACGTACGAGGGCTCGCTCTCGCTGGCCGCACGCGAAGGCGAGGTAACGGGGATCGTCGCCGAGGCAAGGGGCAAACGATATGATGCCGAGCGCGAATCGCTATCCAAGATCGTGGAGGTTCTCAACGACCGATTCGGCCTGGAGCTGGGCGAGGCGGACCAGTTGCTATTCGACCAGTTCGAGGAGTCGTGGGCAGCTGATGCGGACCTCGTCAACCAGGCGCGAAACAATACGTTGGAGAATTTCCGGCTAGTGTTCAATCCGAAATTCATCAACACGATAGTCACCAGGATGGATGCGAACGAAGCGATCTTCAAACAGATCTTGGACGATGCCGAGTTCCAGGCGGTTCTGGCTGACTTCTACGTGCGTAAGGTCTACGCGCGGCTGCGCGCGGCAAAGGCAGCTGAATAGGGCCAGTCTCGAGCTAACAGGCGCCTGCAAAGTTCCTGGGAATGCCGTAGCATCCTAGCCGTGATCAACCTCCAAACCGATCAATCGCTCTGCGAGCGGTCCGTCCAAGTCGCCCAAGCCTCGATCAGCGTTCTCGTCCCCGGCTCCGATCTTCGGAGCACGTTGGTCAGGGAGGCGGCCAAGAGTGTTTCGGCGGCCGCCCTGCCTCGGATGGAATGGCCAGCCTGCGGAGCGGTCGTTGGGTTCCTCTTCCTGCTCGCCCTGGCTAGCTGAGCAGGTTCTCTGAATAGGGGCTTGCTAGCCAACCGGCCGGGTCGTACCCGGCAGGCCAACTTGGCGCGCGCCCGGCAGACGCCTACACGTTGAAGAGCAGCCAGTCCAGGACATCCCTTGGGACAACCGGGGGCGGGCGTCGGTCCTCCTGCGGTCGGGGTTGCGGCCGCGGGCCCGGCAAAAGGCCAAGTGGCAAGAGTATGGCATTGACATGTTCAGCTGCATGTGATAGAAATGTGGTAGTTATGTCACAGGTAGTCCCCCTGGCACAGCCTCCGCGGCTAGCTTTGTACTTGAGGCCAGGGCGGAGCGGCTCCGGGCGGCTCCAGGAGCTCATTGCTCAGAACCGCAACCCCTGCGATGGCGTAGTTATTGACTCGGCACTATGGTCGCGTCAAGCCGAGTTGGCAAGTGTCGCCCGAGATTCGGGACTTGAGGTGGTCTTGGATCCCAGGTCTCTTGAGCTCTCTTCAGCGGAGGGACACGAAAGAGCGGGCGTCAGGAGCCTCCCCTGGTACACGCGCGAGGTTCATACGCCGGCCAGCCTTGCGGACTTTGGCACTAGAAAGACGCTCATTAGTCGGATGGCGGATTTTGCCGTTGGTCACAATTTGACCGCTGTCTTGGCACCGACGCACTTCATTCAGTCGACTGGAGACGAATGGTGGGATATCGACGATCGCCTCGTGGCAGAGCTAAGACGCGAACTCGATCAGCGGAACGCTGCGCACCTGCTCATCTATCGACCAATCTATGTGCACGCTCAAGTAATGCGAGATGCTGCCGAACTTCACCGCATTACCCAGCGACTTCGAAGTTCACCTATCGATGCTATTTGGCTGGCCGTTCATCCGTTTGGCACTTCCACGGCTGGCTCAGTGGCACTACGCCGATACGTCGACGGTAGTCGGACCCTGCATGAGGTGGGCGTTCCTATCGTTGGCATGCACACGGGGACGGTCGGAGTTTTGCTAATGGCGCTGGGCGCGGTCGGAGGCATTGAATCAGGCATAACGGACGGGGAGAACTTCAACGTTGATCAGCACACTAAACGTCCAGTGCGAAAAGAGGGCAGCAAGAGCATGGGTGCCACGCCACGGGTCTACATTCAGACCCTGGGAGTCTTTCTAACAGCTCACGAAGCGGAGCACTTCTTCTCCATTCGTGGAATGACCGCGCAGCACAGCTGCCAAAACGGCTGTTGTCCGCGCGGATTGCAAGATATGCTTGGAAACAAGCTCGCCCACTTTGTGCAGTGCAGATCAGGTGAGGTAAGCAAGCTATCGAAGGTCCCCCAGCAGCTTAGGCCGAAGGTTTATCTAGATGACGAGCTTCGTCCCGCGTCAGATCGCGCGATTGCGGCGAGTCGTGCCAGCGCGCGAATGCAAGGCGCCAGGCGACGTCTTGACGAGTGGCGGAAGACTTTTGCCGGCATTCTCGAGCGGGATGGAGGCGCACTCCCAACAATCTCAGCGGCCCCGAGCGGGAAGCGCCTCGCACGCCTGGATGGCGCCTCCGGTTAGGGGGCGAATCCATGAGTGCCCTCTCTAAGAGTGCGGTTGCTAAGCGGCTCGAAACAATCACGGCAAAGACTGGGGCGAAGGACATTGAGATTGCCGAACTTCTTGGGACGACCCCGCAGACAGTCAACCGCTGGCGTAATGCTCAAGTTGAACCAAAGTCGGAACACCTTCGCAGGATTCTTGATCTAGAGTATGTCGCGGAGGAGCTGGCCGAGTTTTATGAACCCGAAGAGGTTAGGCTCTGGCTGCTTCAACGCCATCGGTTGCTAAAGGGGCGACGGCCGGTCGACGTTATCGCGAGTGGCGATATTGATGGCGTCCTAGCTCTGATTGCCCAGTTGAGGGATGGCGCCTACATCTAACAGTGCCACCTCACGATCGGACGCTCCTCCAGGGTATCGAGGATTCCCCATCAAGGGCGTTCGTAGGAAGTGTCTGGCGCGAAACATTCAAAAGCCGTCCGCCGCTCTTGCCAAACACCAGAGGAGCTCGTTGGAACCCACAAGGTGTCGCGGCCCTATATACCTCGGTTCAAAGAGAGTGCGCCGTTGCAGAGTTTGACCATATCATCTCTGCGCAGGAGGTCCCGTCAAGCGCTGCTCGGGCGATGCACACCCTCGCTGTCCAGTTGTCTCGTGTCGTTGACCTTTCATCTTTGGATGATCTCGCTCGGCTCCATCTTGACCTTCAGTCCACGGCCGATGACTACACACCGTGCCAGCTGGTTGGGGGAGCCATCGCTTACTTAAATTTCGAAGGCGTTATGGTTCCTTCATTGAGGCGGGCCGGAGCGGTAAATCTGGTCATTTACACGACCAACCTTGGAGCAGACTCTCACATACTCCTCAGTGAATCTCGGGACCTGTGACGAGAAGGAGCTCACGACCGGCCTTGTTTAGATACGTCGCCTAGAGGAGGGCTCGATGCTCAGGTCGGATGTGATTGAAATCGTCAATGCAGCAAGGGCCTGGGCCTTTATTGGGAGTGGCGCTTCCATAGATTCCGGCCACCCGACCTGGCTGCAACTGGTTGATCGAGTTATACAAGCTGTTGATCCGAAACAAGGATCTCAAATTCAGAACGACTCGATTTTTAGCAAGGCTCTCAAAAGTGGAGATTTCCCGCTGTGTTTTTCAAGGATTGAGCATGTGCTCGGACGCGAGAGACTGGAAAAGATCGTCCTTGAAATGTTTCGCGCTAACCAGGAGCCTTCAAATATCCTGAAAGAACTCGCCCAGTGGCCTTTCGTGGGCTACGTCACTAGTAATTATGACCACCTGCTTGAGAAAGCTATTGCTGCCACCGGCGACCTCGGCTGGGCTTCGGTCGGAAACAGCCCCGGAGAGGTCCGAAAAGTTTCGAGGGATGCCTCTCGTGTGGTCTGGCACATGCACGGAGGAGTCGATCTTACGTCCGATCGATCCCGTTTGGTCCTAACCGAGGAGGATTACGACACCCTATACAACGATTCTCCGGCGATTCAGCAATTGAAGGGGTTACTAGCGCAACACCGAGTCGTATTCGTTGGCTTTGGATTTCGCGATCGAGAAATCATGCGAATCCTGAAAAGGGTTGGAAGTCTGACGAATCCCGCCGCACCCTTATTCGCTTTTCTCCCCACACCGCCGAAAGAGGAGCGAGACCTTCTTCTTAGCAAGTACAACGTAGACACGATTGGGTATCACTTAGCCGGCGACTCGCACCGGCGACTGGAACAACTTCTTCGGGTCCATAGTTCGCTGATCTTGCCGCGGTCGTTGCGCCTGAACCAGCCACACAAACCCCCACCTTCATACGATCCGGAGACGACCAGTGTCCTGATTTACAACGAGCTGGCCTTGACGGGGGGCGGCGTTGGTGAGGATATCCTCGACAGTCTGCTGAAAGCGCGCTTTCTTTCACTTCTGAAAGAGCACGGGCAGTACACAGCCCAGGATTTTGGTAAGGAGCTTGCGGCTGCGGCTGCAATGCTGGGCCGAGTGATAGATGGCAGTTCGGGCACCCAGGTACTTGGACGGGTGGTCAACGAATTGGCGGCTCACGATCTTATTTCCTTAGAAGGAGAACCTCCCGACCAATCTGCCAGGTTAACTGCGAGGGGCTCCGAGTTGGTTGTTCAGCAGGCGAGCCAGGCCTCTCTCCTATCCGACCAGTTCTCTGCCTCGCTCCGAGCACGAGCGTCCCTGGCCCTTGCAGGCGATAAGCCGGGGGCGGCACGAGTGGCGGTGGCAGCGGAGGGATTCCTTAAGGAGTGCGTTGAGCGTAGAGCTCTCGGTGTGGCCCTAGCACAGCACACCTGGCGGCCGGACCAGCAGACGTACCAGATGGTTGCGCTTCTCCAAGCCCTCCCCGAGTTCATGTCCCAGCTGTCAACTCTTGAAGAAGCTGCCGGCCTTAGCGACATCGTGCAAGCGGTTCTGGTTGAGCCGAGCGACGCTGAGCGGCTGTATATCGGTCTGGCCATTCAGGCCAGGTTCGGTATCCACCTTCTCGGTTACGATCCCGACGCTCTCACAGCAAGGATTCGCGACTTTCAGCAGACCGTATTTCTCGTCGACGCTAGCGTCTTAATTCCATTCTTGGCTGTGGGAAGTGTTGGCCAAGCCGGTGCACGCTTTCTTATCGATCGGCTCAAGGCTATGGGATCAACGGTTCTGACCACGGGTTTGCTGGCAGAAGAGGTTGCAGAGCATGCGCGATGGGCCATTTCTCAAGTCGAGGCTGGCTCCGGCCAAGTGACCTTGCAGACGCTCAAGGCAGCTACTGGACGTGTCGGCGACCGCTCTAATGCTTTCTTGGAGGGCTTCCTGACACAGGTCGCTTCAGGGGAGCGATCCCTTCTGTTTGGTCGTTATCTTGATGAGGTTTTTGGACCAAATCGCAAAGGCACCTGCACTATAGACCGCGTCAAAGCAGCATTGGATAGGCAGGGAATATCCGTACGGGACTTTGGTAGCTCTTGGGAGGGGTTTCACGAAACCCTGTGGAACCAGCGCGACGAGATATCCACGCAGATTCAGGGAAAGCGAGAAAAGCGGGGAACTTATACCCACGAACGCCAGGTAACTGCAGAGGCTGAAGCGCTGCTTATTGTTCGCGGACTCCGCGACGGTTCGCTCAGAGTTGACGTGGATGCTCAGAACGGATTCTTTATGTCGAACAGCCGTGTAATCGACGAAGTTTCAGGGACTGGACTGCCGGTAACTATGCGGCCGAAGGCGGCGCTACAGTGGATCGCAACACTGACTCGCTGTCCGATCGGCGAAATGAAGATTTTGTTCGATGGTTTGGTTTGGGATTTGGCGGAGCAAGGAGTTTCGATAGTAGATAGGTCACGATTGCTAACGGCTTTCTCCAGCCTGACCTCGGCTTCGAAGGCGGAGTGGCAGATACAGATTGATCGTCACCGTGACCTAATCGCCTCGCGATACGGAGAAGACGCGGTGACTGCGTTCTCAGAAACCGATGCTCTGGATCGACCACTTGTCCTGGCTAACTTACAGGAGCAGCGGGCTGAGGAGCTTGAGAAGCGAATCCAATCAGCAGAATCCAGAAGAGTTCAGGCGGAAGCCCGCGCCGAAGTATCCCAGGGCGATAAGGCGGAATTGGAGCGACTGAGGGCGCAGCAAAGAGCCAGGCGAGAGAGAGCAAAGGCAAAACAGCGATCCGCTGCCAGCCGATCTAAGAAGACCGGGAGGAAGAGCAAGAAGATCGCTCGCAAACGGAAGAAGGCGCGCTAGGTCAGTCCACGGTCCGGCTAACAGTAGCTGCAAAAAAACCGCCAAGCGATTTTCGCACCGCTCGACTCTCGCTGGCAACTTTAGAGCCCTCGTGCTAACCTGCCTGGTGGTCGGCGCGAGAAAACCCAGCGGTTCATCGCCCGCACCGCGGCTACGTTTGACTAAATCCGAGTGCGCTGTCGGGAGGACCCGCGGCCTAGGTGGTTGCCGAGTAGCCGGCCAAACGTATGCTTGACGGAATGGCTGCTGACTGGCGAACCACCTACACAATGGCCAGCGATCCACCCCCGGCCGTATCTTGGCTCACGTATGACGCGTCTGCCCGACGGCAGTTCAAAATGCTATTGAACAGCCCGGCACCATCCGAGCGTGCTCTGCAACGATTCTTAAACCAGAATCCCAGTTTCTTACCAGGCGCAGCTGGCACGACCGGCCTGGGCGGACACCACGGGCCAATATTGGACGCGGTGATTACGCAGCCACCGCTCCCGGGAATTAAGCAGCCTTTGCCCGACTTCGTGTGGATTAGGAAGGATACCGAGAAAGTCGTGCCTATCCTCATCGAAATTGAGGCTCCCGCAAAGCGCTGGTTTCGGAAGGACATGCTGCCGAGAAAAGAGCTGACTCAAGCGATTGGGCAAGTGGACAGCTGGCGAGCCTGGTTTAATTCGCCCGCCAACGTCTTGCAATTTCGGACTTTGTACGGAATTGACTCCTGGGCACCTAACCACGCATTCATACCCGAATACGTCCTGATCTATGGAAGGCGAAGCGAGTTTGAAGAAGACGAAGACCTTAGGAAAGTCCGAGCTTCGATGGAAAGGCCGGCCCTCCGATGGTTGACCTACGATGGTCTATATCCCCATCCAGAGGCATGGAGCTACGTCACGGTCGCCATCCGACGGCAGAAGCCTATCGCCGTATCGTTCCCGCCGACGTTCAAAATAGGCCCAATGAACGCTCCATCTCTAGTACGTATCAGCAACAAGGAAGACGCCATCCACTCAATGGCGGGTGTTTCCGCGGCACGCCGTAACTTCCTAATCCATCGTACCGCCTACTGGGATCGCTGGGCAAAAGATGGGGCTCGCGGCGTCGTCAGCACCGGTGATTGGGAATAGCTCCGACTCGCACTAACGTCGGTCTAATAACGCCACAAGAAAGCCTCACGCTGGCAGAACTCCTGCCAGTGGAACGGCCGGTAGCGATGGAGCGTACACGCACTTCATCCACGCGACAAGTGAGTTGCAGCGCGAGCGGCAGGCCGGGAGGGCTGCGCGTCTCCTCTCGTTCGGTTTTGGTCGCACCTGCCGGAAGTAACTGCTGCAGGTTAGAAGTCGAGAATCCGCACCTTCTTTGCATTCGCTCGTATGGCTCGGCCAGAACCTAAGTCAATCCGGGCACCGGTAACGCGAAGTCTTGGGCGTCCTAATTCCCTGCGTCTGGTCATTACCTGCTGCTTGAGGTCATCGAAAGGAAACCCAACGATGTACGGGTCTGTGTGGCTAACTAACTGCGGAGGCGACTGAAAGGGTGGTGGGAACTGCGGCAAGATAAGTGTTCCAGCCTCTCGGACAGCTCAAGAGCGATGCCCATGACCCGCTGCGGCGTCGGGGTCGAGTTGTAAACCTTGACCAGAAGCAGACCCTCGCCCCGACCCGGTATGAAGCCTGGGACTACCTCGGCACGGACGCCGTGTCGCGCTTGGAGCCGGTCGTAAAGCTTCTCACCAACTTTGGCAGCGACTCCCAACAGCGGACCAAGGAGACTTGACAGCGGCATCCGTAGTTTCGAGTGTAAGCCTCGCTGAGATGCAATAATGACCTGGCGATGCTGACCTCGCCGAGCAGTACGGCCAGCACCTTGACTCGCTCCGCGAGAGTTGCGAGCCGCTAGAGCTTCGGCCAGCCGACCAGGTCGCCTAGCGTAACCTGATTGGCGCTCATGGTCACGTTGACGGGTTCGTCGCTGTCCGTCGAGGACCTCATCACCGTCGCGCGGAAGAGCGCGCCAGTTCAACTCGATGGTGCGGTCGGCGAGCGAATGAATCGGTCGCGCGCCGTCGTCGAGCGCGCACTTGCAGCCGAGGCGCCGATCTATGGGCTTACAACCGGGGTTGCTTCGCTCAAACGCGTTCACGTAGAGAAGCCTGCAGTGGACCGCTTCAATCAAACGCTCGTGCGCGAGCACCGTGTTGCCCAGGGAGCGATAGCTTCGCCTGATGTGGCGCGAGCCGCGATGCTCCTTCTCGCGAATCAGTTCGCCAGCGGCGTTCCTGGCGTTCGTCCGCTTATTGCGGAGCGCCTCGTGGCTTGTCTCAACGAAGGCACGATTCCGGGAATACGGCTCCTCGGCTCTGTCGGAATGAGCGACCTCGGACCCAATGCCGATCTGGCGGCTGGACTATTTGGGAGCGTTCAACTGGAGGCGAGCGAGGGGTTGGCGCTGCTCAATCACAGCGCGGTCACTACCGCGCTCGCTGCGCTTGCCGTCGTCGATCTGGGCCACCTCCTGGACGTAGCCGAGGCCGTGGCGGGGCTCAGCCTCGAAGGGTTTGGAGCAAACCTATCGATCCTGCACGCCGCCGTCGGAAAGACACGTCCGTATCCAGGGTTGAGCCGAAGCCTCGACCGGTTGCGTTCGTTGCTGCACGGCAGTTATCTGTGGAGCCCCGGCGCGGCGAGAAACTTGCAGGACCCACTCACCTTCCGCGATATCCCACAGGTTCACGGGGCTCTGCACGATGCGCTCGCCTACGCGCGAACGCAGCTGGCCATCGAGCTAAACGCATCCCAGGGGAACCCGCTCGTCGTCGCCGAAGAGGAACGCATCGTCTCGGCGGCGAATTTCGACATCCTGCCGATTGCGGCCGCGCTCGATTTTCTGCGGATCGCGCTGGCTCCGGTCCTGACGTGCTCCGCCGAGCGGATTACCAAGCTGCTCGAGTCGACCTGGTCGGGCAGGTACACCGGGCTGACACCACAGAAGACCCCGGAGCCCGGTCTCAGCGAGCTCGACGTGGCCGCTGCTGCGTTGGCGGCTGAAGCCCGCCTGCTGGCGCAGCCGGTGTCGTTCGAGGTGTCGACCACTTCGATCGCCGACGGGATTGAAGACCGGATGACGATGGCACCGCTCGCTGCGCGGCGCCTTCGCGAGATGGTCGGCCTGGGTGAGCGAGTCATCGCCATCGAGCTGCTTGTCGCGGCGCAGGCGGCGGAG
>Ga0070698_100001417_pt1 | contig 26571 bp, 24 predicted proteins | sample KBSK1502metaG_FD_65477 | JGI IMG/M metagenome (GOLD analysis project Ga0070698, IMG submission 65477) | Corn, switchgrass and miscanthus rhizosphere microbial communities from Kellogg Biological Station, Michigan, USA - KBS K1-50-2 metaG | ecosystem: Host-associated > Plants > Roots >... | reverse complement strand
ATCAGGCCGTGGATGTGCGGGTCGTCGGCGGCGGGGTCGAGCCGCAGCCCCGGCAGCCGGTCGAGCACCGCGTTGAGCAGCACGCGCGTTTCCAGCCGGGCCAGGTGCATGCCCAGGCACCGGTGCGGCCCGTCGCCGAACGAGAGGTGCTGGCCGGGCGGGCGGAAGATATCGAAGGCGTCGGGGTCCGCGTAGCGTCCGGGGTCGCGGTTGGCCGCTCCGAGCGAGACCGCGATCAGCGCGCCCGCTGGAACGCTGACCCCGCCGAGCTCAACATCCGTGACTGCCGTCCGGGTGACGGTCAGCAGCGGCGGTTCCCATCGCAGCGCCTCCTCGATGGCCTGCGGCACGAGGCCGCGGTCGGCGCGGACGGCGGCCAGCTGGCCGTGGTGGGTGAGCAGCGCGAACAGCAGGTTGCCCGAGGACCGATACGTCGTCTCGATGCCAGCCGGGAGCAGCAGGAGCAGGAACGGGTAGATCTCCTCGTCGGTGAGCCGGTGCCCCTCCACGTCGGCCCGGACGAGCTGGCTGATCAGGTCGTCGCGGGTGTCCCGCCGCCGGGCGACGATGATGTCCGCGAAGTAGGCGCGAAGCTCCCTGCTGGCGGCGACGGCGCGGTCCCACTGCCGGGTAACCGCGATCAGCTCGCCCGACAGCCGCCGGAAGCGCGGCCAATCGGCCTCCGGCAGGCCCAGGATCCGGGCGATCACCTGGACCGGGAAGGGAAAGGTCAGCTGGCGGACGAGGTCAGCGCGGCCGTCGCCGACGAACTCGTCGATGAGCTCGCTGATGGCGACGCCGACGACTTCGTCGCTCCACTGCTCCAGGACACGGGCGCGGAACGCGCTGGCGACGAGCGCGCGGTGGCGCAGGTGCTCCGGCGGGTCCATCTGCAGGATGGTGCGGCCCATCACCGGCTCCATCGTCATCGCGTAACTGGCCGAGGAGAACCGCTCGTTGTCGGTGAGCACCTGCTGCACGTACTCGTGGCCGAAGATGGTGAACAGCGGTGGCATGCGCGGCGCCCTCTCGGCCAGCCGGCGCCAGCCGGGCTGCGCCTCGAGGTCGACCCGCATGACCGGGCTGCCCGCCCGGACGTCGGCCAGCATCGGGTAGGGGTCCCGCACGTCCCCCGCGAGCTCCGCGAACTGCCGCATCGGGTCGTAACCGCCCTCATCGGCGGGACCTTCACGCGCGGGCGTCGTGACCATGCCAGCCGCCTTCCGGGCGAGTGACGCCAGTCACGTCAACATACCGGCCGGGCTAGCGCACTACATTTGCTACAATGTAGTGCATGACGACTCCGCTCTCCATCCGCTTTGACCCCGCGCTACTCGCGCGCCTGCGCCGCCGCGCGGCCGCCACCACCGGTGCCACCACCTCGTCGCTGGCGCAGCGGCTAATCGATGAGGGCCTGCGGATGGCGGATCATCCCGGCGTGGTCTTCAAGGACGGCCCGTCCGGCCGCCGGGCCGCGCTGGCCTATGGCCCGGATATCTGGGAGATCATCAAGTTTCTGCGCGAGGTGGACGAGCGCGGGCCGGCCGCCCTTGATGCCGCCGCTGAGGTGTTCGCCGCCGACGCCAGCCGGATCGCCACCGCGGTCGGCTACTACGCCGACTACCAGGACGAGATCGATGCCGAGATCGCCGACGCCGATGAGGCATCAGCCCGCGCCGAGGAAGCCTGGCGCGTCCGGCGCGACCTCATCGCATGAACCAGCCGCGGGCTGGGCAGCTCCTGCTCGACGAGATGTTCTCGCCCGCGATCGCCGCTGCCCTGCGTGACCTCGGCCACGATGTCATCGCCGTGGCCGAGCGGAGCGAACTGCGGGCCATGACCGACGAAGAGGTCTTTGCGTGGGCCACCGCGCAGGGCCGCTGGCTGCTCACGGAGAACGTGAAGGACTTCCGGCCGATCCTGGTGCGCGCGCTGCAAGCCGGCATCGCCACGGCCGGCGTTTTGTACGCAAGCGGTCGCGCCTTCCCGCGCTCCAGGAAGAACCCCGGCCCTCTCATCGAGGCTCTTGACACCTGGCTCAAAGCCGGTCCACCAGCCCCTCCGCTCCGCGAAGGCTGGCTGCTCAGCCGCGCGCGGTGATGAGGCCTGGCTCCGGGACGGCGCGGGACTGAGCGACGACGTCGCGCACGTAGGCGTCGGCGGGGCCGTACAGGGCGTCGTGCGCGACCGTGAACAGCGCGTGGGCGGGCCGGCCCGGCCAGCCTTCGGGTAGCAGCGCGGCGGGCAGGTCCGGGTCGCGGAACGGGAGCGTACGGTACGACGCCACGAGCTCCACCTGCTGCCTGAGCGCGTCCGGGCCGGGCCGCCGGGCGAGCTCGGCGGCGGGCGGCAGCTGCTCGTACGCGGCGGCCAGGTCGATGTAGTCGCGGGCGAGGCCGTCCAGGTCCCAGCAGCGCGCCGCCATCTCCCGGTCTTCGGCGCGACCGCGCGACGTGCATTCCAGCAGGTCGATCCGGGTCGCGGACAGGCCGGCCAGCGCGCTCGCCACGGTGTCCAGCCGGGGGTGGGGGCTGATCCAGGTGGCGGTGGCCAGCGGCCCGAACCCGTGCCAGGCCAGCGTCCGGCGGACCCGGTCACGCTCGGCGCGGCTTTCCTCGGGCACCTGGTAGATCACCATGCGCCAGGTGCCGTCCCAGTCGTCGCGGCCGCGATCGAAGATGCGGGCCCGGCCCTCGTCCAGCAGGCCGACGCTCCGGCTGGTCAGCGCGTAGCTGGTCTGCCGGCCGTCCCGGTGGGTGGTGAACCAGCCTTCCCGGCGCATCCGGGACAGCACCACGCGGGTCGTCGTCTCGCCGACGTCGAAGAGCCCGAGCAGCTGAGTCAGGGCGCGCATCGGCACTCGGCCGCCGTCGATGTAGCGGAGATGGTCTCCGAACAGGTCCCACAGGATCGCGCGCGGCTTCATTGGCATCAGCCGGTGACCTCCGTGCGCAGCAGGGACAGCTTCTCGACCACGGGCGCGTCGGAGAACATGAACAGGTCCAGGCCGGTGCCGGCGCGCAGCGCCAGCTCGCACCACGACGGCGCGGCGAACACGTCGCCGTGCCCCAGCCGGTGCGACTCGCCGTCCAGCGTGACCGTGCCGGAGCCGCCGAAGACCTGCCAGACCGAGGACGCCGTGGAGCGCGCGCGAGGCGTGGCGGCGCCTGCCCGCAGCCGGTGCATCTCGGTCCGCATCGTGGTGAGCGCGTCGCCGCCGGTCGTGGGGTTGGTGAACCGCACCGCGGCGTGCCCGGGTCCGGCCACGCCGGGATGGCCCTCGGCCTCGAGCTCGAGCTGCGCGCGCAGCGCCGCATCGGTGTGCGCCCACCGGTAGGCCATGAGCGGAGACGCCGGGAGCGGCCTGCCCGCGGCCGACACCGGGACCAGGCCGGGACTCCCCCACAGCCGCTCGCCACGGCTGCGGTCCGGCGTCGAGGAGTCCAGCACCTCGTCCGGGCCGAACTCGAAGAACCCCTGGTCCATGACCGCGACCAGCGGGATGTCGAGCCCGTCGAGCCACGCCATCGGCGCGTCGGAGACGTTCTGGTGGCCGTGGAACTGCCATCCCGGCGTGAGCAGCAGGTCGCCGCGGCGCATGGCCACCGGATCCCCGTCCACGACGGTCCACACGCCCTCGCCCTCGAGGACGAACCGGAACGCGGACTGCGTATGCCGGTGCTCCGGCGCGCTCTCCCGCGGGGCGAGGTACTGGATGGCCGCCCACAGCGTGGGCGTGGCGTACGGGTCACCGGGCAGGCCCGGGTTGCCCAGGCCGATCGCGCGGCGCTCACCCCCGCGTCCCACCGGCACCAGCTCGGCGCTGCGTGCGGCCAGCGGATACAACCGGTCCCACCGCCACACGTGCGGCACCGCGCGCGGCGCCGGGTGCAGCGGCATCAGGTCCTCGCGGGTCCGCCACAACGGCGTCAGCCCGGCCGCCTTGAAGTCGCGGTAGAGCTCGGCGAGCCGGGCCTGGTGCCGGGGATCGTCGAAACCGGCCGTGGCCGGCTCGTCCTTCAGGCTGGTCATCTCGGGTTACCTCCTCCGGATCGAGGTCGGGCGACGGGCGGCGGCCGAAGGCCGGTCAGTCCCTGGCCAGCCGCGCCGCGATATCGGCCCGCAGCGCCTTCTTGTCGATCTTGCCGACCTTGGTGGCCGGCAGGTCGGGGACGACGACGAGCCGCTCGGGCAGCTTGAAGCGCGCGACGCCCGCGGCCGTCATCGCGGCGCGCACGTCGCCGAGGCCGAGCGCGGCGCCGGGCGCGAGGACCACGTAGACGCACACCCGCTCGCCCAGGTCAGGGTCCGGCATCGCGACCGCGGCCACGTGGGCGACCTGCGGGAGCCGGTAGACGAGGTTCTCCACCTCCTCGGCGCTGATCTTCTCCCCGCCGCGGTTGATCATGTCCTTGTCCCGGCCCTCGACCACGAGGTTGCCGTCGGGGCGGCGGCGGACGATGTCGCCGCTGCGGTACCAGCCGTCGGCGGTGAACGCGCGCGCGTTCTGCTCCGGCGCCCGGTAGTACCCGCGCGGCGTGTACGGGCCGCGGGTGAGCAGCGAGCCCAGTTCGCCCTCGGCGACGTCGCGGCCGGACTCGTCGACGAGCCGCACCTCGTCGCCCTCGCTGAGCGGGCGGCCCTGGGTGGTGCAGGCGACATCCTCGGGATCGTCCAGGCGGGTGTAGTTCAGCAGCCCCTCGGCCATCCCGAACACCTGCTGCAGCGTGGCGCCCAGCGCCGGCCGGACCTGCCGCGCGATCTCGTCCGCGAGCCGGGCGCCGCCGACCTGGAGCAGCGTCAGCGTGCGCACCTGATCCGCGCCGTGCTCCCTGGCGTACCGGATCCACCGCTGCGCCACGGCCGGAACCGCGGCCGTCACGGTGACGCCCTCGGCGGCGATGACGGCGAAGGCCCGCTCCGGCTCCGGCGACGGCAGCAGGACCACGCGGCCGCCGGACAGCAGCGTGCCGAGGATGCCGGGGCAGGCCAGCGGGAAGTTGTGCGACGCGGGCAGCGCCGTGAGGTACACCGTGTCCGGCCCGAGCCGGCACAGCTCGGCGCTGGCCCGGGCGTTGTACGCGTAGTCGTCGTGGGTGCGCGCGATGAGCTTAGGCAGGCCCGTGGTCCCGCCGGACAGCAGGAAGAGCGCGACGTCGCGAGAGCCGGGAGGATCCGAATCCCACCTCTTCCGAACGGCTACCGCCGCTGTGGTCTCCGCGCACAGCGCGGTGAGCCCGGTGCTCCCGGGCCACCCGGGCTGGCCCGTGGTCAGCACGACGAGCAGCGCCGGGCACTCGGCCAGCAGCTCCTTCGCCATCTGGTCGTGGTCGAAGTCCCCCGCGTCGCCGGGGACCGCGATGGCCGCCGCCTCGCTGTGACCGGCGAGGTAGGCCAGTTCGTGCCGCCGGTGCGCGGGCAGGGCCATGACCGGGATGACGCCCGCGCGCAGGCAGCCGAGGAGCAGGACGACGAACTGCCAGCAGTTCGGCAGCTGCACGACGACGCGGTCGCCGCGGCGGAGGCGGAGGTCGTCGGTGAGCCGCGCCGCGAGCGCGCCGGCGCGGGCGATCAAGGACCGGTAGGTCAGCCGGGCCTCGCCGTCGACGACGGCGGTCTTGTCCAGGTGCGCGCTGGCGGCGGTCCAGAGCTCGGTGCCGAGCGCGAGGCCCCGCCACCAGCCGCGGGCGGCGTACCGCCGGGCCGCCTCGTCCGGCCAGCGCACGGTTCCCTCGGCGACCGGGCTGACCGCCGGCGCGTCAGGCATGCTGTTCCACTTCCTCCAGCTCGGCGCTGTCTGCCTCGGGCCGGGCTACCAGGTCCGCGCGGCCCGACAGCACAGCCGTGACCGCCGCGTCGGTGTCGCCGTCCTCGATCAGCAGCGCCGGGATGCCGTGGCCGAGTCGGGCCTCCTCACAGATCAGGCGGCGGGCGAGCGGCGTGCCGCCGCGGACCGCGACCAGCGCGGCACCGCGACCGGCCGCGCCGGCCACGGCCCGCAGTGCGGGCCCGAGGTCCGCCTCGGCGCGCGGGGCGGTGACCTCCAGCGCCCAGTCGTGGCCGTCGGTCGGCCCGGTCAGCAGCGGCAGCCGCTCCCCCGCCGCCTCGACGGCGCCGTGCCGCACCGTGACGACGCGGCCGGGCACGCTGCGCGCCCTGCGCGCACTCCGTGCGCTGCGCGCACTCCGTGCGCTACGCGCGCTCCGCGCGCTACGCGCGGCAGGCCGGGGCAGCGTGAGCGCGCTGTCCAGCGGCGTGCCGCCGTGCGCGGCCTTCCAGCGGGCGTGGGTCGCCTCGACGAACTCCGGGGCGCGCCGGCGGAGCTTGCCGTCGGTCAGCGACCGGGTGAAGAAGTGGTAGGCGAACTGCCAGCCCGGCAGCGCGTCGTGCGAGCGGCCGAAGTGCTCCCACCACGACAGGCTCGGCCGCGCCGAGTCCTGGATCTTCCCCACCAGGGGCCTGCGCACCTGCTCGTACCCGGCGAGGGCGGCGTCCACGTCCCCGGGGTGGGCGGCCAGGGCCGCCGCCAGGGCGATCGCGTCCTCCATCGCCATCTTGGTGCCGGAGCCCACCGAGAAGTGAGCCGTGTGCGCGGCGTCGCCGAGCAGCGCGATCGCCGTGCTGCCCACCCGGTGCCGCCAGCGCCGCGCACGGTTAGTGCGGAAGTTGCCCCAGCGGGAGTTGTTGACCAGCAGCGTATGTCCGGCGATCTGTTCCGCGAACAGCAGCTGCAGGTAGCCGCGACTCTTCTCGTCGCTCGGTCCGGGCGGCGCGGCGGTGTCGAACTCATCGAGGCCGGCCGCCGCCCAGGACGGCTCGTCGGTCTCGACGATGAAGGTCGACACGCCGCTGCCGATGGGGTAACCGTGCACCGCGAACACCCCGTGCGGGCCGCGCTCGTGGACGAAAGTCAGCCCGGCGAACGGGTAGGTGGTGCCGAGCCAGATGAACTTGGCGGTCGCCGTCTCGGTGCTCGGGCCGAACGCGTCGCGGTAACGCTCGCGGACCCGGGAGTTCGCGCCGTCGGCGGCGACGACGAGGTCGTACCCGGCCGCGACGACGTCGTCGACGCCCGCCTCGGCGGAGAACCGGACGTCCACCCCCTCGGCGATCGCCCGCTGCTGCAGCAGGGCGAGCAGCGTCCTGCGCTCGACCGCGGCCATCCCGTTGCCGCCGCAGCGGTGCCGCTCGCCGTGCAGGCGCACCTCGATGGCGTCCCAGTGCGCCCCGTGATCGGTCAGCGCGGTCAGCAGCACCGGATCGGCGGCGTGGATGCCGGCGAGCGTGGCGTCGGAGAAGACCACGCCGAACCCGAATGTGTCGTCGGCGCGGTTGCGCTCGAACACCGTGACCTCGTGATCGGGATCCGAGCGCTTGATGAGTGTCCCGGCGAACAGCCCGCCGGGCCCGCCGCCGATGACCGCGACCCGCATCTCGCGTCCCCAGGTATGTGTCAAAGTATTGACGGACGCTGCCATTATGACACAGAATTGAGGGCCATGGCAGAGAACTTCGTGCTCGTCCCCGGCGCCTGGCACGGCGGCTGGGCGTACCAGGCCGTGGCGGCGTCGCTGCGCTCGCGCGGCCACCGAGTCTTCGCCGCGACCAGCCCCGGGCTCGGCGTCAACGACGACCCGGCCGGACTGGCGCTCAAGGACGGCATCGACGCGCTCGTCGCCGACATCGGGAAGCTGGGCACGGACGGCATCACGCTCGTGGGGCACAGCTGGGGCGGATACGTGATCGCTGGCGCCGCTCCGGCAGTGGCGGCCCAGCTGCGCCGGGTGGTGTTCTGGAGCGCGTTCGCGCCCGAGGCCGGCCGCTCGCTGTATGACGAGGTGCCGTCCTCCTACCAGGAGCTGTTCAGCCAGACCGCCGCCGCGTCGGCCGACAACACGGTGGCGCTGCCGCTGCAGGTGTTCCAGGGCGCGTTCATGAACGACGCCGACCCGGCGACCGCCGCGGTCGTCCACGCGCAGCTGCGCCCGCAGCCCTACCGGTTCTTCACCGACCCGCCGGTGAACGGCGGCGCGTACCGAGACGCCGGGGTGCCGCTGAGCTACGTGCTGTCGGCCGACGACGTCTCGCTGCCGCCGGGAGAATACGGCTGGGACCGCTTCGCACAGCGGATCGGCGCGACGCCGATCACCACGCCGGGCAGCCACGAATCACTGTTCACCCGCCCCGCCGAGCTCGCGGACGCGTTCCTCGCCGCGGCGGCCAAGACCTGAGCCGCCGGAGCCGGCGCTAGCCTGGGCTGGTGCCGGCGAGGTGGCCGATGAGGTAGGTGATCCCGACGGCGGCCGCGCTCCGGCCGCAGGGCGGTCTGCGCGGTCATGACCGCGCCGTTCCTTCGGTGCCCGGCTGGTCAGATGCGGTGTAGACGGCGGCCAGGTCGTCGTTGGCGTGCCCGCTGTCGGCCGCCGACCGCCAGCGCGGCAGCAGCGCGCCGGTGAGCGGGAGCTCGGCGCCTGCGGCGCGCGCGGCCTGCACGGCGAGCTCGGCGTCCTTGATCGCGTGCTTGAGCGCGAACGCCGGGGTGAAGTCGCCGGCCAGCATGGCGCGCGCCTTCTGCACCGCGTACGGCGACCCGAGCGGGCTGGCCTGCAGCAGGTCCACGACCGCGGCCGGGTCCAGGCCGAGCCGGCGCGCGAAGGCCAGGGTCTCCGCGGTGGTCTCGGTGAGGTCGGCGAGCCAGTTGTTGAGTACCAGCTTGGCCCGCGTGCCGTTCCCGGCCGGGCCCAGCCAGACGGTGGCCCGGCCCAGGGCGGCGAACACCGGCGCGAGGACGTCCCGCACCTGATTGGGACCGCTGGCCAGGATCGTCAGCTGCCCGGCCCGGGCCGGCCCCTCGCTGCCGGACACCGGCGCGTCGACGAACACCACCCCGTGCCGGGCGGCCAGGTCGGCGAGCCGGCCCGTCCACTCGGCTCCGACGGTGGCCATCTGCACCCAGATCGCGCCGTGGGCCGCGGCCAGGAAGCCGTCCGGTCCGGTCGCCGCCTGGCTGGTGGCGGGCCCGTCGGCCAGCATGCTGACCACGATCCCGGCGCCCGCCGCGGCCTCCGCCGGGCTGCCCGCCGCGGTCGCCCCGTCGGCGGCGAGCGCGGCGGCGCGGCTGGCCGTGCGGTTCCACGCCCGCACGGTGAACCCGCCGCGCGCCAGGTTGGCGGCCATCGGGGCGCCCATCCGCCCGGTGCCCAGGAACGCGATGGCCGGGGTGGCCGTGACCTGACCCGGGCCGGGGCGGGCCGGCGTGATCTGCCGCGCCGCGGGCTGGGTGGCGGTCATGACCTTCTCTCCATTTCCGGGCTGGGGCCGCCGAACGGCACGGCGGCAGCCATGATGCGGTCGATCCCGGCCAGCTCGGCCGGGCTCAGCGCCACATCGAGGGCGCCGAGGCTCTCGGCCAGGTGCGCGGGCGTGCGCGCGCCGACGACGGCGACCTGGACGGCCGGGTTGGCCAGCACCCAGGCCACCGCCAGCTGGGCGACAGTCACGCCGAGGTCGGCGGCGAAGCCGCGCAGCGCCTCGAGGACCTCGAGGTTGCGGGCGAACCCCGCCCCCGTGAAGGCCGGGCTGTGCGCCCGCCAGTCGCCCGCGGCGAACCTGGTGGCTCCGGTGATGGCCCCGCCGAGCAGCCCGTGCGCCAGCGGCCCGTACGCGAGTACCCCGATGTCGTGCGCGGCGGCGTACGGCAGCAGATCGGCCTCGACGTCGCGGCGGAACAGGTGGTAGGGCGGCTGGATCGTCTCCACCGGGAGCACGGCGGCGAACTGCTCGATCTGGTCCGTGCTGTAGTTGGACACGCCCACGTGCCGGATCAGGCCCTCGCGCACGAGCTCGGCGAGCCCGGCGGCCGTCTCCCCGATGGGGGTCTGCGGGTCGGGCCAGTGCACCTGGTACAGGTCGATGTGGTCGGTGCCCAGCGCCTCCAGGCTGGCCTCGGCGCCCTTGCGCAGCCACGCCGGACTGGAGTCGCGGACCAGCTGGCCGCCGTCCATCCGCAGCCCGCCCTTGGTGGCGATCACGACCGAATCCCTGCTGCCGCGCACGTCGGCGGCCAGCGCCTGGCCGAGGAGCCGTTCGGAACGGCCGAATCCGTAGGCCTGCGCGGTGTCGAAGAAGTTGATCCCGAGCGTCCTGGCGCGGCCGATCGCCTCGATCGCGGCCCGCTCGTCCACCGGGCCCCAGTCCCCGCCGAACTGCCAGGTGCCGTACGCGAGCGGGGTCACCTCCAGCCCCGTCATTCCTAGCCTCACCGTCTGCATGTCCTTTCCCTCCTGCCAGGTGAGTTGTCTTCCTAACGGCATCCAGCCTCACGATCGGCAGGGTGAGCCGGCGTCACACGGCGGGGTGATTTGACCTAGCGCCCGCGAGGCGAGGGGGCCAGCAGGCCGAGCGCGCGGGCCTGCTCGACGGCCTCGTGGCGACGGTGCACGCCGAGCTTGTCGTACAGGTGGCGCATGTGGGTCTTGACGGTGTTCACCGAGACGTAGAGCTCGTCGGCGATCTCCGGCACGGACAGCTTGGTCGGCAGGTAGCGCAGGACGCGGGTCTCGCTCTGGCTAAGCGGCTCGCGCAGGCCGCCGCCGTCCGCCCGTGCGCCCGCGCCGTCGGCCGGGGCCGCGGGCTGCCGCCCGGCCAGCAGGTCCAGGATCTCGGCGATCATGCCGGCGTGCGCGGTGCCGCGCCGGCGGTGCCGGTCCAGCAGTCCCGGCGCGGGGTCGAACAGGAACGGGAAGAGCAGGTGCTGCGGCGCGGCGAGGTCGAGGGCGCGCTCCAGCGCGCGCCGGGCGGCCCCGGCGTCGCCCAGCGCGTCGCGGGCGATCGCCTCGAGCAGCCACGCCTGAACCTCCCAGAGGTGGGCGTTGACCAGCGGCGCGGAGCCGTCGATGACGGGCGCGAGCGCGTCGGTCGCTGCCTGCGGGTCATCGCGGGCGAGCCGGAGGGCGGCGGTGGCGTTGCGCATCTCGGCGCGGTCACGCTGCTCCGCGCCCATCGCCGCGAGAGCCAGCTCCGCGCGCTGCGTCTCGCCGGCCCGCACGAGCGCCTGCAGCAGGTGGGAGCGCAGCCGCACGGCCAGCGCGTGCTCGGTCACGAGCGCCCGGGCCAGCCGCTCGGCCGTCCGCAGGGCCGCCAGTGCGGTGTCATACCGGCCGAGCACGAACTCGAGCAGCCCACGGGCGTAGCGGAGCCTCATCCCGGCGGCCGGCTCGACCTCGGCGCGAAGGGTGCGCTCGGCGTGCTCGAGCGACCGCTCGCCCTCCTCGAGCCGGCCCTGGGAGACCATCGCCATGCCGTGCGCCAGGTACGCGACGCCGGCGACCGGCTCGTCGGTCCAGCCGTGCCGCCGGGCCAGCTCGATCGCCTGGCTGCTCCGCTGCGCCCCCAGCGGGAAGGACTCCCAGCTCACCAGGTTCGCCCCGTGCGCCAGGCCGGTGAGCTCGAGAAACGGCCGCCCGATCCGGCGGGCCAGCGCGACCCCCTGCTCGAGGTGCCGGTCCGCCTCGTCGAAGCGGGCCGTCCAGGCCTCGGCGATGCCCAGGTTGATCAGCGTCAGCGCCCGCAGCTCGTCGCCCATCCCGCCGGGCCGCGCCGGGCCGGCGCTTTCCGCGGGAGCGAGCAGCCGTTCCGCGGCCGCGGCCACGGCGGGGAGGTCGCCGCGCTGGCGGGCCAGCCGCAGCCGCCCGGCCGCGAGGACCATCTGCGCACTCGCGCGCCGGTCCGCGGGCACCGACGCCAGTCCCCGGTCCGCGAGCGCGAGATAGCGTTCCGCTTCCTCCAGCGACCCCTGGGACAGCTCGACCCCCGCCTTCCGCGCCGCCAGCTCCGCGTCCGCCGCGATCACGCCGGCCGGGAACCCGGCCAGCAGCTCGTGCGCGGTCACGCCCAGGCCCCTGAGCCCCAGACCGATCCAGTCGTCCGCCAGCAGGTGGGCCGCCAGCGCCCAGTCCCCGGCCGCCTGGGCGTGGCGGACCGCCTGCACCCGGAACCCGTGGTCCGCGTACCAGCCGGCCGCGGCGGCGTGCAGCGCGGGCAGCTCGCCCGGCGCGCTGCCGCGCAGCTCCAGCTGCAGCAGGTCGGCGAACAGCTGGTGATACCGGAACCAGGACCGGCGCGCGTCCAGCGAGGTCACGAACGCGCCGGCCTGCTCAAGCTGCTGCAGGATCCGCTCGCCGCCCGAGTCCCCGGTCAGCAGGTCGGCCAGCTCGCCGTTGACCCGGTCCAGCACCGAGGTTCGCAGCAGCAGCCGCCGGACCGGCTCGCCCTGCCGCTCCAGCACCTCGGCCAGCAGGTACTCCGCCACCGTCCGCTCGCTGCCGGAGAACTCCGTCGCGAAGCGTTCCGGATCCGGGTGCCCGGACAGCGACAGCGCCGCCAGCCGCAGCCCCGCCGCCCAGCCCTCGGTCCGGTCATACAGCCGGGCCAGCGCCGGGCCGGACAGATCCACCCCGGCGGCCGCGAGCAGCGCGCGCGCCTCGTCGGGGGTGAAGCGCAGATCGTCGGCGCGGATCTCGGTGAGCTCCCCGGCCAGCCGGAGCCGGTGCAGGCCCAGCCGCAGGTCGCGGCGGGTGGCGAGCACGAACCGCAGCGCCACGGGGGCGCGCATCATCAGCAGCTCCAGCTGGTGCAGCGCCTCGGCCGAGCGCAGCTCGTGCACGTCGTCGATCACCAGCCAGAGCCGGCCGTCGAGCGGGGCGAGGTCCGCCAGCAGGCGCTCGACGATCGCCCAGCCGTCCAGGTCGGGCGCTGCGCTCAGCGCGCGCACCAGCGTCGCCCCCGCGGCCGTGTCGCGCAGCGCGCCGAGCACGAACAGCCAGAACCGCTGCGGATCCCGCTCCTCGCCCTGCACCGGCACCCACGCGACGCGCTTCGCCAGCCCGGCCCCCGTGATCCACGACCGCAGCAGCAGCGTCTTCCCGCTTCCGGCCGGGGCCGACACCTCGGTCACCCGCGCGGCACCGTCGAGCACCCCGAAAAGCCCGGGCCGGGGCACGACCCCGTCCCTGACGGCCGGGCCGGCCGACGGGCCAGCGGTCCCCGGCCGGTTGGCAGGCCCCACAGCACCCTCCTCGACAGCCGCGCCTTCACAGTGAACCTTTTTCAACTGCAGGAGATCCACCCAGCTCTCGGGGATACATGGCGGGCGGTTGAAAAAGGCTCATACGTCGCCGCGGCGACGGGCCAGGGGCGCAATTCACCCGGCGGTGTGACGCCGGCTCACCCGGCCGGGCGTGAGGCTTGGGCCGTCGGGTGGACACGAAGGGAGCCGGAGATGACGGTGCGGAGGCCGGCGGAGCGGGCGCTCGCCTCGCCCGGGCTGGATCGCCGGGTGAGCTACGAGGTCCGGGTCCGCGGTCACCTGGGCGCTGCGATCCTGCGCGCGTTTCCCGGCCTGGACGCCGAGATCCGCGGCGGAGACACTCTGTTGCGGGGTCCGGTCGCGGACCAGGCCGCGCTGCACGGCGTGCTGGCCCGGGTCGAGGCGCTCGGGCTGGAACTGCTCGAGGTGCGCCGCCTGGACGGCGACGAGCGCGACGTGAAATGAGGCTCCCGATGAACCGCGACGCCGAGGGCGGGCTGACGCTGACGCGGCTGGGCCGCGCGGTCCGTGCCGCGGGCGGCCCCGAAGCCGCGCAGCCGCTCCATCGCGAACAGCACCGGCAGGTCAACTGGCTGCGGGACGTGATCCTGGGTGGCCAGGACGGCCTGGTCAACATCCTGGGGATCATCCTCGGGGTCATCGCCGGCGGTGGCTCCAAGACCGTCTTGCTCGCGGCCGGATTCGCCGCCGCCATCACCGAGTCGATCTCGATGGGCGCGGTCGGCTGGACCTCGGCGGTATCCGAACGCGATTATTACCAGGCCGAACGGGCCCGTGAGGAAGCGGAGATCGACGCCACCCCCGAGGCCGAGCGGCAGGAGATCCGCGACATCTACGCGGCCAAGGGCTTCGGCGGCGAGCTGCTCGACCGGGTCGTCGACACCATCACCGCGAACCGCGAGGCCTGGCTGGCCACGATGATGGACGAGGAGCTGCACCTGCAGCCGGTCCAGACGACCGCCATCGCGCGCAGCGCGGTCGTGATCACGATCGCCACCCTCATCGGCCACCTGATCCCGCTGCTGCCGTTCGTCTGGCTGCCCCGGACGACGGCGCTGATCACGGCTATCGTCCTCAGTGCGGGGGTGCTGTTCGGCGTCGGCACGTACGAGGCGGTGAGCCTGGTCGGGGACTGGCGCAAGAAGGGGCTCCAGATGGTCGTGATCGGCCTCGGCGCCGCCGCCATCGGCTTCCTGATCGGCCGTCTGTTCCACGCCACCGGCTGAGCCTGCTGGCCAACGCGGCCGAGGGCCTGGCGGCCGGTGGGCTCGCAGAGCGCCTCCAGGAGCGCCGGAGCTGCCTGGCCGGTGCGACCGGTGAGGCGGCAGCCGTTCGGACTCACGAATGCCGTCCGTGCGCGCCGGCCGCAGCGGCTGGGGGCCCGCGACCCTACGGTGGGTGGCGTGGGTAATGTGCCGCTCCGGGCGATCGAGGAGCTGGCGCGGGAGCGCCTGGGCTTCGCGTCGCTCCGCCCGGGGCAGCTGCGCGCGGTCGAGGCGCTGGCCGGGGGCCGCGACGTGCTGGCCGTGCTGCCGACCGGCGGCGGGAAGTCGGCGATCTACGAGCTGGCCGGGCTGGTGCGGCCGGGGCCGACCGTCGTCGTCTCGCCGCTGATCGCGCTGCAGGACGATCAGCTGGCCCACCTGCGGGCGGCCGGCCTGCGCGCGATCGTGCTGAACTCCCAGCAGTCGGCCGGGGCCCGCGCGGCGGCGCTGCTGGCGTCCTGCGACGGCGACACGTTCGTGTTCCTGTCGCCGGAGCAGCTGGCCAACGGCCAGACCCGCGAGACGCTGCGGCGGGCGCGGCCCGGACTGTTCGCCGTGGACGAGGCGCACCTGATCAGCCAGTGGGGCCAGGATTTCCGCCCGGACTACATGATGCTCGGGACGCAGGCCGAGGCGGTCGGCGCGCCGGTCCGGCTGGCCGTGACCGCGACCGCCGCGCCGCCGGTGCGGGAGGAGATCATCCGGCGGCTCGGCCTGCGCGACCCGCTGGTGGTGATCGGCGACTTCGACCGGCCGCACCTGTACCTGTCGGCGCAGCACGTGCGCACGATCGCCGACAAGGAACGCGCTCTGGCCCGCTCGGCGGCCGAGTTCGCGGGCCCGGGGATCGTCTACGCGGCGACCCGGGCCGGCGCGCAGGCGGCGCGCGACACGCTCGCGGCGGCGGGCGAGCCGGTGCGGCTGTATCACGCCGGGCTGTCCGGTCGCGAGCGGCACGAGGCGATGACGGCGTTCCTGGACGGCCCGGCCCGCGTCATCGCGGCCACGGTCGCGTTCGGCATGGGGATCGACAAGCCGGACGTGCGCTGGGTGCTGCACGTCGATCCGCCGCCCTCGCTCGACGCCTACTACCAGGAGATCGGGCGGGCCGGCCGGGACGGCGAGCCCTCGCAGGTGCGGCTGCTGTACCGCTTCGAGGACTTCGGCACGGCGGGTCACCTCACCGCGCGGGGCGTCCCCGTCGCGGCGGTGGCGCGGGCCGCGGCCGCACTCGCGGCCGGCCAGCAGGCCGGGCCCGGCACGCGGCAGCAGACGGCCGCGCTAACCCGGCTGGCCGACCTCGGCGCGGCGGCCTGGCAGGCCGACGGCGACATCGCCTGGACCGGGGCGATGAGCGTCGCTGCGGCGCTGGCCGCCTCCGACGCCGAAACCGAGCGCGAGGACGAGGTGGAGCGCACGCGGGTGGCGATGATGCGCCGCTACGCCGAGCACGCCGGCTGCCGGCGTTCGTTCCTGCTGTCCTACTTCGGGCAGGACTACCCCGGGCCGTGCGGGAACTGCGACAACGACCTCGCGGCCGCCCGGCCGGCCCGGGCCGGCGTCCCGTTCGCCGTGGGCGCGCGCGTCGCCAGCGAGCACTGGGGGGAGGGCACCGTGCAGCGTTACGACGGCGATCAGGTCACGGTGCTCTTCGACGAGCACGGCTACCGCCAGCTGTACCTGCCGCTCGTGCTGCAGCGCGGCCTGCTGCGGCCGGCGCCGGGCGCGGCATCGCCGTCGTGAGGGCTCGCGGTAGAGTCCAGGGGCACGAGGAGGGCGCCATGGAGGGAACGACTCCGTTCACGATCGGGGCCGATGTCAGCTGCGCCGACGGAGTCTGCGGCAGGCTGAACCGCGTCGTCTTCGATCCGGTCGCGCGCACGGTCACCCATCTGATCGTCGGGCCGGCCGGCCTGCCACACGCGGCCCGGCTCGTTCCGGTCGGTCTCGTCGACGCCTCCGCGGGCGGCATCCGGCTGCGGTGCACCGCGGCGGAGTTCGGGACCCTCGATCCGGTCGAGCAGAGCCGGTTCATCGAGGGCACGACCGAGGCCCCCGGGTACGGCCAGCAAGACGCCGTTGAGTGGCCGAACTTCGGCCTGCGCGGCAGGCGCGGGGACGTCGTCCGCTACGACGCCATCCCGCCGCACGAGGTGGAGGTCCGCCGGGGCGAGCACGTCCACGCCACCGACGGGACCATCGGGCGGGTCGAGGGCCTGGCCGTCGAGCCCGACAGCGGCCACGTGACCCACGTGCTCCTGCAGGAGGGGCACCTGTGGGGCCGCAGGCAGGTGGCGATCCCGATCGGCGCGGTCTCCCGGGCCGACGACGGCATCCGGCTGAGCCTCACCAAGCAGGAGGTCGGGGACCTGCCACCGGTAGACGTCGATCGTTGATGCACACTGACACCCGGGAGGTACCGCACGTGGCGACCTACACAATGGTCTACGGCGACGACGAAAGCGTCGTTCGCGAGACGTTCGAGAACATCGACTTGGTGGAGCGCGAGGACGGCTGGGTCGTGCTGTTCCGCGGCAAGGAGGCGATCCTGCGCGTGCAGGAAGCCCACGTCAAGGAGCTGGAGCAGGTCAGCCCGTAGCCGGCCACTGACCCTCGGGCCTGGCCCGCCCGGTCACGCGTCCCGAGGCGGGGTGACCGGGCGCCCACGACGCCAAGTCAGCCCGTCGCTGTTTCCGCCGCCCGAACGACTGGCGCACCCAGGCTCACGTTCAGGAACGTCACGACGACCTCCGCTCGAGTCCAGGTCCGCTCGCGGCGGGCGCGTCGGTCTACTCCGCCAGGATGCTAAGAAGCTCCCGGCAGGCCAGTTCGCAGCGCCGGCAGGCGTCCTCGCAGACCCGGCAGTGCTCATGGTGCGGGGCGTGCCGCGCGCACTCGTCGCCGCAGCTCCGGCACACGGCCACGCACGCCTCCAGCAGCGGCCGGGTGACGCGGGCGTCGTAGGCCGTCTGGCGGGTGACGACGCCCAGGGTGGCGGTGCACACGTCGGCGCAGTCCCAGCACAGCCGGATGCACGTGACCATCTCGGCGAGGTCATCCTCGCGCAGGTCATCGTCGGCGTCGGCGATGCAGGCCTGGGCGCAGTCGCTGAGCGCGTCGATGGTGGCCGCCAGCACGCCGGGGTCGGCGTACGGGGTGCCCGGGTAGGCGTCCAGCAACTGCCTGGCGTAGCTCATGGCCCCTCCCTGGTGATTGACAGCGATACGCAACAGCAACCCTGGTACCTGCGGCCCGCGCGGGCAACCGGCTGGCGGGGATTTCGCGGATCCGCGGCGGATTCTGTGCGTCGTTATGTGGGTCATTCCCCGCACGCGATCCGTCATCCGGGCGCTCTGCGGCGTCGCGCTGACGGCCGCGGGGCTGATGCTCGCGCCGGCCACCGGCCAGGTGGGCGTCCAGGGATCCCCGGTCAGTCGGCGGTCTTGATCGTTTTCATGGTCAGGTGGGAGGTCGCCCGCAAGACCCGCTGCCGGGCGCCGAGGTGAAGCTGGTCCCGGCCGAGGGGGCTCACGAGATCCGGGTGAAGGGCCCGAACGTGACCCCGGGATACTTCGCGCGCCCGGACCTGACCGCGGCGGCGTTCGACGCAGACGGCTTCTACCAGACCGGCGACGCCGTGGCCCTCGCCGACCCGCAGGATCCGAACGCGGGCCTGGTGTTCCGGGGCCGGATCGCCGAGGACTTCGAGCGCCTGACGACGTCGCTGACCCCACCCGGCACGTGACCGGAGGTTAGCGGGCACGGCGTCAGCCGGTCGCGGCGAGGTTGCGGAGCAGCAGGGTCTCGGCGAGGCAGGCGCGCGCGAACGTGGTCAGGTGGAGGCTCTCGTTGGGGCCGTGCGCCCGGGTGCCGGGATCCTCCACCCCGGTGATGAGGATCTCGGCGCCGGGCACGAGCTCGGCGTAGGCGCTGACGAACGGCAGGGAGCCGCCGACGCCGATGTCGACGGCGGGTCTCCCCCACGCCTCGGCGAGGGCCGCGTGCGCGGCCCGGTACGCCCGTCCCCCGGTGGGCACGGCGTAGGGAGCGATCGTCGCGCCGGGCACCACCGTGACCCGCGCCCCCCACGGCGCGTGCGACTCCAGGTGGGCGACCAGCGCCGCGCTCGCTGCCGCGGCGTCGTCGCCGGGGGCAACGCGAAGGCTCACCCTCGCGCGCGCGGCCGGGATGAGCGTGTTGGACGCGGCGTCCACCGCCGGGGCGTCGAGGCCGATGACGGCGATCGCGGGCCGCGCCCAGAGCCGCTCGGCGAGGCTGCCGGTGCCGGTCAGCCGCACCCCGTCGAGCACACCCGCCTCGGCGCGCAGCTGCTCCTCGGTGAGTTCCGGCGCGGCCAGTGCGGGCGGGGCCAGTGCGGGCGGGCTCAGCCCGGGCGGGCCCGCCGCGCCGCCGGGCGGGCCCGCCGCGCCGCGGGCCAGGCCCGCCACCGCCACGTCGCCGCGCTCGTCGTGCAGCGTGGCCAGCAGCCGGCACAGCGCGGTCAGCGCGTCGGGCACGGGTCCGCCGTACAGGCCGCTGTGCACGCCGTGGCGGAGCGTCCGCACCTCCACGGTGACGTTGACCCCGCCGCGCAGCGAGGTGGTCAGCGCCGGAACGTCCGTGGTCCAGTTGGCGGAGTCGGCGAGCACCACCACATCGGCCCGGACGCGGTCGAGGTGCCCGGCTAGCAGGCGCGAGATCGCCGGGGAGCCGATCTCCTCCTCGCCCTCGACGAACACGGTCACCCCGACGGGCAGCCGGCCGCCGTGCGCCCGCAGCGCCGCCAGGTGCACGGCGACGCCCGCCTTGTCGTCGGCGGCGCCGCGGCCGTAGAGCCGCCCGCCGCGTTCCTGCGGCTGGAACGGGTCGCTGTCCCAGGCCGCGCGGTCCCCGGCCGGCTGCACGTCGTGGTGCGCGTAGAGCAGGACCGTGGGGGCACCGGGCGGCCCCGGCCGCCAGCCCAGCACGGCGGGCTGGCCTCCCGGCACGGTCACGACGTCGACGTTCGGGAGGCCGGCCTGGCGCAGCTGCGCCGCCACCTCGCGGGCGCTGGCCTCCAGCTGCGGCGCGGCGGCCGGGTCCGCCGAGACCGACGGTATCCGGACCAGACGCTCGAGGCTGGCCCGGACCGACGGGATCACCCGCCGGACCGCCGATGCGAGTTCCCCCGGGCCAGAGTCGTCCAAGCTCATGCTGGGACGCTACCGGCCGGGCACGCCGGCGCGGCCGTGCTATCCGGCGTGCAGCCGGAGATCTGCGGCAAACCGTTCGGTAATTTCAAGGGTTTTGGAAAGCTCCCGGTGCCGGACGATCACCATCCCGTCGGAGACGATGACGGCACGCCAGTCCCGCCGCGGCGCGCCGACGGGGAGCAGGTCGATGGCCACGACGTGCTCGGAGTACTCGGCCAGCAGGCGGTCGAGGCCTTCGTAGCCGGTGATCCGGCCGGCGCCGTCGGCGCGCTTGAAGATGGCGGCGGCGTTGTAGTGCCGCTCGATGCGGCGGGAGATCTGGCCCTGGGTGAGCGCTTCCGCCCAGGCCAGGTACAGGTCGGCGTCGGTGGCGTAGTTCATCACGTCGACCATCCGCCCGCCGGGCGGCCGGGCGCCGATCTCGCCGAACACCGCCCCGCCGTCGGCCTTGCGGTACCACTCCATGTGGGTGAACCCGTCGCGGAAGCCGAGCACCGACACCGCGGCCCGGCCGAGCGCGCGGCCGGCGGCGAGGTCGGGCACGTCCAGCGCGCGGAGCGCCACGATGACCGGGCTGATCCACTCGTGCAGCTTGGTGAGCAGCGGGCGGGGGCGGTACCAGACGATGTTCTCGAACAGCACCTGCCCGCCGGCGCAGATCGTGTCGTAGGTGAATTCCTCGCCGTCGACGAACTCCTCGACGATGACCCGGGGCACGTGCCGGAGCATCGGCAGCAGGTCGTCGAGGTCGTCGGCGGAGTCGGCCCGGTAGGTATCCGCCGCGCCGGCCCCGGCGATCGGCTTGACGATGAGCGGGTAGCCGAGGCGCTCGGCGGCTTCCCACACCCCCGCGACGGTCGTGGTGCCCTCGTGTCCCGGCGTGCGCAGGCCCGCGGCGCCGAGCAGCTCCTTCATCAGCTGCTTGTCGCGGAACGGCACCGTCTGCTCCACCGTCAGCCCGGGCAGGCCGAGCCCCTCGCGCAGCCGCGCGGCGAGCATCATGTACGGCTCCCACAGGCATTCCACCCGGTCCACGCGGATCTGCCGGGCCAGGTCCCACACGGCCGCGGCCACCGCGCCCTCGTCCGCCAGGGAGGCGACGTGCACGTAGTGCGCCAGCGCCTCCCGGGCGACCTGCGGCACCGAGCCAGCGGGCTGATCTCCGACGCCGACGACCCTGGCTCCGGCGCGCGCCAGCCCGCGGGCGAAGAACGCCATCTCGGCCGGGTAGCCCGGGGAGATCATGAGGATGTTCATCACGGTCAGCCGAGTTCCACGCGCACGCCGGTGACCAGCCGCCATAGCGCGTCGCTGACCACGCCGGTGTCCGGGTGGGCGACGATGACGTAGCCGTCGCCCTCGTAGCTGCCGGAGGACTGCTGGCCGGGGTGCGGCAGCCGCGACTCGACGACCAGCTGCCCCAGCTCGGCGCCGAGCTCGCGCAGGCCGTGCACCGCCTGGACGCGCCCGATGCCCTGCCCGCGCAGGAACACCGTGCCGGCCGCCCGGCGGCGCGGCTGCGGGTCGAAGCGGTCCTGCGCCATCAGCCCGGCCCAGGCCTGCTGGAAGTCGAAGTCGTGCGCGTATCCCATCATGGCGGTGAGCTGACCGCCGGGCGGCCGCGCCGCGACCTCGGACACCGCGACCGAGCCGTCGGGCCGGCGGAACCACTCCAGGTGGGTGAACCCGGTCCGCAGGCCTAGCGCCCGCAGCGCCGCCGGCGCCACCGCCCGGATCGCGTCGTAGCCGGGGCCGCCGATGTCGCGCGGCAGCACGACCCGCCACTGGATCCACGGGTTGCGCAGCACCTCCAGCGGCGTGGGCAGGTAGGCGGAGATGGAGTGCCAGACGACCCGGCCGTCGATCATCGCGCTGTCGAAGGAACCCTCCTCGCCGGTGAGGAACTCCTCGACCATCGCGGGCCGTGTTGTGGCCGGCGGGGCCACTTCCAGCCATACCCGCAGGTCATCGGCGTCGTCGAGACGGAACGTGCTCTTCGCCCCCGCGCCCGCGGGGGGCTTGACCACCAGCGGGTACCCGGTCTCGGCGGCGAACGCGGCCGCGGCGTCCGCGCTGTCGCACAGCCGGTACCGCGCGCACGGGACACCGGCCGCCCGCCACACCGCCTTCATCTGCGCCTTATCCCGGAAGTTGCGCGCCGTCGCCACGTCCACGCCCTCGATGCCCAGCTGCTCCCGGGCCCGCGCTACCGGCTCCTGCAGCTGCTCGAGCACCGAGAGCACCCGCCGCACCGGGGCGACGTGCTCGCTGATGGCCTGCAACGCGCGGGTGAGCTGCCCGGCGTCGAGCGGGTCGTCCAGGCGCCAGTGCGCGGCCAGCCGGCCGCGCAGCCCCGGCGGCACCCGCTCCTCCGGCTCGCAGGTGATCAGGGCCAGCTCGGTGCCGGGCAGCCCCGCCGCGGCCGCCACGAACCGCGTGGTCGCATCCAGCAGATAGGGCGCGACGAACGCGGCGACCGCCATGCCCCGGACCATACCCCGCGCGGCGGGTCTCCCGCCCAGCGCGCCTGCCGCCGGGCAGCCTCCCGTCGTCCCCTGGGCCCCGGGCTAGCATTCGACCATGAATGTGGTGCTCGTCGAGCCGTTCTTCCCGTCCAACCAGCGTCAGTTCGCCCGCGCGCTGGCCGAGGCGGGCGCGAGCGTCATCGGCCTCGGCGAGTACCCCCTCGACGCGCTGGACGACCAGCTGAAGGGCTGGCTGCACCACTACGAGCGGGTTCCGTCGGTCACCGACGTCGAGGCGATGACGGCCGCGGTCAGGTGGGTGCAGGACAAGCTGTGGGTGGACCGGCTCGAGGCCACGGTCGAGGCGCACACGCTGCCCGCGGCGCAGGTCAGGGAGGCCTGCACGATCCCGGGCACGTCGGTGCGGACGGCGTGGCTGTGCCGGGACAAGCCGTCGATGAAGGAGGCGCTGCGCGAGGCGGGCGTGCCCACGGCCGCCTCCGCCGCGGCGAGCAGCGCGGCGGAGGTGCGCGCCTTCGCCGATCTGATCGGGTACCCGCTGATCCTCAAGCCGCGCAGCGGCGCCGGCGCACTGGACACCGTGCGGGCCGACGACCCCGCCGGGCTGGACCACGCGCTGGGCGTGTTCGGCGGCCAGGGGGTCGACTCGATCGCCGTGGAGGAGTTCGTCGAGGGCCACGAGGGCTTCTACGACACGATCACCGTCAACGGGCAGGTGGCGCTGGACTTCGTGTCGCACTACTACCCGAACGTGCTCGAGGCGATGCGGACCCGGTGGATCTCGCCGCAGTTCATCTCCACCAACCGGATCGACACCGCGCCCGAGTACGCCGAACTGCGGGAGATGGGCCGCCGGGTCATCGCCGCTCTCGGGCTGGAGACCTCCGCGACGCACATGGAGTGGTTCTTCGGGCCGAAGGGACTGCGGTTCTCCGAGATCGGCTGCCGCCCGCCCGGCGTGGGGGCCTGGGACCTGTACGCCGCGGGCAACGACATGGACATCTACCGCGAGTGGGCGAACGCGATCGTGCACGGCCACACCCTTGCGCGGCCCTCGCGGCGGTTCGCCAGCGGGATGATCGCCGTCCGCCCCGACCGGGACGGCAGCATCAGCGGCTACTCCGGCGTCGGGGAACTTCAGCGGCGGTACGGCGAGTGGGTGATCGACGCCCACCTGCCCGGGCCGGGCACGCCCACCCAGCCGGTGGCGGCCGGCTACATGGCCAACGCCTACGTGCGGCTCCGCCACCCCGACTACGACACGCTGCGGGCCATGCTCGATGACGTGGGCCGCGCGCTGCACGTCCACGCCCGGTGAGGGTGACGCTGCTCGGGCCGCAGCGCAGGCCCACGGTGGGCACGGTGGCGGCGTCGCTGCCCCTCGGCGGGCCGATCGCCACGATCACCGCCGGCTGGCAGGAGCGCGAGCCCGACGACGCCGAGCTGAGCAGGCAGCTCGCGGACCGCGACGTCAACCTTCAGCTCTACCGGCGCTGGCTCGACGTCACCGAGCGCGATCTCGTCTACGCGGCCGGCCAGCGCAAGCTGGCCGAGGTGCTCGACGAGCTGCAGGAGCTGTACCTGCTGCGGCTGGACCACGAGCTGCAGGCCGTCTACGCGATCCAGCGCGGCAGCGGCGGCGGCAGCGGAAGCGGAAGCGGAAGTGGCAGCGGCAGCGGCAGCGGAAGTGGCAACGGCCGGGTCCGGGCCGAGATCATGGCCGAAGCCGTCGCCACCGTGCGCGACCTCGACGCGGCGCACCTGCACCGTGTGGACGAGGCCCGCGGCGAGTTCTTCGAGGTCCTGCGCCCGCACGACCGGCCGGTGATCGCGGAGCACCGGGCCGCGGCCGCCCGGGTGCTCGGCGAGGCCGGCGCGCTGGTCGTGGCCGGCGGGCACGTGGGCGTGCTCGCCGGCGTCCTGCACCTGTTCAACATCGCGGCGGCGCTGCGCTCGCCGGTGATCGCCTGGTCCGCCGGGGCGATGGCGCTGTCGGAGCGGATCGTGCTGTTCCACGACCGGTCCGCGCACGGACCCGGTCATCCCGAGGTCTACGGCAGCGGCCTGAGCGTGGTGCGCGGCGTCGTGCCGTTGCCGCACGCCCGGGCCAGGCTGCTGCTGGACGACCACCCGCGCATGGCCGTCTTCGCCCGGAGGTTCGTGCCCGACCGCTGCCTGCTGCTGGATAACGGCACCCGGATAGATACCGACGGCGACGGCAGCTGGCCGCCGGGCCTGCGGGTCCTGGCCGAGGACGGCCGCGTGACCACGCTGGAAGCCGCGTGAGCACCGCGAGCGGGCAGGCGGCGTGAGCACCGCCAGCGGGCCGGCGCCGTGAGTAGCACCGCCGCCGGGCCGGCGCCGGTCCGCCGCAAGCTTGCCATCAACCGGCTCAAGGAGCGCCGGCCGCTCGGGCCCGCCGTCGTCGACCGCTTCCTCGCCCGGCACGAGGTGCCCATCGTCGAGGGGTCCCGGTGCACGTTCCTGTTCCGCGGCGAAGCCGACGAGGTCCGCCTCGTCCACCAGGTGTTCGGGCTGCCGGGGCGCATCCCGCTGCGCCGACTGCCCGGCACCGACCTGTGGTACGTCGTGCTGGAACTTCCGGACGGGTCGAGGATGGAGTACCAGCTCGAGGTGTCACGCGGGGGGCACCACGAACGCGTCAACGACCCGCTGAACCCCCATGTCGCGCACAGCCCGCTGGGCAGCTCGTCGGTCTGCTTCGCGCACGGGTACGAGGTGCCGGAGTGGACCCAGCCCGATCCCGAATCCCGCCCGGGATCGCTGGTCGACTACGTCCTGCCGAGCCGCGCCCTGCGCCGCGACGCCAAGGTGACGCTGTACCTGCCCGCGCGGTTCCGCCGCACCGCCCGCTACCCGCTGCTGGTGGTTCACGACGGCGGCGACTACCTCAAGTACGCGGCGGCCAGCACGGTGCTCGACAACCTCATCCACCGCCTCGACGTCGCCGAGACGGTGGTGGCGTTCGTGTACCCCGGTGACCGGCTGACCGAATACGCCAACTCGGCGGCGCACGCCCGCTACCTGACCGCCGAGCTGGTGCCCCGGCTGGAGGCGGAGTTCCCACTGGCCGGCACGCCGTCCGCCCGCTGCCTGATGGGCGCCAGCTTCGGCGCCGTCGCCTCGCTGTCGACCGCGTACCGGTATCCAGGCGTGTACGGGTCTCTGCTGCTCCAGTCCGGCTCGTTCGTCTTCACCGACATCGGCAACGACCACGGCGGGGACTCGGTATTCGAGCCGGTGGTACGGTTCGTCAACCGCTACCGCGCCGCACCACGGCTGGTCGCGGAGCGCGTGTTCATGAGCTGCGGGGTCTACGAGCCACTGATCGTCCGGAACCGGTCCATGGTCCCCACGTTCGAGAGCGCCGGGATGGCGGTGCGGTTCGTGGAGGCCAGGGACGGCCATAGCTGGGAAAATTGGCGGGACCGGCTGCGCGAAGGGCTGTCATGGATATTTCCTGGTCCACAGAAGTTTTACTATGAGTGACGACCTGAAGGTCGCCGAGCGCTGGTTCTCCAACCGCCTGCAGCGCGAGATCACCGTCGTGCGGTGGGGCACGCTGGGCGCGCCCGTCCTGGTCCTCCCGTCCGCCGGCGGCGACGCGGAGGAGATCGAGCGTTTCGGCCTGGTGGACGCCTGCGGGCCGCTGCTGGCCGAGGGCCGGGTGAAGCTGTACTCGGTCGATAGCGTCGCCGGGCAGGCGATGATCGCCAAGACGGACCCCGTCGAGCACCGGATGTGGCTGCTCAACCAGTTCCACGAGTGCGTCCGGTGGGAGGTCGTGCCCGCGATCCACGCGGATCTCGGCGGCCGGGCCATCGACGTCATCACGTGCGGCGCCTCCATCGGCGCGTTCAACGCGCTGGCCATCCTGTGCCGCTATCCCGACGTTTTTTCCGCGGCCATCGGCATGAGCGGCACCTACCGGATCGAGCGCTTCTACGGCGGGGCCTGGAGCCAGGACATGTACTTTGCCGCGCCGCTGCAGTTCCTGCCCGGGCTGGAGGGTCTCCAGCTGGACCGGCTCCGTCAGCGGATGGTCGTGCTCGCCGCCGGCGAGGGCGCCTGGGAAGACATCGGCGAGTCGTGGGCCATGGCCGCGGCCCTGGGCGCCAAGTCGATTCCCAACCGGGTGGACAACTGGGGTCCCGGCTGGGCCCACGACTGGCCCACCTGGCACAAGATGCTGCCCCAGTACCTGCGCGAGCTCACCTGAGGACGGCCCGCCGGATCCGGGTGCCCGCCTGCAACGCGTTTCCGGCACGCCGCAGTTTCTCATCCCGAACGGCTGCGCCAGGCGACTCCACGGTCAGCGCCGATGCCGGCCGGGCCGCGACATCTCCCCGCTACCGTGGCCGGCGCGGATGGCCCGTCCGGCCGCGGCGCCGCCAGCCCCGACGCCAGCACCGGCAGCACCGGCAGCACCGGCCCAGCTGGCACCGCCGGCCCCGCTGGTCCCGCCGACACCCTCGGCAGCGCCGGCCTAACCGGCCCGG
>Ga0070698_100001416_pt1 | contig 26586 bp, 22 predicted proteins | sample KBSK1502metaG_FD_65477 | JGI IMG/M metagenome (GOLD analysis project Ga0070698, IMG submission 65477) | Corn, switchgrass and miscanthus rhizosphere microbial communities from Kellogg Biological Station, Michigan, USA - KBS K1-50-2 metaG | ecosystem: Host-associated > Plants > Roots >... | reverse complement strand
GGCATCGGGCAGATGCTGGCCGACGAGATCGAAAAGCGCACCGGCAAGGAAGCCCGTGCCACGGTGCTGGGTCACATCCAGCGGGGCGGCACCCCGACGGCATTCGACCGGGTGCTGGCCACGCGGTTCGGGGTGCACGCGATCGACGCGGTGCACGACGGCGCGTTCGGCATGATGGTCGCGCTGCGCGGGACGCAGATCGTCCGGGTTCCGATCGCCGAGGCGACCAGCCAGCTGAAGCTGGTTCCGCCGGAGCGCTACGCCGAGGCCGAGGTCTTCTTCGGCTGACCCATCGCCGGCGCCCGGCCCTGCCCGGAGAGGCAGAGCTGGTGCAGGGTCCACCCCCGGCCGGCCGGATCCAGTGGGGCGGTGGCTGCGGTGAAGATCTCGGCGGCCCGGCGGTAGGACATCCGCGCCCGGCCGGTGACCGGGCAGGTGTGGGAGGGATCGGACCCCGCAGGGGCGCGGCGGCCGGTGACGAAGACGGGCCCATCTGGCCGGCCTGCCAGCAGCCAGCGCAGCAGCTGGGTGGTGCCCTCGCGCCACTGCAGCCAGGAAACGGGCCACGGGCCCGGCTCGCCGTGACCCCGGTGCCGGGCCAGGTCGAGGTGACCGATGTCCAGGGCGAGAACGTCGCCGGCCGGGGCGCCGGTGTCATAGAGCATGCGCCAGAAGACGTGCTCGCGCAGCGATGGCGTGGCCCGGAACAGGCTGGCGACCTGGCCCGGCGTCAGCGGGGGGAGCGCCGGTGCCGGCGTGGCCAGATGGCGCAGGCCAGCCGTGGGATCGGTGCGGATCCAGCGCTGTTCCAGCCACCAGCTGACGGCGCTGCGCAGCGCGGACAGCTCGCGGTTGACCGTGCGTGCGTCGGCGCCGGCGGCCCGGTCGGCGACGGCGGCCGCGAGCCGGGGCCCGGCCGCCGGGTCATCGAGCAGCGCCAGGGGCACGACCGGCGGTACTGCCCCCCGCCGCCGCTCTCCATGTGGCGCCCGCGAGCCGACGAGGGGCCAGGCCCAGGCGGCCAGCGAGATCCGGTACACGCGGCGCGAGGCCGGGCCGAGGCTGGCCTGCCCGAGGTAGCGCTCGACGGCGGCCGCGTACTCGACCGGCTCGGGCACCCGGGGGATTGACGGTGCGCTCACGGCTACAATCATAACGTTTCCCGCGAGCACATTTACTGCGGAAAAGATTCCTGCGCGAACGGCTTTCTGGAGACCCGCGGTAAGCCCAACGTGGATTCACCTTGGCAATCGGTGCAGCTTGATGACAGTGTGAATCTCATGCCGGCCAGTTCTCACGCGCCTTTCAGCACCCGCAGTAAATGGCTTTCCAGAGTTCGGATTACTTCCGCAGTAAATCGCCTGGCACCGCTTCGGGAACGCAATTTCCGCCGTTTCTACGCGGGTTATGTGACCTCGGCGGCCGGCACCTCGATGTCCGGCGTGGCCGTCGTCTTCGCCGTGCTCGGCAGCGGCGGTACGGCCGCGGACCTCGGGTACGTCGCCGCGGCGATGATCGTTCCGCAGGTAGCCTTCGTCCTGAGCGGAGGTGTCCTCGCCGACCGCCTTGGGTGCAGGCCGGTCATGCTCGCTGCCGATGTGCTCCGCGGCGGCGCCCAGGCCGGGCTGGCCGCCACGCTCTTCCTCGGCAGGCCGCCGGTCTGGCTGTTCATGCTCCTCGCCGCGCTCGTCGGCCTCGGCGAGGCGCTCTTCTGGCCCGCGCTTGACGCCCTCACCGTCCAACTCGCGCCGGGGGACACGCTGGTCAGTGCGAACGCGCTCACCGGCGCGGCGAGGGCCGCCGCGAGCATCGCCGGGCCGGCGCTCGCGGGAATCCTCGTGGCGCTGGCCGGCCCCGCCCCGGTGATCACCGTGGACGCCGCCAGCTACGCGGTCTCCCTGCTCGCGCTCTGCCTGCTCCGGTTGCCAAAGTCCCGCCCGGCGCCGGGGCGGCCCGTGGGGCGTGACTTCGGGGAAGGCTGGCGGCAGTTCGCCTCCCGGACGTATCTCTGGGTGATCACACTGCAGTTCGCGCTGTTCAACCTCATCACCCGTGCCCCTTACCTGGTGCTGGGGCCGGTGCTGGCCAGGGACTACCTCGGCGGGGCGCGCGCCTGGGGACTCATCCAGGCGGCCGGCGGCGCCGGGTCGCTGCTGGCCGGCCTGGCGGCGCTGGGCCGCAAACCCGGCCGGCCGCTGCTGGCGGCGACCCTGGCGACGTTCGGCTACCCGGTGCCCTGCCTGCTGCTGGCGTTGCGCGCGCCCGGCCTTGCCGTGGCGGCCGGCGCGCTGGTGGCCGGAGCGGGCGGCGCGCTGTTCAGCACCTTCTGGCTAACCACGATGCAGCAGCAGGTGCCGGCGGAAGCCCTGGCCAGAACGTCGTCGTTCGTCACGTTCGGCTCGTTTGGCCTCGGTGCGCTCGGGCTGGCGCTGGCCGGGCCGGTCGGGCAGGCGGCGGGGATCACCCAGGTGCTTGGAGCCGGCGCTGCCTGGTCGGTGATCAGTTCCGTCGTGGTCCTTGCCTTGCCGTCGGTCAGGGCCGTGCGATGGCGGCCGGAGTGAGAGATTCCAGCGGCCGGGGCGGCGCTGGCCAGTAGCCGAGGGCTGGGGCGGCTGGCCGGCCGCTGGCGGCCCGGCTTAACGTTGCCGGAGGCCGGGGTTGGCAGCGACCAGAAGGCAGGTGCGCCGCGTGGATCAGGACCGTGCTGTGCAGTGGATCGACCGCTGGGATGCGCAGCAGCAGTGGTACATGCCCGACCGGGAGGAACGGTTCACCGCGCTCATCGACGCGGTGGAGGCCGGGGCCGGCCGGGACGACCCGCTCGTGCTCGACCTCGGCTGCGGGCCGGGCTCGCTCGCCGTCCGGCTCCTAGCGAGGATGCCGGCGGCGCGCGTGGTGGCCGTTGACGCCGACCCGCTCCTGCTGGCGCTCGGCCGCGCCGCCTACGCCGCGCGGCCCGGGCTCCGCTTCGCCGAGCAGGACCTGCGCGCCCCTGGCTGGGCCGGCGCGCTCGCCCTGGACCGCGCGGCGGACGTGGCGGTGAGCACGACCGCGCTGCACTGGCTCCGTCCGGACGCGCTGCGGAGCATGTACGCCGAGCTCACGACCGTGCTGCGGCCAGGCGGGTTGCTGCTCGACGGCGATCACCTGTTGGAGGACGACGCGGCGGCACCGACGCTGGCCCGGCTCGGCGAGGCGCTCGTCGAGCGCCTAGAGCGACGGCACACCGACGGCGCCGGGCCCGGCGAACGTGAGGACTGGACGGCCTGGTGGGAGGCGGCGACCACCGACCCTGAGCTGGCGGGGGTCGCCGCCGAACGCGAACGGCTCAGGCTCAGCGAGGACCACCACGGCTCGGAGTCGGTGCTGCTCAAAGAGCACATCGCCGCGCTGACCGCGGCCGGGTTCACCGAGATCGGCACGCTCTGGCAGCACGGCGAGAACCGCATCCTCTGCGCCGTCAGGGGCGGGTGAGCGAGCCAGAGAATCGGCCAGGTGCATTACTCGGCGAGTCGACCTGGAATGAGTAGCTGTTGCTCAGGCGGTCACCGGGCCGGTGGCTTACAACTGTGCATGAGCGGGCTGGCCCGTGATTCGGCCAGCTTGACCACCGGCCGCAGTCCACCGGGAGCCGGAGATGGATGAGAACACCGAGCAGCAGATCATCGCACGTTTGGACTACATCGAGAGGTACCTGGTCAACCTCGGCCAGGTGTCGGGGTACCGGTACGCGCCCTTCGTCACGACCGTGGGCGCGCAGGTTGTCCAGGGTGCCCGCGGCGCCCGCCGCCTGCAGCTCCTCCGCCAGCGCGGTCAGATGATGGTCGGCCGCGAGCACTTCCGCCGGGGGCAGGTCCCGCCCGGCCAGGGCCGCGGTCCCGGCGTGCTCGTCCCACCGTTCCACCCGGGCCTCGGCCAGCGCTTCGTCCTTCCGCCGCTGTGCGGCGTCCGGGTCGGCGGCCAGCACCGCCCGGCGGGCCGCGGCGCGTAGCTGCCCGGTCGTCTGCCCCGGCGCCGCCCCGGCGACCGCCCGGTCCACTACGGCGGCGTGCGCGTCGCCTAGGCCGGTGACCTCGTCGGCGATCACCGCCGCCCGGGGCAGGTCAATATCCCCAGCGGCCAGCGCCGCGCTGGTCAACGGCAGCCGAGCCAGCGCGAGCGCCAGGCCCAGCACCCGCCCGCCCGCACGCGCGGTCAAGGTCAGCGCGGCGGCGATCTCGTCGTCAGCGTGACTGGCCGAGCCCACGTCTCCGGCGTCTTCCTCGGCGGTGCGGCGCCGCCACAAGTCCCCGGCCGCCGCCAGTTCCAGCGCCCCCGCCCACGACGCCAGCCGCCGGGCCGCGCGCAGCACCCCGACCAGCTCGTCGTCGGACAGCCGGCCCAGCCCGCCGGCCCAGGCGCCCTCGGCCCGGCCGGCCAGCACCGCCCCGGGGGGCATCGTGTCGTTCACCCCGCCGGCGGCGAACCCTGCGCCGGTCTCGCGGGTGCGGTCCCAGAACCCTGCCTTCAGCACCTCGCGAACGGTCGGCTCGGCGTCGGGCCGCTCGGGGTCCTCAAGCCACGCCTCGCCGGCCCAGGCGAGATCACCGGCCAGGTCAGGGCAGTTGGCCAGAAGGTCGTCCAGGGAGTCGTCGGGAGACCAGCCGCCGGAATCGGAACCCTGGCTCGGCGGCCCGTCGAGGTCCACGACGGGGAGGCGGCCGGCGGCCGCTGGAGTTGTTGGCACCGGTCCTCACCTCCGCTCGGGTACCGAGGTAGTTAGCCAGCTCAACATCTACGATTCGATAGTAGTGACGACCACCGACATTTTGCCGGCATCCGGTGTGCGGCTGGCCACGGAGGCAACGTTCTGTATCTGGGAGAGAAACCGCCGTCAGGCGAGCGCGGGGGAGGGGACGGCGCGGCGCGGATCGAGCAGCCCAGGGTCGGTCGCCATGAACACGTCCATGAAGTCGATGTGCCACCCCGCCGTGAGCAGCGGCCGGGTGGCCAGGTGCGGTGCGGGGAGGCAGACCCGCGCCCGCCCGTCCGGTGGGTCCAGGGAGGCCAGCACGGCGATGATCGCGCCGGCCACCTCGGCGTCCCCCGTGGCGGGGGCCAGGGCCAGGTGGATGATGCCGTACTCGGCGTCCACGCCGCCCAGGGCGCCCGCGGCCAGCGCGCCGTGGCCGCGCCGGGCCACCACAGCCCGCCCGCCCGGCCGGGTGGCCCAGGCCAGGTAGTCGGCGGTCCGGTCGGTGCCGGTCCAGTCCGCCTCGAGGGCCGCCACCTCGGCGGGCGCGGCCGCCGCGATCGCCCAGCCCGCGGGGACGCGCAGCGTCCGCACGTCCCCGCCCAGGTACAGCAGCGGCCACCAGGCGTCGAGCCCCGATCGGGTGTACAGCGGCAGCGCGTGGGCATGCAGGCTGCTGAACGTCATGCGCGGGGTGCCCTCGTCCCACAACGCCGCGAGCAGTGCCTGCCCGGTGCCCTGGCCGTGGAACCGTGGGTCGACGAACAGGTCGGACAGCATGGTGACCGCGGCGGGCCCGGCCCCGATCTGACGGGTCGCGCCGAAGCCGGTGACCGTGCCGCCCCGTTCGGCGACGGCCACCCGGCCGTGTGCGAGCAGGTGGCCGATGTAGGCGGGGTCGGACCCGGACCACTCCTCGACCTGCCCGGTCGCGGCCGCCACCCGCGCGATGGCGTCCAGGTCGGGGTGAGCGGCTGCCCGTATGCGCACGTTCGTCACGGCCCCACCCTGCCATGCCGGACAGGAGCCCGTGCCCGCCGGCAGGCCGCGCCGCCTGGTTAGGCCAGCTCGCTGATGCGGCGGGCCAGAAAGGCGCGTTCCGGGGCGGGTGGCTCGAGCGCGATCGCCGCCCGGTAAGCGGCGGTCGCGTCGGCGCGGCGTCCCAGCTGGCGCAGCAGCTCCGCCCGGGCGATGTGCAGCTGCGGCCACCGGGCCAGCCGGGGATCCCGGCCGACGGCGTCCAGGATGACCAGGCCGGCCGCCGGGCCCTCGGACATGGCGACCGCGACCGCCCGGTTCGCCTCCACCATCGGCGTCGGCTCGTAGCGAATCAGCTCGCCGTAGAGCAGGGCGATCTCCCGCCAGTCGGTGGCCTCGGCCGACCGTACGCCGGAGTGGCAGGCGGCGATGGCCGCCTGGATCTGGTACGGACCGGGGCGGCTGCGCCGTAGGGCTTGCTCGACCAGCTCCTCACCTTCGGCGATCATGGCGCGGTCCCACTGGCTGCGGTCCTGGTCGGCCAGCAGCACGAGATCACCGTCCGGGCCGGTCCGGGCACCGCGCCGGGCGTCGGTGAGCAGCAGCAGCGCGAGCAGGCCGGTTACCTCAGGCTCGCCGGGCAGCAACGCGGCGAGCGCCCGGGCGAGCCTGATCGCCTGGTCGCAGAGCTCGTCCCGGATCAGCGCGCCGCCGCCGGCGGCCAGGTGCCCCTCGGTGAAGACCAGGTACACCACGCGCAGCACCGCGCCGAGGCGGGCCGGCAGGTCTGCGGGATCGGGCACCCGGAAGGCGATCCCGGCCTGGCGGATCTTGCGCTTGGCCCGGACCAGGCGCTGAGCCATGGTCGCCTCGGGGACCAGGAACGCGGCAGCGATCTCGGCGGTAGTCAGCCCGCAGACGGCGCGGAGCGTCAGCGCGACCCGTGCCGCCGGGTCGAGCGCCGGATGGCAGCAGGTGAAGATCAGCGCGAGCTCGTCGTCGGTGCCCGCCGCCCACCCGTCGGCATTGGGCGGGGCGGCGGGGTCGGGGCTAGCAGAGTGCGGGGGAGTGGTCTCGCGCACGGCCTCGGCCTCCTTGTCCGCCCGGCGGCGGTCCCGCCGCACCCGGTCGAGTGCCTTGTGCCTGGCCGTCCCTATCAGCCAGGCGCAGGGGCTCGCCGGGGTGCCCTGGGCCGGCCACTGGGCCAACGCCGCGGCGCAGGCATCCTGCACCGCGTCCTCGGCTACCGTGAGGTCACCGACCTGGCGGGTCACCGCGGCAACCGCCGCCCACCAGTGGGCGCGGACCGCCTGTTCGAGCGCCCTGTTATCCGGCCGGCTGTTCAGCGGGAGCCCCCACCTGGATGACCGGGCGGACTTCCACCCGGCCGTGCGACGCGGTTGGCACGCGTGCCGCCCATTTCAGGGCCTCGTCCAGGTCCGCGCATTCGACCAGGGTGAAGCCGCCGAAGTGCTCCTTGATCTCGGCGGCCGGGCCATCGGTGAACAGCGCCTCGCCGTCGCGGACCGACACCGTGGTCGACACGGACGGCGGCTGCAGCGGCCCGCAGTCGATCAGCACGCCGGCCTCGGCCATCTCGCTGGTGGCCGAGCCCCAGGCCTCGAGCAGCTGCCGGGCCTCGTCGGTCCCCGGCTCGGGCAGCGGCTTGTCCGCGTAGAGCAGGAACATGTATTTCACCGTGCACCACCTCTCCTGGCCGGCTCCTCGGGCCGGCCCCGTCAAGGAGTCGAACGGGCACGGCCCAGGATCGACAGTATCCAGAACGCCATTCCGGCCGGCCGTAGCCACCGCAACCGCCCGCTCCACGGGGCTGGCAAACTAGAGGGATGTCCGGGACCTCCCTTGCCGCGGCAGCCGGGCCGGCCGCGCCGGACACGCCCCGGCTCCCCGAGCCCTGCGTGCTGCTGAAGCTGGGTGAGATCGTGCTCAAGGGAGCCAACCGGCAGCAATTCGAGCGCCTGCTGAACGCGAACATCCGGCGGGCCATCGATGACCTCGGCGTCGGGGTCCGGATATGGCACCGCTACGGGGTGATCGTGCTGCGCGCCGAACACGACGGCGCTGGAGTGGCCGGCGCCGTCGACAAGATGGCCGAACGAGCCCGCGACATCATGGGGGTCGCCCGCGTGTGCCGGGCCGTGCGGGTGCCCAAGGAGCCAGCGGCCGCGATCGAGGCCGCGGTGGCCATCATGGCGGGAAAGAGCGGTTCGTTCGCGGTCCGGGCCCGGCGCCGGGACAAGCGGTTCCCGCTCACCTCGGCCGAACTCGCTGTCCAGATCGGGACCCGGGTTCAGCAGGAGTACGGGTACCCGGTGAACCTGTCCCGCCCGGACGTGACGGTCTTCGTCGAGGTGGACCAGCACGAGGTGTTCGTGTACACCGATGGCCAGCCCGGGCAGGGCGGCCTGCCGGTCGGCATGAGCGGCCGCGCCCTGGTCCTCATGTCCGGCGGCATCGACTCCCCGGTCGCCGCGTACCGGATGATGCGCCGCGGGCTCCGCTGCGACTTCCTGCACTTCTCCGGCATGCCGCTGACCGGGCCGGAGTCGGTGTACAAGGCGTACGGGCTGATGCACCAGCTCGACCGGTTTCAGAGCGGATCACGGTTGTTCGTGGTCGCGTTCGGCAAGGCACAGCAGCGCATCGCGGCGTCCGGCGCGAGCCGGCTGCAGATCGTGGCGCAGCGCCGGCTCATGCTCAAGACGGGCGAGGCGCTGGCCGGCCGCCTGGGCGCCGCGGCGCTGGTCACCGGGGATTCCCTCGGGCAGGTGAGCAGCCAGACCCTGACCAACTTGACCGCACTGGACGACGCCGTGCGGCTGCCGATCCTGCGCCCGCTGATCGGGCGCGACAAGGTGGAGATCATCGCGGAGGCGCGCCGGATCCGCACCCTCGCGCTGTCGGAACTGCCCGACCAGGACTGCTGCACGCTGCTCACGCCGCGGCACGTGGAGACCCGCGCGCGAATCGATGACCTGCGCCGGATCGAGGCGCGGCTGGACGCGGCGGACCTGGCGGAGGAACTGGCCAGCCTCGCCCAGGAATACAGCCCCGACCGCAACTAGAGTCCGCGGGTCAGCCACCGACCGGGCTGGGCTGCCTGTGCGGCACCTGGTGGGGCTTGAGCGCCGGGGTGAGGGTCCGGCCCATCAGCGGCGACAGGTTCGCGGCGATGCTCGCGAGCTGGCGGATATCGGCGTCGACCAGCGCCTGGTCGCCGTCGCACAGGGCCATCTTCGGCTCGGGATGGACATCGATGATGACGCCGTCGGCGCCGACCGCGATCGCCGCCCGGGTGAGGGGGAGCACCAGGTCGCGGCGGCCGCCCGAATGCGACGGGTCGACGATGACCGGCAGGTGTGACAGCCGCTGCGCGACCGGCACCGCGCTGATGTCCAGGGTGTTGCGGGTGGCGGTCTCGAACGTGCGGATGCCCCGCTCGCACAGCACGATGTCGAGGTTGCCGCGCTGGGCGATGTACTCCGCGGCCATGAGCCACTCCTCGATGGTGGCGCTCATGCCGCGCTTGAGCAGCACCGGCTTGGCCGCGGAGCCGACCGCCTGAAGCAGCGCGAAGTTCTGCATGTTCCTGGTGCCGACCTGGAGCATGTCGGCGTACGAGGCGACGAGGTCGACGCTGCCCGGGTCGATCACCTCGGTGACCACCGGCATGCCGGTCTCCTCCCGCACCTCGGCGAGGATCCTCAGCCCGGCCTCGCCGAGCCCCTGGTAGGCGTACGGGGAGGTGCGCGGCTTGAACGCGCCGCCGCGCATCAGGGACGCGCCCGCGGCCTTGGCCATCTTCGCCGCGGCCAGCGTCTGCTCGCGGCTCTCCACCGCGCACGGCCCGGCGATCACGGTGAGGGTGTCCGGGCCGATGGGCACCCCGCCGACCCGGATCACCGACCGGTCCGGGTGATGCTCCCGGCTGATGAGCTTGTAGGGGACCGAGATCCGCACCACGTCGAGCACGCCGCTGCGGCTGCGCAGGTTGAGCGCGCCGAAGTGCTCTACGTCTCCGACCAGCCCCACGATCGTGCGGGAAACGCCGCGGCTGACGAAAGCTTGGCCGCCGGCCGTGCGTACCAGGTCAACGATTGCCTCGACGTCCTCCTGGGTGGCCTGCGGGGCCATCACCACGACCATGGGTCTCCTCCTGTTGCTCGCCGGTCAGCAAACAAGCCCCGGGCCTCCCGGCCCGGGGCTTGTCGTAAGGTCATTCGCGTCAGCGCGGTGCTTGGCGGGCGACCGTCCGGGTGCCGGGCCGGTAGCCATACCAAAACCAGAACTGCTTGCGCACCCTAGGAGCCTAGCGCACGCCGGCGGCGGCCTGCACTCCGGCCCCTTGCAACCCGCCGGAGCGCCGTCCGCGCAACAATCTGCTGGTCAGGAACGCCAGCCCGTACAGCGCCCCGATCACGATGAGCAGGAACCGGTACCCGGTGATCAAGGCGATGTATTCCAGGACCCCGCCGACCATGGCCCCGAGCAGGTTGGCCGCGAAGGCATCCCCGGAGGTCGCCACGTCGGAGAACCGCTGCGCGAAGATGAGGTTGGCCAGGTAGATCGGGGCGAAGGCCAGTCCGCAGCCTGCGAAGAACCGGGCCACGATGGGCAGGCCGACCAGCGACTCCTGCGGCACCACCCAGGTGAGGGCGAGCGACGCGATGAGCGCGGCGTAGAGCACGGCCGGGCGTGGCAGCCGGATATGGCTCGCGGTCTCCACGGCCAGATACACCGCGAGCAACACGCCCGCGAACACCAGCGAGTTCACCAGCCACGTGGTGCCGAACAGCAGCGCGAACTGGACGATGTTCTTGGTCTCCAGCAGCAGGAACGCCGCCCCCATGAAGGCCAGGTCCACGTAGTGCCGCATCCTGGAAAACGAGCCGCCGCCGACCCGGACCAGGAGCAGGGACCCGGCGAAGATGGCCGCGATCATCCAGAGGTACTGCTTCGGGATGTCGTTGCCCGGCAGGTAGGGGAACGGGTGGTCGTCGGTTGCCGGGGCGAGCCTGGCGCCGTGCCAGAAGCTGGCGCAGTTGGGCACCGGTCCGGCGGGGCGCACGGTGAGCACGGCCAGCCGGCGGCCGCCCAGCGGCGGCCCGACCTCGGCGCAGGGCGTCCGCCCGAACGCGTCCTTGATCGTGGACGCGTACCGGCTCTCCAGGAACGGCGCGTAGTAGTTGTACATCGCGAACGTCCCGCCCGGGGCGAGGTGGGCGCGGACCGCCTGGATCGACTGCAGGGTGAGCAGGTAGCTCTCCAGCCGGATCCCGGACTGCCCGGCCAGGGCGGTCAGCGAGTCGGGCAGTGCGAAGAGGATCAGGTTGTAGCGCCTCGAGGTGTTCTGCAGGTAGGCGCGCCCGTCGTCGACGTGCGCGGTCAGCCTGGGGCTGGAGTAGGGGTGGTTCGGGTGCATGTGGCCCAGGCGCACCAGCAACGGGTCGATCTCCACCGTGTCGACGTGCCGGGCGCCCTCGGAAAGGGCGACCGCGGCGTCGTTGCCCGTCCCGGATCCGATGATCAGGACATTGCCCAGCGACGCCTTGGTGACGTGCCGGTACGGGTAGAAGTAGAACGCCTTCTGCCTGCGCATGGTGGCCAGCGAACGGGCCGCCTGGTAGGGGATGTTGTTCGCGGACACGTACAGCGCCCCGGTGACGCCGTGCGTCTGGTAGTACGACAGCTTGTTGTAGGGCGACCACTCTTGCGTCGGGACGAACGACGCCAACAGCAGCAGGGTGGCCACGCCCGCAACGGCCAGGATCTGCCACCAGCGGATCCGGGGGGCGATCAGCACCAGTAGCCCGGCACAGGCGATGCAGCCCCAGGTGCCGGGCGGCTGGTCAAGGAAGGACAGCAGGGTGAAGGCGGCGATCCCGGCGAGGCTGCCGAGAATGTCGTACCGGTAGGCCCGTAGCGGCCGGAACCGCACGAAGAGCCGGGCGGTGCCCTGGCCGAGGCCCGCCATCACGGCCACCACCAGGACGAAGACCAGGCCGAGGCTGACGGGCTGCGGCAGCGCGGCGGTTCCGTTCAGGCCGCGGAACGGGTGCGGCCCGGTTAGCGTCTGCAAGATCACCGGGAAGGCGAGGACGAACCCGACGAGCAGCAGCAGCGCCACCGGCGTCCAGCGCAGGTAGTCGCGCCGGGACCGCGCGTTCAGGAACCCGATCCCGATACCGAGAAAACTCGCCAGCAGCACGAAGTTGGTGGCCTTCGTCACGTAGACGTTGTTCGCGGTCACCCACCGGATCAGGGCGAGTTCGACGAAGAGCATCAGGAAGCTTGCGAACACCAGCCGGACGGGGCTGCCGGGCTCCTCCACGGTTGGACGGGGTGGTGGGGTCGGGGCCAGCAGAGATGCCGGCGGTGACCCCGCGGGCTGCGCCGCGGTCTCCCCGGGGGGCTGTGGCTTCCCGGGGTGGTCATTCACGCCATTCGCCGTCGCGTTGGCATCTGAATCCTCTGGCAGTTTTCTCGTTTTCACCAGGGTAAAGGTAACGAAACCCCGCCTGGAGCGTGGGCCATCGCCGGGATTCTTGGTCATATGCAGGAAATCCTCAGCCCAGCGGCCCTGCGCTGCTTACTCCCGGCGGCTTGCGCTTATACAACGTGTAGCCGTATCCGTGCAACATGAGTTTGAAATTCCGGTCGAAGTAACCCGTGAGCTGAGGTGTCCACGGAATCCTCAAGCCGCTCTTGCCGGACAGCAGCACATACCCGGCGTGGCTGAAAGCCTGGTTCCAGGCGGCCGCCACGGCGGGGACCTTGCCCGCCCCGCTGGCGGGCCTGCGCCCGCGGGCGAGCGCCAGGTCGGTGCCCAGGCCGTCCACCATCTGCGAGCAGCCAGGGACGTTCGAGGTGAACCGGTTCGCCAGGAGCAGGAACGAGGCCTGATCGGTGGCGACGCACGCGCCCGGCGGGACCAGCCGGCCCACCACCTTCGGCGACGCCCTGCGGACGATGGAGAGGCTTCCCGTCGGGACCTGCGCCACCGCCCCGGCGACGATGGCCGCCCCGACCAGGACCAAGCCCGCCCTCGCGAGCCAGGGCCCCACACGGCCCGGCGCGGCGTGGCGCCGGGTCCCCGCCGCCGCTGCCGCGGCCACCAGCCGGGACACAGGCAAGGCGAGGGCCAGCGCGAGGAACGGGGCCAAGAACGCGGAGTAGTGGCTAGCAAAGTAGGGCGGCCAGAGGAAGATAGCCACGATTAGGGCGGCCGACAGCGTCGCGAACCATTCCAGGGGCGGCGGTGGCCGGCGGGTCGCCAGCCACGCCGCGGCCTGGGCGATGATCACGAACGCCACGAGCGCGAGGCAGGCGTCCACGACGGTGGCCTTTGTCCAGTTCTGGGCGCCGGGGATGCCGATCATCGATGCGAGCCGGTGCGAGGTCGGATCACGGTGGCCGATGCGGGCCAGCTGAGCCACCACGACGTCGTCATAGAACAACCGGGGGGCGGCGATGGCGAAGGGCAGGATGGGGGCCAGGAACCCGGCCGCGACGCCGGCCAGGAACAGGCCCCCCCGGCGCAGGTTCGGGAGGCACAGCGCGGCGATGATGAGCACGGGCACGATCGCCCACGCCTTGATCGCGCCGGCGAACCCGAACGCCACGCCACCCCAGGCCAGCCGCCTGGTGGTGGCCGTCACCTGGTCCCCATCGAAGATGGCCACCGCCCCGGCCAGGCAGAACAGCACCAGCCACGGCTCAAGCAGCACGGTGTGCGAAGCGCCCGCCCCGGGCGGGTAGAGCGCCAGGACCCCGCCGGCCAGCAAGACAGCCAGCGGGCCGCGGTGCCGGACGAGCAGCCCGGTGAGCGTCACCGCCGCCGCGCCCGCGAGCACGGTGAGGAACCGGGCGATGACCAGGCCCCAGGCGGTGCCCGTCGGGTAGCTGACCAGCCCGATGGGGCTCATCAGCAGCGTGATGCCGGGCGGCTGCACGAAGGCGAAATCACGGTAGGGCAGCACGCCGTGGACCAGGCGCACCGCGCTGCCGAAGTACGGCCCGTCGTCGTACTGGGTGACCGTCAGGACACCGGGCCGCAGCAGCAGGTACGTCCGGAGGACGAGCGCGACCAGGGTGGTGACGGCGATCGCCGCGTTCACCGGGGTCAGCCAGGCGGGGCGCGGCCACCGCCGCGAGGCCGCGGTGCCCCCGGAGGACCCGCTGGCGGCCGTCGTGGTCATCGCTCCGCTCACTGTATTGGCCCGGTCCTCAGCGTCCGTGCAGCCCTTTTCGCGCGTATACGAGCAGCTTGCGCGGGGACCGGTACACCTGGACGAAATGATCGTTCAGGTACGCGTCGAGGGCGGGGGTCCAGGCGATCCGGCGCATGTTGGTGGCGGTCAGGATCACGTACTGGGCATGGCTGAAGGCCTGGTTCCAGGCCGCGGCCACCGCCGGGACGTTGCCGGCCCCGGTTGTGGGCCGAAGGCCATTGGAGAGCGCCAGGTCGGTGCCGAGGCTGTCCACCATATGCGAGCACCCGGGCACGTCGGAGACGAACCGGTTGGCGGCCAGCGTGACGGACGTCTGATCGGTCAGCACGCACGCGCCCGGCGGGATGATCTGGTCGATCGGGCTCGGGATGGCGCCGATCACCTTGACTGTCCCGCCTTCGAGTCGGGCCTGCAGGCCTGCCACGATCACGAGTGCCAGCCCGGCCAGGCCAACCGCCGACCAGCCCAGCTGGCGCTTTGCCGCGGCGCTGAGGGCGCCGGGCGGCGCGTCGGCCACAAGCCGGCCCACGGGCAGGGCGACGCTCAGGGCAAGGAACGGTGCCAGGAACGCGGCGAAGTGGTAGTGGAACTGTGGCGGCCACAAGAACATGGCCACGACCAGCACGGCCGTCACGGTCGCGAACCAGTCCAGCAGCGGCGGCGGCTGCCGGGTGACCAGCAGCGCGGCGGCCTGGGCGGCCAGCACGAAGAGCGCGATCGCGAACACGGTGAGCAGGACCGTGGTCCGCGGCCAGTGCAGCGCGTAGGGGAGCCCGATCATGTTCTTGAGGCGGAGCAGGACCCCGACCCGGACCGCGTGGGCGCGGTACCCCACCTGGGCGGTGATGAGGCTCCGGTAGAACTGGCTGGGCGACGCGAGGGCGAACGGGAGAACCGGGATCAGGAACCCGGCCGCGACTCCGCCCACGAAGACTGCGGCCCGGCGCAGTTGCGGCAGGCACAGCGCGGCAAGAACGAGCACCGGCACGATCGCCCACGCTTCGACCGCCCCGGCGAACCCGAACGCCGCGCCGCCCCAGGCCAGGCGCCTGGTACTGGCCGAAATCCGGTCGCCGTCGAACACGGCCACCAGCCCGGCCAGGCAGAACAGCACCAGCCACGGCTCGACCAGCACGGTGTGCGCGGCCGCCACCGCGTCCGAATAGACCGCCACGATCCCGCACGTCAGGAGCACGGCGAGCACGCCGCGATGGCGCACCAGGAGCCCGGCCAGCGCCACGGCCGCAGTGCCGGCGAGCACGGTGAGGATCCGGCCGATGGCCAGGCCCCAGGCCGTGCCGGTCAGGTAGCTCAGCAACGCGACCGGGCTCATCAGCAGCGTGATGCCGGGGGGCTGCACCAGGATGAAATCACGGTAAGGCATGGATCCGTGGACCAGGCGCACCGCGCTGCCGAAGTATGGCCCGTCGTCGTACTCGGTGACGCCGACCAGCCACCCCGGACGGGTGTACTGGTAGTAGAGGCGCAGGCCAAGCGCGACCAGGGTGGTGACGATGATCACCACGTTGACCGGGGTGAGCCAGGCGGGGCGCCCTTGCCGCGCTGCCGGGGCGTCGCCCTGGGACCCGTCAGCCGAAGTCCTGGCAAGCGTTCCGCTCACGGCTGGCCTCTCCCTCAAACTTGGACTATGGGCCGGTGAGACCGCAAGGCGTCTCAGGATACCGGCGCTGGCCCGCCCAGCGGGGGAGGCGGCCATGCCCGGCCCAAAGCGGATCGTACCGGTCAGGGCAGGCAAAACGGCCAGCTGTTAATCAAAGTAGCTGGCGGCAAGCCGCGGGCGTCACCATATTGCCTCGGCGGTTGGCCTGGTGACCGGCCCTGGCGCCGCAGGTACGGTACGGTGGCTGATCGCGGTGAAGCAGCACCGGACCGGGCGCACAGAGCAGGCCAGGGAGACCGAGGGTGACGACGCTCGAGGAAGGCGTCGGCCCCGACGCCGAGGGAACGGGCGAGGGGCCGGCCTGCACCGATGAAGCATCGCTACAGGCACAGCGCGGCTGGCGCACGGCCGTCGCGGACCTGTCCGGCCTCATCCGCCGGCACTGGATCTTCTCCATCGCCTTGGGCCTAGCGGTGCTGCCGCGGCTGGTGGCGATGCTCGGCTATCAGCCCGCCGTGCTCTTCCGGCTTGACACCTACGACTACCTGTGGGGCGCCGTCCATGTGTCCCCGAATGTGGTGAACCCCAGCGGCTACTCCCTTTTCCTGTGGCTGCTGCGGCCGTTCCACTCGCTCGTGCTCGTGGCAGCGCTGCAGCACCTGCTCGGCCTCGGCATTGCCACGATGGTGTATGTGCTTGTCCGGCGCTACGGGCTGCCGGACTGGGGCGCCACGCTCGCGGCCGCGCCCGTGCTGTTCGACCCAGCCCAGATCCTCGTCGAGCAGTTCGTCATGGCCGACCTGCTGGCGATGGCGCTGATGGTCGGGGCGTTCACGGTCCTGCTCCTGCGCAGGCCGCCGTCGCTGTGGCAGGTCGTGGCGGCCGGGCTGATGACCGGCATCTCCGTGACCATCCGGCCCACCACCCTGCCGCTGGTGCTGCTGGTACCGCTCTTCCTGCTGCTCAGGAAGGTCGGGTGGCGCCGCGTGGGCGCCTCGCTGCTCGCCGGGGCCGTGCCGGTGGTCGCCTACCTAGGCTGGTTCGCCGCCGCGCACGGCACGTTGAACCTGACCAGCAGCAACGGGCTCTTCCTCTGGTCGCGAACCATGTCATTTGCCGACTGTGCCGTGATCAAACCGCCCGCGGACCTGCAGGCCCTCTGCCCGAATTCCCAGCCGGGCCACCTCGCCCAGCCCGACCCGGCCGAGCGGCTCCAGCCCAAGCGGTACCTCTGGAATCACCGTACGTGGCAATGGCGTCACCAGCACTCCGGGTTCGTGCCGGACACCGCCGCGTTCACCCCGGCGAACAACGACCGGGCGCTACGGTTCGCCCTCGATGCCATCGCCGCGCAGCCGACCGCCTACCTCGGCGTGGTGGCCTACGAGACCGTGGAGCCCTTCATCCACACCAACAACCTGCGATTCCCCGCCATCCAGCCGCGCTCGTCCCTGGGCCTGGACAAGGCCGACTACCGGTACGCGATCGGCGCGGTCCGCGCCTACACGGGCAACTACCAGGGTGTGGCGGGGGACCTCGGCTACGACTACGGCGCCCGGCTCCACTCGCCTTTCGTGTTCCTGATGAACGAGTACCAGCACATCGTCTTCCTGCCCGGCCAGGTGTTCGCCGTCATCATGCTCACCGGGCTGGCCGGGCTGTTCCTGCCGCGCCGCCGGACGGCCGTCGCGGCGCTGCTGTGGGCGTCGGCCGTGACGATCATGGTGCTGCCAACGGCGGAGCACGAGTACACCTACCGGTACGTGCTCCCCGCCGTCCCATTGGCCTGCATCGCCGCCGCGATAGCCCTCAGGAAGCCCGGGCAGGAAGCCGCGCAGACCTGAAGCCGCGCAGACCCAGCGCTTGGCCGGCCTAACCGGCGAAGATGGCCGGGCCGGGTGTCAGCGTGATCGTGCTGCCCTTGGGGGCCTGGCCCTGCGGGCTGTAGTTGATCACAGTGCTGAACGGCAATCCCGGGCTGACCTGCACCAGGAAGCCGCGGTTGTGCAGGACGCGGATCGCTCTGGCCAGCCGCATGCCGTCGACGTTCGGGATGGCGACCATCGGCGGCCCGGGGGAGAACACGATGGTGATGACCTGGCCCTGGGTGAACGCGCTGCCCGCGGCGGGCGACTGGCGGGTGACCGTTCCGGCGGGCAGGTCGCTCCTGGCGGCCTGCACCTCGTTGAGGTGGACGCCGTTGGCGTTCGCCCACTGCTCGGCGACCGACTTCTGCTGGCCGACGAAGTCGGGGATCGGCGGGCCCGAGCTCACGGTGAGCGTCACCGGCTTCGGCTGCGGCCAGGGCGCCCCGGCGCTCGGCTGGGTGGCGATGACGATGCCGGCCCCGATGGTGGCCGACGGGACCAGCGTGACCTTGCCCGGCATCAGGCCGGCGTGCTTGATGGCGGCCTGTGCCGCCGCCAACTGCTGCCCGGTCACCTGCGGCATTGTGATCATCCGGGGTCCGGCCGAGATGAGGAGGGTCACCCGGCCGCCCCTGGCCAGCCGGGCCCCGGCCGCCGGGGCCGTGCTGATGACCAGGCCCTTGGCCACCTGGTTGTTGATATGTGTCTTGCCGGTAACCGGCGTCAGGCCAGCGTTGCTCAGGTTGGTCCGGGCCGCCGCAACCGATAGCCCGGTGACCCTGGGCACGGTCGTGTACCGGCCGGCGATCGTCCACCAGCCCAGCACGCCGATGACCACGACCGCGGCTACCCCGAGGGCGAGGTAGCCGAATCTGCGGCTGAACAGCAGCCCCTGCAACCGGGGTTCCCTGGCGCCCGGGGCCGCGGTGCCGTACGGATCGCCAGCGCCGGTGACGATGAGCGTGTTGTTGGCTGCCGGACGGTAGTGGTCGGGCAGGAACCGCTGCGTGGGCAGGGGCCCGGTGCCGTCCCGCGGCGCCCCGTAGGACTGGCGGGCGGGCGGCGCGGCCATGCCCGGGATCACGTCCACCCCGTTCCCGCCGGGCTGGGCCGGCCACGCGGAGGCGGCGCCCGGCGCGGCGGCAGGGGGCGGCGGCCAGCCGTCGGGCGCGGCGGCAGGAGGGGGCGGCGGCCAGCCGTCAGGCGCGGCGGCCGGGCGCGGCAGGGCCCGCGCGGCGTCAGGACCCGGCGGCAGCGCGGCCGCGGGGCCGAGCGGCAGGCCACTGCGGGCGCCGGTGACGGCGCGCAGGAACTGCCCGGCGTCAGCCGGGCGGAGATCCGGATCCCTGCTGGTCGCCAGCGCCACAAGGGCGTCCAGGGCGGGCGGCAGGCCGGGGACAAGGCTGGAGGGCGGCGGGACCACCTCGTTGACATGCTTGTACGCCACCGCGAGCGGGGTGTCGCCGGTGTGTGGCTGCCGGCCGGTGAGCAGCTCGAACAGCATGACCCCGGCCGCGTACACGTCGGTGCGCACGTCGGCGGCGCCGCCGGACACCTGCTCGGGAGCGAGGTAGGCGGCGGTGCCGATTAGCATGCCGCTCTGGGTGTGGCTGGTCCCGGTGAGCAGCCTGGCCAGGCCGAAGTCGGCCACCTTGACGGTGCGGCCGTCGCCGAGGAGCACGTTCTCCGGCTTGACATCCCGGTGCGCGATGCCAGCGTCGTGGGCCGCGGCCAGCCCGGCCAGAACGCTTTCCACGATGTCGAGTGCCTCGCGCGGGCGCAGCTGCCGGCGCAGGCTCAGCAGGTCACGCAGCGTCTGGCCGGGGACGTATTCCATGGCGAGGAACAGGGTCCGGCCGTCCGCGCCCTGGTCGTAGACGGTGACCACGTTCGGGTGGGAGAGCCGGGCGACCGACCTGGCCTCGGCGACAAAGCGCCGAACGAAATCCTCGTCGCTGGCCAGTTCCGCGTGCATGATCTTCAGCGCGACCGCCCGGTCGAGCCGCGTATCGGTGCCCAGATAGACGGTCGCCATGCCGCCGTGGGCGAGAAGGGACTCGACCCGGTAGCGCCCATCGAGAAGCTGGCCGATGGGCACGCGGGCGAGGGTCGTATCCATTGCGCACAATTCTAGAGGTGGCGCGTGGTTTCAGCCTGCGAACGCGGTTAAGGCCACCGGCCAGCCACAAGCGGTGACGGCGCGCCTAGCCTAGGTGCCCATGCGGGTCGCGAGGGTGGTGATCGCGGGCGCCGGCCTGGCCGGGCTCCGGACCGCCGAGGAACTGAGGGCCAAGGGCTACACCGGCGGCATCGCCCTGATCGGTGCGGAACTCCGGCCGCCCTATGACCGCCCGCCGCTGACCAAGAAGTTCATGACGGGCGAGATCAACGACACCTCGCTGCGCCCGGACATGACCGCCCTTGACGCCGAACTCCGGCTGGGCGAGGTGGCTACCGGCGTGCGGGACCGGGTGCTGGTCACCGACCAGGGAGAACACGGGTTCGACGCGCTGGTGGTTACGACCGGGGCGGCACCGGTCCGGCTGCCCGGCCGCGGGCCGCAGCGGGTCCTGCGCACGCTCGACCACGCCGCGGCGCTGCGGTCGGCCCTGCACCCCGGGGTGAAGCTGGCGGTGATCGGCGCGGGCTGGATCGGCGCAGAGCTGGCCACCACCGCCGCCCGGCGGGGCTGCCAGGTCACCGTGGTCGAGGCGGCGCCCGCCCCCCTGGTGACCGCGCTCGGCGCCGCGGTGGGCTCGCGCACCGTGCCCTGGTACGCCGCGGCGGGGGTGGAGCTGCGGCTGGACCAGCCGGTGGAGTCCGTGGAGCCGGGCGGTCTCGCGCTTCCCGGTGGCGGGTGGCTGCCTGCCGACGAGATCGTCACCGCGGTCGGCGTCCGGCCCGAGGTGTCCTGGCTGGCCGGGTCGGGTGTTCTGCTCGACAACGGGGTGGCCGTGGACGAAGGGCTGCGGGCCTCCGTGCCCGGGGTCTACGCCGCGGGGGATTGCGCCGCGTTCACCTCCCGCCGTTACCGGCGCAGGCTCCGCGTCGAGCACTGGGACAACGCGCTGCACGCGCCCTCGGTCGTCGCCGCGAACATCCTCGGCGGCGACGAACGCTACGACCCGGTGCCTTACTTCTGGTCGGAACAGTTCGGGCGGATGATGCAGTACGCCGGGCAGCACACCGCTGACGACCGGCTGGTATGGCGCGGTGACCCGGGCGGCCGCGACTGGTCCGCGTGCTGGCTGGCGGGCCCGGGCGCGCCCGGCGCGGCGGGGCCGGGAGAGACGCTGGCGGCTGTGCTCGCGGTGGGACGGCCGCGGGATCTGCTCCAGGGGCGGCGGCTTATCGGGTCGGCCAGCCCGGTGGATCCGGCCCGGCTGGCCGATCCCGCGGTTCCGCTGCGTGACGCGCTCGCCGGCGCCGGATGAGGAAGGTTTGGCCGACTGCACCAGTGGCAAAATCGGGGTGTGGCACAGATTGACCCCCCAGACGACTCGCTCGTCGGTACCTGGCTCAGCCTCGCCGAGGTCGCCGACCTCCTCGGCATCCCGCTAAGCCGGATGAAGCAACTTCTCCGTGACCGCAAGCTCCTGGCGGTCCGGCGTCCCGACGGCAGCGTCGGGGTGCCTGCCGCGTTCCTGGACGGACACCAGATCGTCAAGGGCCTGCACGGCACCCTGACCCTCCTCTTCGACTGCGGCTTCGACGAGCCGGAGGCGGTGCGCTGGCTATTCACGGCCGACGAAACCCTGCCCGGTACGCCGATCCAGGCCATGGCCGAACACCGTGGGACCGAGGTGAACCGCCGGGCCCAGGCACTGGCGTTCTGAACGCTTGCCGGGCGGGGTGCTGTGACATGCTGGCTCCGTGATCCGCCCGATCAGCCACGTCGATGTCTTCACCTCCGTCCCGTACCGGGGTAACCCGGTCGCCGTGGTGCTCGACGGAGAGGGGCTGTCGACGGGGGAGATGCAGCGGTTCGCCCACTGGATGAACCTCTCGGAGACCACGTTCGTGCTCCCGCCGGCCACCGGTGGCGCGGACTACCTGGTGCGGATCTTCACGCCCGGCCGGGAGCTGCCGTTTGCCGGGCATCCCACGCTCGGGACCTGTCACGCCTGGCTGGAAGCTGGCGGGACGCCGGGCCAGCCCGGGGTGGTCGTGCAGGAGTGCGGTGCCGGGCTGGTGACCCTGCGGCGGGGACAAGACGGCCTGGCATTCGCCGCTCCGCCCGTGCTGCGCGACGGCCCGGTGGACGAGGAGCTTCTCGCCACGATCGCCTCGGCGCTGCGGATCGACCGGGCGGACATCGTCGACGCCTCCTGGGCGGACAACGGCCCCGGCTGGGTGGCGGTGCTGCTCGCCAGCGCGGAGGCGGTCCTGGCGGTCCGTCCGGGGCTGACCGATCTCGACCTTGGCCTGGCCGGCCCCTATCCGCCGGGATCGCCGGAGGCGTTCGAGGTCCGGGCGTTCTTCCCCAGCAACGGCGTCACGACCGAGGACCCGGTGACCGGCAGCCTGAACGCGTCGCTGGCCGCCTGGCTGCTGCGCACCGGGCGCGCGCAGGCACCCTACGTCGCCAGCCAGGGCACGGCGCTCGGCCGCGCCGGGCGAGTGCATATCTCCGCCGACCCCGACGGCGCGATCTGGGTGGCGGGCGCCACGGTCACCTGCATCAAGGGCAAGGTCGACCTCTAGGCAGGCGCGTGGAACGCCGATTCAACCGTCGCGGGCCGTTGCGGCGACGGCGAGGGCAGTCAGCGCTTCCCTTGCCTCGCCGGTGATGGGCGCGGCCGCCAGCGCGGCGACCGCCTCCGTGACGCGACGGCCGATCATCGCCTCGCACTCGGCGACGGCCCCCGTGCCGGCGATGGCCGCGCGGACCTCCGCCGTTCCCGCCGCGTCCAGCAGTGGGTCACCCAGGTACCTGTCGATGACCGCGGCCTGCGGGCTCGTGGCCCTGGCCCGGGCGATGGCCAGCAGGACGGTGTGCTTGCCCTCCCTGACGTCGTCCCCGGCCGGCTTCCCGGTCTGCGCCGGGTCACCAAACACGCCGAGGATGTCGTCGCGGAGTTGGAACGCCGTGCCAAGCGGCAGGCCGTAGCCGGTGTAGGCGGCCACCAGCCCGCCCCCGGGCTCCACGCCCGCGAGCGCGGCACCGAGGTGGAGCGGCCGCTCGATCGTGTACTTGGTGGTCTTGTACTCCACCACCCGCAGCGCGCTCTCCAGCGTCCCGTCCCCCGCCGCCTGCCCGAGCAGGTCGAGGTACTGCCCGGCGAAGACCTCGGTGCGCATCAGGTCGAGGATGGGCTGCCCCCGGCGCAGCGCGCCGCCGGGCAGCCCGCTGGCGTGGAACATCGCGTCGGTCCAGCAGAGCAGCAGGTCGCCCAGGAGGATGGCCATTCCCGTGCCGAACGCCGCGGGGGAGCCGTGCCAGCGGCGCCCCGCGTGGTAGGCCTCGAACTGGCGGTGCAGGGACGGCCGGCCGCGCCTGGTGTCGCTGGCGTCCATGAGATCGTCGTGGACCAGCGCGCCGGCGTGCAGGAGTTCCAGCGCGGCGGCCGCGTTGATGATCGCGGGGCCGTCCGGCCCGCCCGCCCCGCGCCAGCCCCAGTAGCAGAACGCGGGCCGCAGCCGCTTGCCCCCCGCGAGCAGGCCGCTCACCGCCTCGAACCCCGGCAGCAACTCGTCGCCCGCCGCCAGCAGCACGTCCCGCTGCGAGCCGAGGAACGCCTGCAGCGCGTAGTCCACCCGGTCGCGCACCTGGGTCAGCGCCGCTGCAGGCGAGGTCATGGTGGCGAGACTAGGGCATTCTGGCCAGCCTCTTCCTCGGACGGTTCCCGCTGCCGGCCCGCTGGGTGCGACGGTAGCGTGGGCGCATGGGGTTTGGCCCCGGTCACCATGCGCCGGCCATCCGCGACCTGCTGGCTGCGAGCGGGCAGTCGTTCTCCTTTGAATTCATGCCGCCCAAGACGGAAGTGGAAGAGGGACAGCTGTGGCGGGCGGTCCGGCGGCTCGAGCCGCTGCGGCCCACCTTTGTCTCGGTCACCTACGGGGCGGGCGGGTCGACCAGGGACCGAACGGTCCGTATCACGGGGCGGATCGCCGCCGAGACGACGCTCACCCCAGCCGGGCATCTCACCGCGGTCAACCACTCGGTCGCGGAGCTGCGCCGCGTGATCGGCTCGTACGCGGCGGTCGGGGTCAGGAACATGGTGGCGCTGCGGGGCGACCCGCCGGGCGACCCGAACGGAGAGTGGGCTCCCCATCCCGAAGGCGTCCGGTACGCGGCGGAACTGGTGCGGCTGATCCGGGCCGCGGGCGACTTCAGCGTCGGGGTCGCGGCCTTCCCCGAAGGCCACCCGCGGTCGCCCGATCCTGAGTCCGACCTGGCGCACTTCGTGCAGAAGTGCCGCGCGGGCGCGGACTTCGCGATCACGACGATGTTCTTCTACGCCGAGGACTACCTGCGGCTGCGGGACCGGGTGGCGGCGGCCGGCTGCGACGTGCCGATCATCCCGGGGATCATGCCGGTCACCAGCATGCGGACGCTCGAGCGGATCGTGCTGCTGTCCGGCGCGAAGGTGCCGCCCGGATTGGTGGACCGGCTGAACGCCGTCGCGGACGACAGGGCGGCGGTGCGCGAGACCGGCGTCGGCTACGCGGCGCGGCTGTGCGAGCGGCTCCTCGCCGCGGGCATCCCCGGCCTGCATTTCTACACGCTGAACGGTTCCCGTGCGACGCTGGACATCTACCAGCGGCTGGGCCTTTCCGGGCGCGGCGGGCGGGACGAGGGGTCCCGCAGCGGGAGCGGCGCTCCCATGATCGCGTAGGGCTCCTCCGTCCCCGCGAACGCGAAGCCCGCGAGCAGGTCGGTGAAGCCGAGCCCGCGATACAGCCGGCGAGCTCTGGTGTTGGCGTCCCTCGTGGACAGCACCGCCGTGCGTTCCGGCCGGCCGGCGGCCAGCCGCAGCATCATCGCCAGGCCGGTTCCCCGGCCCTGGTGCCCGGGGAGCACGTGCACCTCGGCGATCTCGAACGAGTCCGCGAGCCAGTCCTCGGCGGCCTGGCGGCCCATCGCCCGCGCTACCGCCTGGGACACCAGGTCGTGCCACCACTGGCCGGCCTCACCGTGGAAGCCGTAGGCGAACCCCACTAGCGGCTGCGGGCCACCGGCCACGGCGTGACCGTCCCAGGGACCGAGGACCGCGGCGATCGCGCGGAACGCGGTGTAGCCGGAGTGGCGTTCCATGATCGAGTGGCGCCCGGGCAGCTGGTACTCGGGTGGGCCCATCGCCGCGGCGTAGATGCTGGTGCACGCGTCCAGGCTGGCCAGGAACTCACCCGCATCGAGTTCCCGCAGCTCAAGTCCGGCCCGCACGCGCGTAGCGTATGCGAACCGGCATTCGTGAGCGGCGCCGGGCCTCGTTTTGTCAGAGCCAGCGGGTAGCTTCGAACTCAGATCGGAGAGCGGTGGACAGCTAGCCGAACTTATGTTCGAATAGAGGGAAGCAAAGCCGCCTGGCTGGTAACCCCTGCGGCCAGGTACGGGCCGGGCGATGTATGGGGAAGTGCCTCGCCCGGCCCAGGCTTTGTGCGGAAGGAGCAACGATGGACACGCTGACGCAGGTGCGGCCGGGCCGGGCGCGGTGCCGGGTTGCCCCGGCAGTGCTGGCGCTGCTGGAGTCGGCCCGGCACGGCCTGCTGGAAGCGTCGGAGGAGACCAGCCCGGGATCGCGGTACGTCGCGGCGCACCTGGCAGCGCTGCGTGCGGCGGCGGCCGTGGTAGCCGCCCGCCCCTCGGCGGAGACAAGCCCCCGCCGGAAGGCACCGAGGAGCGTCTGGGAGCTCCTGCCACGGGTGGAGCCCGCGCTGGCGGAGTGGGCCGCGTTCTTCGCGGCCGGGGCGCGCAAGCGGGCCGCGGCAGAGGCCGGGCTGCCCAAAGCCGTCTCCGTCCATGAGGCGGACGACCTGCTCAGGGACGCCGAGGCCTTCCTGTCGCTGGCCGAGGAGGCTCTCGGGGTGCCTGCCCAGCCCCTGCTCCCGCTTGGTGCCGTCGGATAGCGGATGCTGCTGGCCCACGCATGCTCGCTGACCTTCGGTCAGCTTCGCCGTGGGCCGCACCGTGATGCTAGCCCGGGGGCCGAGCGCCCGGAGCCCCCACGCCCCCGGTGACCGGCCTGCACGGACCCTGCCCGACCCTCACCGCCCCCCTCCAATTGGGGCATGGCGCTGCGGCGCATCTGGTCGTGGCGCCGCAGGCTACGGCCCTCAGGCCGCGGCGCCTAGCCTGCGGTGCTGCTTGACCTGGAACACCTAAGAGCTAGAACGCCTCGACGGCGCTGCGGGCTTCGGAGTCAAGGACCCCCCACCCGATCAGCTCTTCGGTGAGATCGGCAGGTGACCTGTCGTAGATGACGGCAAGCGACCGCAGGTCCTCTTGGCGGATGGACAGCACCCGGCCGTTGTAGTCCCCGCGCTGGCTCTGGATTGTCGCCACGTAGCGGGCGAGCGGCCCGGCCTTCTCCCTGGGCAGTTGCGACATGCGCTCCAGGTCGATGACGAGCTTCGGCGACGGGGCCATAGCGGTCGGCGCCGCGTCACCGGGCAGCAGTTCCGATACCGGCACACCGTAGAAGTCAGCCAGCTCGGCCAGTTTCTGAACGGTCACGGAGCGGTCGCCGCGCTCGTAGGAGCCCACGACCACCGCCTTCCACCGGCCCCGGGACTTCTCCTCAACGCCGTGGAGGGAGAGTCCCTGCTGGGTACGGATGGCGCGCAGCCGCGCGCCGAGTGTCTTGGCGTACTCAGATGGCATGTTCCGGTCCCCTGGCCAGTCGTCGCATTGAGTAATGGTTACGCACAGTGACGGTAAGCCGCAACAGCGACCAGGTCAAGCCGAATGGCAAAAAGTGGGTGAACTTACGCGTGAAGCACGATCCGCCCCAGAGGATTCCGGCAAGGCGAACGATAGCCGACAGCCCTTGCGCCACAGGCGGTTGCGGCCTGCCGGTGCCCGGGCACGGCCTGCCGGCGGACCGGAGTCGGCCCGTTCGATGCTGTGGTGACTTACGTCACAAATTGTGACCCCAGAGCTCGGGAGATCTCCGCCGGCTGGGCCCGCGGGGG
>Ga0070698_100001415_pt1 | contig 26597 bp, 25 predicted proteins | sample KBSK1502metaG_FD_65477 | JGI IMG/M metagenome (GOLD analysis project Ga0070698, IMG submission 65477) | Corn, switchgrass and miscanthus rhizosphere microbial communities from Kellogg Biological Station, Michigan, USA - KBS K1-50-2 metaG | ecosystem: Host-associated > Plants > Roots >... | reverse complement strand
GCCTTGCGATGCCTGAAGCGCCGGATCGCTCGAACCGTCTTCCACCGCCTCACAACCGACCACCAAGCACGCGCTGGCACTTGCCTACCGGCCGCGGCTTGACATAGGAGAAACCATGAGTGGTCCGGCGCACGAGGTCGAGGTACGCCGTTCACGGCGGCGCCGTCGTACCGTCTCGGCCTACCGCGAGGGCGACAAGATCGTGGTGCTGATTCCCGCCTCGATGTCCCTGGCCCAGGAGGCCGAGTGGGTCGACACCATGGTGGCCAAGATCCAGCGCCGCGAGAAGCGCGGGCAGCGTTCCGACGAGCAGCTGATGCGCCGGGCCCGCGAGCTCAGCGATCTCTATCTCGGCGGGATCGCCCAGCCCGAGTCCGTGCGATGGGTGGCCAACCAGAAGTCCCGCTGGGGCTCCTGCACGCCCGGCGACCGCTCGATCCGGCTCTCCACCCGGCTCCAGGGGATGCCGGCCTGGGTGGTCGACTACGTGCTGGTGCACGAGCTCGCCCACCTGATCGAGCACGGCCACGACGCGAAGTTCTGGGCCTGGGTCGACCGCTACCCCAAGGCCGAGCGCGCCAAGGGCTTCCTGCTGGGGTTCTCCTCGGCCGCGAACATCGAGCCGCCCGAGGGCGAGGACGAGGACGAGATCGCTGATACGTGACGCGGGTGCCGAAGGCGGGAGTTGAACCCGCACGCCCATTGGGCACGGCATCCTAAGTGCCGCGTGTCTGCCATTCCACCACTTCGGCTGGCGCCGGGAGTCTAGAGCCCCGGGGTTTCATCAGGGTATGTCGGCGGACCTGCACATCCCTTGGTCTGTGTGCCGAGGGATGTGCAGGTCCGACTGCATCCCATGGTGAACCAACAGCACCAGTCAGGCGCTGAGCCCGAGATCCCGGCGCAGCTTGGCGACGTGCCCGGTGGCCTTCACGTTGTACTGGGCCAGCTCGACCTTGCCGTCGGCGTCGATGACGAACGTCGACCGGATCACGCCCTGGACGGTCTTGCCGTAGAGCAGCTTCTCGCCGAAGGCGGCGTACGACGTCAGCACCGCCTTGTCCGGGTCGGAGAGCAGCGTGATCGTGAGTCCGTCACGCTCGCGGAACTTCGCCAGCTTGGCGGGTGAGTCGGGGGAGATGCCGAGCACCTCGAAGCCCTGCGCGTGCAGCGCGTCGATCGAGTCGGTGAAGTCGCAGGCCTGCTTGGTGCAGCCCGGCGTCATCGCGGCGGGATAGAAGTAGACGATCACGCGCTGGCCACGCAGGGCGGACAAGGTGACCTGCTCGCCGGTGTCGGAGGTCAGCGTGAAGTCGGGGGCTGGGTCGCCGGGTGCGAGTCGATCGGTCATGGGACGACGCTATCGCGGGGATTGGTAGCCTTCCGGACTGACCGCCCACCCGCCCCACCCGCTGCTCAACCCGACCCGCCAGGAGCACCATCGTGGCCAAGGAACTGTCGTCGCTGGAGTCCGAGATCGAGGCGACGCGCGAGCGTCTCGCAACGACCATCGACCAGCTGGTCTACCGGGCGCACCCCAAGACGATCGCGAGCCGCCAGGCCGCGTCGATCAAGGGGCACTTCGTCGACCTGCAGACCGGTCAGCCCCGCACCGAGAACATCCTGAAGGTGGCCGGTGGCGTCGTGGGAGCCGTGGTCGCGTTCGCGCTCATCCGCAAGATCGTCCGGTGAGCGCGCCGATCAAGATGCTGCACGACCGCCTCCTGGTCGAACTCGACAAGGAGGCGGGGGAGCGCAAGTCGTCGGGCGGCATCGTGATCCCTGCGACTGCGGCCATGGGCGCGCGCCGGCTGGCCTGGTCCAGAGTCGTGGCGGCCGGCCCGCACGCGCGCTCCGTCGAGGTCGGCGACCGGGTGCTGTTCGACCCCGAGGACAAGGCCGAGGTCGAGGTCGCCGGTGAGGTCTACGTCGTCATGCGGGAGCGCGACGTGCACGCCGTCGCGGCCGAACGCCTCGGCGACTCGGCCACTGGTCTATATCTCTGACTTCCTCGGTGACGCCACCCGTAACCGGCACTTTCCACCGTCGTTTATCTCTGCAAGACCCGATGGGAGCCGGGTCGCGGGAGATTCATCTCCAGCCGTCTCCGCCGTACACCGCAGGGGTGTGTACGTCGAAACGGTGATCCGGCTCCAGTCGGGTTTTTGGCGTTCAGGCGCCTTCGAGGATGGCCTTCGCCTTGTCGAGGTTGGCCATCTCGCCGTCCATCGACTTCTGGATGGCGCCGGCCATCAGCATCTTCTTCACGCCCGTGAGCTCGGCGGTGAGCGAGAACGACACCTCGGTGCCGTCGCCGGCCGGCGTGAACTGGAACTCGCCCTGCGGGCGGGCCGGGCCGGCCACCACCTGGAACGCGTAGAGCGAGCTCGGCTCGTACGCCGTGATCTCGATGTCGGCGGCGATCCCACGGCCCATCGGGCCGGCGATGGTCTGGTGGATCACGGCGCCGGCCTCGGGCTCTCCGTGGGCGTGGATGTCCTTGACCTGGTCGCGCCAGCGCGGGTCGTTGTCGGGCGTGGTGAAGAACGCGAACACCTCGGTGACGGGGCGGTTGATCACGATGGTGCGCGAGGCGTGAGGCATCAGGCTTCCTTCCAGGTCAGGCCGAGAGCCCCTTCGAGCTCGTCGAGCGCCTCGCCGGCGTACACCGCGATGCGCTGGAGGTGCGGCACCGAATCCTTGCAGCCCGTGAACCCGACGTCGAACCACCCGGCGTTGCTGACCGCGGTGATGTTGAGGCCCTGGCCGTGCCAGAGCAGGCTCAGCGGATAGAACTCGTCGATCTTGGACCCGCACAGGAAGCGCTGCTCCTGCAGGCCCGGCACGTTACTGATCACCAGGTTGGAACTGGGGCGCCCCTTGCCGCCGGCGCCGACCAGGGCCTGGGTCAGGAACGGGCCCATCAGCCCCGCGGTGTAGGCGTCCATGGCGGCCCCGGAGACGTCCGGGACCTGGTCCTTGCCGCTCTGGGTGGACTCGCGGATCGCCTTGATCCGCTCGATCGGGTCCTCGATGTCGGTGCCGATCTGGGCGAACAGAAAAGTGATGGAGTTGCCCACGCTGGCGCCCTCGGTGGTGCGCACGCTCACCGGGACGTTCGCGACCAGGCTGGCCTCGGGGAGCTGGTCGATCTCCTGCAGGTAGCGCCTCAGGGCTCCGGCACAGATCGCCAGGAAGACGTCATTGATGCTGCCCTCGGCGGCCGCTGCGACCGCCTTGACCCGGTCGATCGGGTAGTGCTGCGAGGCAAAGCGGCGGTGCGCGCTGATCCGGCCGTTGAGCACCGACCTAGGCGCCCGCCACTGCACGCCGCGGGCCGGGTCGTCGGCACCGGTGAACGCCTCGCGGTAGGCCTTGCCGAGCGAGCGCGCGACCACACGTGCTGCCTTTGCCTGCTCCTTGGCGCTGACCTTGGCGCGCGGCTTCCTCGTGCGCTCGACGGGCGGGATGCCGGACTGGTCCGGGCCCTGGGTGCCGATCGCCCACGGCGGCAGCATGTCGGCCTGGTCGGGGTCGATCGAGAAGATCCGGCGGGCCAACCGGATTCCACCGACGCCGTCGACCTGGGAGTGATGGGACTTCATGTAGATGGCCCACCGGTCGCCGTACAGGCCCTCGATGACGTGGCACTCCCAGAGCGGGTACTGGCGGTCCATCCGCGCCGAGTGCAGGCGCGAGACGAGCACGCCGAGCTCGCGCTCGCCGCCGGGGGCGGGCAGGGCCGAGTGCCGGAAGTGGTAGTCGAGGTCGATCTTGTCGTCGGGCAGCACCTCCCACGTGCGCCGTGCCGTGCCGTGCGCCAGATAGTTGTACGGCGCCTCGAAGCGCTGCACCCCTCGCCAGCGCTCCACCAGGTCGGCGACGTAGGACGGCGCGGCGCCCTCGGGCTTGGTGAAAGTGGCGAGCAGACCGATCTGCATCGGCGTACGACGGGTCTCGGCGTGCAGCCAGCTCGCGTCGTTGAGGTTGAGCGGGATGCGCTTCATGGCCTAGTTCTAGTCCTCCCGGGGCCACGGGTCACGCGTTTGGCCAGGGCCACGCCGTTCGAGGGGTTTGCCCCGAAGCGAGGATCGCGCCAAGGTGAAGGCATGCGCACGTGGACGCGGGAAGGTCGCCGGGTGGCCAGGCTGGTCCGTTCGGGCCGGTTGTCGACGTTGTCGCGTCGCGATGCCCGTCGAGTCCTCAAGGCCGGTCGGGTCGTGCGGGTGCCGGCGGGTGGGGTCGTCGTACGCCAGGGTGGACCGCTGGCGGGCGCCTACGTCCTGCTCTCCGGCGAGGTGCTCGTGTCCAGTGGCGACCAGGAGATCGGTCGGCTGGGGCCGGGTGACCTGATCGGCGAGATCGCCGTGGTCCGCGCGATCATGCACACCGCGTCTGTGGTGGCGGTCGACGAGGTCGAGGCGCTGCACCTCACGGTGCCGGTCGCGCAGGACCTGCGCCAAACGATGCCGGAGTTCCGGACTGCCATCGAGGTCACCGCCCTCGAGCGGCTCGCCCGCGACGAAGCCCGGGGCAGCGACAGCTGAGTCACTCGCGGTGCCGGTCGCGCTCCAGCCGGCGATGGGCCGTGGCGCGGATCGCCTCGCCGAACTTCTTGACCTCGCTGATCAGTCGCCGGGTCTCGTCGTACCCGATGTGCAGGGCCTCGACCTCGGTGGTCGCGGTGACCGTGCTCGTGGAGGGCACCAGCTCCACCAAGCCGATCTCGCCGATCAGGTCGCCGGGGCGGACCGTCCCGAGGTCCTCCTGGCCCTGGCGCACCGACAGCTCACCGGACACGACGATGAAGATGCCGGTGCCCGGCTCGCCCTGTCGGATCAACTCCTCGCCCGGGCTCCTCCGCACCGACGAACCGACCTTGATCACCTTCTTGATGTCCTTGGGCGTCAGGCCCTGGAAGCGCTCGACCTCGGCGAAACGACGCTCACGCTCGGAGGGGGAGGACCAGTTCATGCCTCAAGGCTGCGGGGAAGATGCGCAACTTGTGAAGGCGCACGGACCCCAGTTGTGCATGGTCAGGTTCGTCGTGGCGGTCCGGGCGACTTGGGTTCCGGCGGCCTCGCGACTTGCTACGTTGGGGTCAAGTCCGTCTCGAGGAGGCTCTCATGAGCTTTGCGACTCCGCCTTCGGCCCCCCACAACCACTCGACGGCGCGGCACGCTCGCGCTCGGTCATGGCGCGCGGAGGCCTCCTCGGCCGCGGTCGAACCCGGGAGCAGGTTGGCCGGATGGGCCTTCTTGCTGGGTCCGCCGCGTGCCGAGTCGTCCCGCTCACGGCTCTTGGCGCATGTAGGGGGACTGACCGCGATCTTCGCGCTGGTCGCCTACCTGTCGTGGCGCGTCGTGTTCACGATCCCGGCGGGCGGCTGGAACGAGGCCGCCGCCTGGCTGTTGGTCGGGTTCGAGGCGCTCCCGCTCCTCGGCCTGGTGGTGCGTGTGATCACGTTGTGGAACCTGGACTCACAGGCCCCGCGGTCGGTGACCGAGCTTCCCGACGGAACGGCGGTCGCGCTGCTGATTCCCACCTACAACGAGCCTGTTGAGGTCATCGCCCCGACGATCGCGGCCGGCTGCGCCCTAGAGCCGGCCCACCAGACCTGGGTGCTCGACGACGGGGACCGCGACTGGGTGGAGCAGTTGTGCCGCGCGTACGGAGCCCGCTACGTGCGGCGTCCGGTGCACGATCACGCCAAGGCAGGCAACCTCAACCACGCGCTGGCACTGATGGAAGCCGAGGCGACGGAGGACGGTGCCCCGTCCTTCGACGTCATCGCCGTCCTCGATTGCGACCACGTCCCGCTGCCCACGTTCCTGACAGCGACGCTCGGGTGGTTTGACGACCCCGAGGTCGCCCTGGTGCAGGGGCCGCAGACCTTCTACAACTCGGGAGCGTTCGACGACGACGGGGTGACCGGCGAGCAGGGCGTCTTCTTCCACGTGCTGATGGCGGCGCGCAACCACGACGGAGCCGGCCCGTTCTGGTGTGGCTCCACCTCTCTGCTGCGCACCAGCGCGCTGCGGGAAGTCGGCGGCATCGCCACGGACACGATCGTGGAGGACATGCACACCACGCTCGGCCTCATCAAGAAGGGCTGGAAGACCGTCTACCACCACCAGACGCTGGCCGTCGGGCTCGCGCCCGCCACTCCCGAGCAGTACCTGCTGCAACGGCGGCGTTGGGGCCTCGGCTCCATGCAGGTGCTCACCAGGGAGCGGCTCTGGAAGGCCAAGAGCTGGATGTCGTGGCGCAATTACTTCGAGTACCTCAGCGGGACCCTGTGGTGGCTCGAAGGGGTGGCCACCATCCTGGTCTTCCTCATCCCGGCCGCGATCCTGATCAGTGGTGCGCAGACATCCACCGCCGGACCGGCGACCTTCGCCGCGGTCTTCCTCACGATGTTCGTGCTGCGGATGTGGGGAGTCCGGCAGCTCTTCCGCCATCACCTGCACCTCCCCACCGCGTTCGCGCTGCGGATCTTCCGGATTCCGGTGGGGGTCTCCTGCCTCTGGTGGCTGCTGACCCGCCGGACCCTGGAGTTCGACGTGACTCCCAAGGCCGGCGTCAGCGCACGGCTGCGTGGACGACCGCCGCGGATCGTGGTCGCGCTCATCGTGGCGGTGCTGGCATTGCTGGTCTACGCACTGGCCGGAGTCCTCGACCTGGTCCCGTGGCGGGCAACCGCCGGCGCGACGATCGCCTCCGCGGCCTGGCTCGTGCTCGCCGAGGTTGGGCTCGTGCTCGGCGTCGTCCGGGTGATGTCCCCGGCGTACGCCACCTCGCGCCGCAACGCGCATCGCATCGCGGTCCGGGCGAATGTCTCCCTCGACGGTGCAGTCGCCGAGCTGGTCGACATCTCCGTGGGTGGGGCAGCCGTGCTGCTCGCTGAAGGGGCCGAGCCGGTCACCGGACGGGTTGAGCTCAGCCTGCCCGGCGCCACGCCGGTGCCGATGACCGTGGTTCGCACCGTCAACGATCCGTCGGGTGGCGGCGACATCGTGTCGCTGCACGTCGCCGACGACGACTGGGGAGCCTTCAGGACAATGTCGATGTGGCTGTTCCACACGCCGCGGAACGTGGTCGACGGCATCCCCCCGGGCGTGCCGGCCGTCGCGGCTACCCGCGAGCGAGGAACCTCGCGCGCGCTCGCCAAGCTGATCGCCGATGCAAGGCCGCTCGATGGCGGCTGACGAGGCGGCGATCGCCCACGCCGTCGAGCATGACGAGCTGGTGCTGCACTACCAGCCGATCGTGGACGTGCGAGGGGGGTCTCTCGAAGGCTACGAGGCACTGGTGCGCTGGGACCGTCCCGCCGTCGGGCTGCTCCCTCCTGGGGACTTCATCCCGGTCGCGGAGACCTCCGAGCTGATCTGCGACGTCGACGCCTGGGTGCTCAACGAGGCGGCCCGACAGCTCGCTGCCTGGAACGGCACTGCCCCCACCAGCAAGCTGGTGATGGCGGTCAACATCTCGGGTCGCCACCTCAATTCGGCCCGCATCCTGGACGACGTGGCGGCCGCGCTCGGCAACCACGTCATCGACCCCGGCCAGCTCATCCTCGAGATCACCGAAACCGTCTTCGTCGAGGACGGCCTCCCGCTGACGAACCTGCACCGGCTCCGGGACCTCGGTGTGGCGCTCAGCCTGGACGACTACGGCACCGGACACAACTCGATCGACCAGCTCCGGCGGCTTCCCGTGGACATCGTCAAGATCGACAAGACGTACCTCGACGTGAGCACGCCGGACGCGCGCGAGCGACTGGCGATCATGGTGGACACCTGTCACATCCTGGGCCTTCTCGTCATCGGGGAAGGCGTCGAGAACCACGACCAGCTCGCCCTGCTCCAGGAGTACGAGGTGGAGTGTGCTCAGGGCTTTCTCCTCGGGCGGCCACTGCCGGCAGCGGACCTTCCCGACGACGCCGGAGCGGGGTTGCCTCGGCGCGGCGCATTCACATGAGCGCAATCTCCGCCGCAACCTGAGCGCTTTGTGCAATGCTCGTCCAAAGACCTTGGTATGAGCTGGGCACGAAGGCAGTTCGGCCAGCCGTTGGGGGCGTAGCCACTCGGGGACTGAGGAGCCGGAACATGCCAACGACCGAAGCAACGACACTCAACTCCCGTCGTGACCCTGCGAGGTCCGACCAGCCCGGCTCCGGCGTCCAACGCACCGGGCAGCCGACCAGGCCGGCGCCACCGACCGGAGACGTGCGCCGGTTCCGACTGGCGTTCACCCGCCGGTTCGCCTTCCGGCTGGTGGCCGCGATGCTCCTGGTCTCCCTGCCGCTCATGACGGTGCTGGCGCTGCTGTTGACGAGCGCATCGTCCTCGAGCCTGACCGACGCGGCTGAGCAGAGGGGGGAGACCCTGGCCCGGGCGATCGCCCTGCGGCTGGACGACTGGGTGTCCGAGCGCACGGGAGACATGATCGTCATCTCCGGGACAGTGTCGAGCCAGCTCGACCGATCCGGTACGACGGACCTGCTGACGCGGATCGACAAGACCTACGGCGACTACTCGTCGCTGGAGGTCACCGACCCTGCGGGTCGATTGATCGCGTCCAGCGCAGGGCGCAGCACCTTCCCGGCTGCGGGACAAGCCTGGTTCCAGGAGGCCCTGAACTCCGATGGACCTGTCGTGACCTCGATTGTCCGTCGAGGTGACCACACCGACTGGATCGTGGCAGACCGGATTGTCGGGGCCGACGGGCGTGTGGTCGGAGTAGTGGCAGGAAATCTCAATCCAGCCTCACTGCCAGACCTGCTTGATCCCGATCTGGGCGACACCGTGGATGTCGTTGTCATCGACTCCGAGCAGCGTCTCGTCTATGACACGCGAATGGGGGACATCAGCGACGACACGGCGCTGCTGGCCGCGGGCGGGCTCAAGACCGTGGCCGACAACGTCGCCGTCAGTGGATCTCGGATCGCAGATGTCGGCGTCGCCCGCTACCGCGACTCCCAGGGCGACGATGTGATCGGCGGCTACGACCTCGTCGAGGACCTCGGTTGGGTCGTCATCGCCCAGGAGCATGCCAAGGCTCTGCTGGCACCGGTCACGGCGCAGCGCAACCGCGCCTTCGTCATCGTTGGCCTCGGGACCCTCCTCGCCATCGGCGTATCGATCGCCTTGGCCTGGCAGACCACGCGGCCCATTCGTGGACTCACAGAGGTCGCCCGCAAGGTCGCCGACGGAGACCTGGATGCCCGGGCACGCGTGCAGGGTTCAGAGGAATTCCTCGAGCTCGGCGCGACCTTCAACGCGATGCTCGGCACCTGCCAGGACCTGGTCGCGGAAGTGACCGCCGCTGGAGTGGAGGTGAACTCGGCGGCAGCCGAGCTGTCCGCCTCCTCAGACGAGCTCGCGGCGACCACGACCCAGCAGAGCGCGGCCATCACGCAGGCAACCGCCACCACCGAGGAGCTCGCCCGGTCGTCCGCGGCGATCGCGGACACCGTCGACGAGGTCGCCCGGCAGACGGCCGAGACCCGCGACAACCTCGAGCAGGCCGAAGCCGACATCGCCAGGTCCAGTGAGCGCACGCTCGCCCTGGCAGGCCGGGTCAACGACATCGACTCGCTCCTGGTGCTGATCAACGACATCGCCGACCAGACCAACCTGCTCGCGCTGAACGCCGCCATCGAGGCCGCTCGGGCCGGGGAGCACGGGCGAGGCTTCGCCGTCGTCGCGGACGAGGTCCGTCGCCTTGCGGAGCGCTCCAAGACCTCTGCCGGTGACATCGCCGCGATCGTCGCGGGGGTGCAGAACGAGACGAATGCCACCGTGATGGCCATGGAGAAGGGCACCAAACAGATGCAGGAGGGGCTCCTCCTGCTCGACGCGGTCACCGACGCGAACGGTCAAGTGCGCCTCACCACCCAGCAGCAGCGCAGCGCCACTGCCCAGGTCGTCGAGACCATGGAGCAGCTTGCCGACGCCAGTCGGCAGGTCTCGGCCACCGCGCAACAGATCGCTGCGGCCGCCGGCAACCTCGCCGATCTCGCCGGCAATCTCGAGTCCACTGGTGCCGGGGCCAGCCGTCTGGGCGGGCGGAGCAACGGACACCCGTGAGCACGGTGGAAGCCCTGCTCCTGCGGGTCGGAGCCGACCTCTTCGCGCTGCCCGTCGACTGGGCGCGCGAGGTGGTTGCCGCACCCGCTGTCACACCCGTCGCCACGGCACCAATGGTGCTCCTCGGGCTGTTCAACCTCCGTGGACAGATCGTCCCGCTGTTGGACACGGGCGCCCTGCTGGGCACGGGCAGGACGGAGACGACCGCGTTCGTGGTCGTCGTGGACACGGCGCAGGGTCTGGCAGGGCTCGCCACGACCGCGCTCCCGCGCCGGGAGCTGCTCGACACTCACGTAGGACCCTCGGAGCTCGCCGGTACGACGGGCCTGTACCGGGTCGGCCACGAGGTGGCGGCGCTCCTGGACCTCGCGGCCCTCCTGAGCGCCGAGCGGATGCGAGGCAACCTGGCTCGGGCCGACCTGGCAGCGGCCAGCGAGGAAGTCTGATGGTCGGCATCGGCTCGCAGCAGATGCGGCAACTGTTCGCGCAGGAGGCCGATGTCCGGCTGGCCGAGCTCGGACGGCTCCTCCTGCGCCTGGAGACTGAAGCCGACGACGAGACCCTGGTGCGTTCGGTCTATCGCGAGCTGCACACGCTCAAGGGTTCGGCAGCGGTGGCTGGGCTGGACGACGTCAGCCAGGTGGCTCACCAGCTCGAGGAGCTCGTCGAGAACGTGCGCGCTGGTCGGCAGCCGATCACCGCCGACGTGATCGACACGTTGCTGCGCGGAGCAGACCAGCTCAGCGACGTCATCTCCGGTGCGTACGCCGACAACGTTGCCGATGAGCCCCACGCGGCCGACCGGAACGGCTCCGGGGCGCACCCGTCCGCCGAGCACCTCGAACGTCTCGAGTACGCCGCCCCCGCATCGGTGGCGCCCGCCGGAAGAGCAACCGCAACAGCCGACAGCCGGAGCAGCGTGATCATGGTTCCGGTCGAGCGACTCGAAGAGCTGACGCGCCTGGTCGGTGAGACCGCGTCGGCCCACCTGCGCATCGGGCGCATGCTCAACGACAGATTCAAGGTCGATCCGGCCACGTGCCCGGAGTTCAACGAGCTCTCCCGCACGCTCAACGACCTGCACGACCGCACGATGCGGACCCAGATGGTCCCGGTGTCCACCATCACCGACCAGCTGCATCGTGCTGTGCGCGACCTGTCGCACTCCCAGAGCAAGGAGATCCGGTGGGAGACGGTGGGTGCTGACACCGAGTTGGACCGTGGGGTCCTGCACCGGCTCTCAGGCTCCCTGACGCACCTGGTCCGCAACGCGGTGGCCCATGGCATCGAGTCACCGGCCGAGCGTCAAGCTGTGGGCAAGCCCGCGCAAGCGACCCTGCGCCTGCACGCGATGCAGCTCGGTTCCGACGTCATCATCACCGTCAGCGACGACGGCCGGGGCATCGACACCGCCGGCGTCAGCCGCGCGGCAACCGGCCTCGGTATCGACACGGACGGGCTGACCGACGAGGACCTGCTCGAGCTGGCCTTCCAGCCAGGACTGTCCACCGCTCACTTCGTCAGCGACCTGGCCGGTCGCGGCGTCGGGCTCGACGAGGTCAGGAGCAGTGTCGAGGCCGCCCACGGACGGGTGGAATTGCGCTCTGAGCCCGGCGTCGGGACCGAGTTCAGGATCATCGTGCCCATCACCGTGGCCGTGCTCCGGTGCCTCATCGTGGAGACCAGCGGCCAGCGCTACGCGCTGCCGTTCCATCGGGTCCTCCTCACCCAGGCGCACGACGCGGCCGGCGTCGTCCATGCCGAAGGTCGGCCGGTCGTCCTCGTCGACGGCCACCCCGTGCCTCTCTCGCCCCTGGACGAGGCGCTCGGAGTCACCCGCGCCGAGCCGCCCACGGGGCCTGTGGTCGTGCTCGCCGACGCCGCCCGCCGGCACGCCTTCACGACCGATCGGCTGGTCGGCCAGCGCGACGTGGTCATCAAGGCGCTGAGCCACCTGGTCCCGCACCTGCCGGTCGTCGCCGGTGCCAGCGTCGAGGCGGACGGCTCGATCCTGGTGGTGCTGGACCCGCCGGGCCTCATCCAGCGCGCCCGTCGGTCCACCCGCACCGGCGTGCCCGGGGCGGGAACCCACGGCCCGGACCACCGGCGCAGCATCCTGGTCGTGGACGACGCGCTGATCATCCGGGAGCTGCAACGCGGCATCCTCGAACGATCGGGATTCGAGGTCCGGGTGGCGACCGACGGACAGCACGCCCTGGCCCTGCTCGGCGAGGCGCGCAGCGACCTGGTGGTCACCGACATCGAGATGCCGAGGATGGACGGCTTCGAGCTGACCGAGGCGATCCGGGCCCATCCCACGCTGGCAAACATCCCGGTCCTCATCGTGAGTTCTCGCTCGAGCGAAGCAGACCGGCAGCGCGGGCTGGATGCCGGGGCCGACGGCTACATCATCAAGAGCGCCTTCGACGAGTCGAGCCTGCTCAATGCCGTCAACCGACTGCTCGGAACCATCGCATGACCCGGCGCGGGCTGGTTCGTGCCGTGCTGGTCGAGGACGCGTCAGCTCAGCGCAGCCAGCTCACGGCGGCGTTGCAGGAACAAGGCAGCATCGCCGTCGTTGGGTGCGTCTCCGCCGCGGCGGACGTCGTCGCACTGGTCGGGAGGGAACGTCCCGACGTGGTCGTCCTCGACCTCCATCTGGCCGACGGAGGGAGCCAGCGGGCGATCGAGCAGATCATGGCCCACACGCCCACGCCGATCCTGGTCCTGTCCGCGCGGATCCGGGACAGGCGCTCCCCTTCCGCCGTCGAAGCGCTCGTGGCAGGCGCCCTGGAAGCACTCCCGAGGCCACCGCACTGGACATCGGAGCTGGCAACCGAATTGCGTCGCGTGGTCGGCCAGATCAGCACGGTGCACGTCATTCGGCACCCGCGGGGCAGCCGGACGGTCGACGCCGGGCGCAAGGCGGTGGAGCGCTCGGTCCACCAGCCGGTGGTGGCGGTTGCCGCGTCCACCGGGGGCCCGAGCGCCCTGGCCGCGATCCTTCCCGGGCTTGCCCGGCTCGACGCCCCCGTGCTGGTCGTCCAGCACCTCCATCCCGACTTCATCGCGGGCCTTGTCGACTGGATGTCGCGAGTGTCGGCGCTTCCGGTCGAGATGGCCGGCCATGGTCAGCTCGCGCTTCCTGGTCGGGTGTACTTCGCCCCCGGCGAGCATCACCTCCGCTACGCATCGAACGGACGCCTGGAGCTCGGTACGACACCGGTCACCACGCATCGACCGTCGGCAGACGAGCTGTTCGAGTCGGTGGCCGAGAACGCCGGGCCCGCAGGCATCGGCGTACTCCTGACCGGCATGGGGGACGACGGCGCGCGTGGACTCCTGGCGATCCATCAGCACGGCGGGCAGACCCTCGCCCAGGACGAGGCATCCTCGCCTGTTTTCGGGATGCCCAAGGCTGCCGCGCGGATGGGTGCGGTGACCGATTTGCTGCCCATCGACAAGCTGGCTGACGCCGTACAGCGCGCGGTGCGTGAGGTGGTGAGCCGATGACCGGCGCTGAGGGACTCGACATCGTCGTCGACTCCGTGGCCGAGCTGCTCCACCTGCGGATCGGCCTGCGACCGGACCAGACCCTGCGTGGGCGACTTCGTCGTTCCATCCACGAAGAGGCGTCCCGGCACGGCCAGGACGCGACGTCGTACCTCGAGACGTTGATCACCGACGGCGCCGCCCTCCAGTCGCTCCTGAACAGGGTCACCGTCCAGGAGACCGGCTTCTTCCGGCACCCAGAGCAGTTCGAGGCGCTGGTCCGCGACATCCTGCCCACCCTCGGCCAGCCCGTTCGAATCTGGAGCGCCGGCTGCGCCAACGGCCAGGAGGCCTACACCCTGGCGATGCTGCTGGAGGAGACCGACACCGACGGAACGGTGATCGCAACGGACTTGTCGACCGAGGCCCTGCACCGGACGACCGAGGCCCGCTACCTGCCGCGCGAGCTGTCCGGCCTGTCTCCCGCACGGTTGGCTCGTCACTGCACACCCTCCGGAGACCGCTGGGAGGTCAACAAGTCGGTCCGCGACCGAGTGCGGACCATGCACCACAACCTGCTGGACCCCATCCCCCGCGAGGTCAGGGCATGCCAGGTGGTGTTCTGCAGGAACGTTCTCATCTACCTCTCATCCGACCAGGTGCGCCTGTTCCTCAACCGCATCGCCGATGACCTGGCGCCGACGACGACTCTCTTCGTCGGCGCCGCGGAGACCATCTGGCAGGCCTCGGACCGCTTCCGCGCATTCCACCTGGGCGACACGTTCGTCTACCGCCTGGCCCCGGCCGGCTCCTCACGTCAGCCTGCCGCACCCCGTGAGGTCCAGGCCGGTCGCGGGCTGCCGCCGGTCGTCAACCCGGCGCGGCGGCGGCCGGACCACGCCGTTCGGACGAGGGAGGCCCAGCCGTCCAGGGAGCTCCCCGACCCCGCGGACGCCAGGCAACGGATCCGGACCGGACCGGTCGTCGCCATCTCCGTCGACACCGCCGACACCTCGGAGCTGGAACGCGTCGCCCAGGCGGCCATCGCCGATGCTGACTACGGCACCGCCGTCGTGGCGTTCCGGAAGTGTGCCTACCTGAGACCGCACGACCCGATGGCACAGCTCCATCTGGGACTGGCGCTCGAGGCATCCGGCGACGAGCCGTCGGCGAGACGAGCTTTCGCTGTGGCCAGGGGCATTCTTCAGGCGGCAGGCCCCGACCTGAGCCACGTCGGCCTCGAGGGCTACGCGGCGGCTGAACTCCTCAGACTTCTCGAGTCGAAACAGTGAAGGCGCAACCATGACGACCTCCGTGACGATGGTCTGCTTCGCAGCATCCGGTACGCCGTACTGCCTGCCCCTGGAGTCGATCCTGTCGGTCCGCAGCGCCGACGACCTGGTCTCCTTGCCGGATCCGGCGGCTGATGTCGCCGGCCTGATACCGGGGGAACCGGCGCTGACGGTGATCTCGCCCCTGGGCGCGGACGGCGGACACATCATCGTGATCGAGGCGGCGGGCAAGACGTTCGGGCTGCTCGTCCAGGAGGTCACGGGCTTGCAGCGGGTCGACGCGGCGGACATCCGGCCGGCCCCGCAAGGTCAGGCCAGGCCCCTGGTGTCCGGGACCCTCGGTGCCGACGGCCAGCTGGTCTTCGTGGCGGACCCGATCGCGCTGGGGGGTCGGCTGTGACCGCGACGGTGCTGATTGCCGACGACTCTCTCGTCATCCGTGCGGTGGTCCGCAGTGAGCTGGAGGACGAGGGCTACCGGGTCGTCGAAGCGGTCGACGGACTCGCGGCGTTGCGTCAGTGCCAGGAGGACGCGCCCGACGTCGTCCTGCTCGACATCGAGATGCCGGGGCTCGACGGCTACGAGGTGCTGTCCGAGCTGAAGGGTGATACCGATCTCAAGGACATCCCGGTCGTTTTCCTCACCAGCCGGGCCGGCATGGAGGATGTAGTCGCGGGCCTGCGCGCGGGAGCGCACGACTACCTGAAGAAGCCTTTCGAGACCGCCGAGCTGCTGGCCCGCGTTGGCTCGGCGTACCACGTCAAGAAGCTGCAGGACGAGCTCCAGCAGCGCAATGCCGACCTGGACCGGCTCAGCCGCACCGATGCCCTGACCGGCCTGTACAACCGCAGGCATCTCGACTCCGAGCTGGCCCGCCTGCACCGGGACGCCCTGCGGCACCGGGACCCGCTCTGTGTGCTGCTGCTCGACCTCGACCACTTCAAGCAGATCAACGACGCGCACGGGCACTCGGCCGGCGACGACGTCCTGCGCGCCTTCGCCGATCTTCTGCGCAGCGAACTGCGTGCCGGCGACATCGTCGGGCGCTGGGGTGGGGAGGAGTTCCTCGCCATCCTGCCGCGCACCGATGTCGACGGCGGGCACGCCATCGCCGAGCGGATTCGTGCGGCCACGGCTGCAGAGCCAGTCTCCTCCGGTGGCCGGAGCATCTCCGTGACCGTCAGTGGTGGCTGCGCCCTCGGACCGGGTGACTCGATCGAGGCCGTCGTCCAGGTCGCCGACACCTGCCTGTACGCGGCAAAGGCCGCGGGCCGCAACCGCATCGCCACCGCCGACACGCTCCAGCTCTGACGTCCAGTCAGGTCGACTCTCGACGCGAGAGAGGTGGACCTGAGTCGTGGGTCCGCGAGATCCACGTCACGTCCAGCCTTCTCCGCCGTCTCATCTGCAAGGGCGGGTTGAGATGGAGGACATGACGATGATCGAGTGGGGTTCCCCCGACTGGGGTGGTCACGTGCACGAGGCCGAGAACGGCTCGTGGGTCGGCGACAAGCACGACAAGCACAAGGGCAAGCGCAAGAAGAAGGACAAGGAAGAGTCCAAGCCCAAGCCCAAGCCCGAGCCTGAGCAGGACTGACCGGCAGCGTCACCCCGCGCCCCCCCGCGACCGAACCGTGCACGTGCACGGTTACGACGTACGCGAGCCCGGTTGGACCCGTCACAACCGTGCACGTGCCCCCTTGGGACGTGGAAAGCCCCCCGGCCCGAAGGGCCAGGGGGCTTTTTGTACGCCATCAGGGACTCGAACCCCGAACCCGCTGAAAATCGAACGCCAACTTGGCTGGTTCTGGCTCGTCTGGCTGAAGTGGCCTCTCACCTGCGCAAACGTGGCTCTGGCGTTGCCCGTGTTCTTGCTCGCTCTGCGGGGTTCTGCCGCTGATTGGCGTGGCGTAAAGCGTGGCGCGTGCAGTCGGAACGCGGCGCATCTCGAACGCCTCTAGTCAGGCAGGCCGAGCAGGCTGACGTGGACGTCCGTCCAGTCCACGTAGTCGTCGTTGCCGGTGAGGTCGACCGACGATTCGGTGCCCGGCTTGAGGGTCACATTGCCGTTCAACTGCGCGACGTTCTGATCGCCGGCGAAGACACTGACCTTGACGTAGACGTCGGCGACGATCGACGAGTCGTTGCGGATGGTGGCTTGTCCGCTGAACCGGCCCTGGTCGGTGAAGATCTGCACAGCGGAGTACGAAAACTCTCCATCCCGACCGCTGATGTCGGACTCGGCAGGCGGGGTGTCAGTGGTCGGACTCGAGCTTGCCGCCTGTGGGCTGCCGAAGAGACGTCCCTCGTTGTAGAAGACGTCCCATGCGACGAAAGCGTCGGCCGTTAGGACTATGACGAGAAGGCTTGCGAGCAGCCTTGGGATCTTCCTCACCACGTTGGCCCTCCCGAGCATGGTCCATGCGGCCCGTGGTGAAGCATGCCGCAGCGGCTAGCCACCGATGGTCGGAATGGCCGGATTGCTCGAGCGAATCCAAGTGGCGAAGTGAGTGAGGTGCGCGGCGAGGACGGGCGCCAGCCCGCCCGCAGCCGCGCCGCGCCGGCGAAGCCGGCGCCTTGACGAAGTACAGAAAATTCTCACAGGCGCCGGCCGTTTCGGCGCTGGCACATCCCCGATAATGATGGTCGCGCGGCCTACCGGCTCCAATGATGTCGCTGGTCACGAGTCGACCGTAGGCACCGATGACGTCCAACGACCGGGCAGTTGCGTCGCCGAAGAGCCAACCAAGCAGCGAATCAGGCCGGCGGCGTCACGAGCACCAGTGTCGAAGCATTGACGTCATCGCGACAGCGAATCTGGGGCAATTCGGCGTCATCAAGGGAAGCTGCCGCCATCTTGGCCTTACCCTGCTCAACCGCGGAGGCCACGGATTGCGCGGAAGCAATCGCAGCGTAGAACGAGGCTGCGAACACGATGGCTGCCGTGTCGCCGATCGTGTCGGACATGCCGATCACGACTGGAGCCGTCCGGAGCAGGTGGTCGGCGCCGTCGAGACTCTCACAGGCGTTGAGAACGACTAACTGGGGTGGCTGGTCGGTCGCGCCAAGCAATCGGGCCAAGAGGGCGAACTCCACATCGTGACCGATTTCGTCGCCAGCTTCGTTCTCCATCAACAGCCCGAGGTCGTTCGCATGGCCGGAGAAATGCACGATGTGGGGTCGGTGGTCGTTCAGTCCGTCGATCAGGTCGGCGACCGTGGCCGCCGGTGCGTGATCGACCTGGACGAGATCGCGGTATTTCGAGCTGCGCAGGCTCTGCCGGACCTGGCGGACCTCCTGGTCCGCGCGAAGCCAGGTCCCGTATTTGTGGACTGTGCCGTCGGGGTCGGTGACTGTGGACTCGACAGCCTCGGGGTTCGCGGTCAGGTACAGAACCCGCAGCTTCTCGGGCTCGGGGGGCCGGAGGTGAACGTATCTGACCTGTGTCGGCGGAGTGCTGGCGCGCGCAACCTGCCGAGCGTGCGCGAGCTCCTCGCGGCGCCGTCGTGCGTCATTCGTCTTCTGCGCGGCATCCGCAGCCCGCTTCTCGGAGGTCTCGGCTGTCGTCATCGCGGTCGACTTCGAGGCGATGGACTTGTCGGTAGTCCCCTGGTCTTTGCGAGCCTTGGCGAGCTTCGCTTCGGCTGCGGCGACCTTCTTGTCCTCGCGCTCCGCGGTCGAGAGCAGTGACCGGATCGTCGATGCGCTCTTGGACTGAGCAGCCTGGTCGCGCTTCTTTCGAGCCGCCTCCCTGGCGGTAGCCGCGGCCTTTTCCTGGGCGGCAATCTCCTTGGCGAGAGTGGCCTTCTTGTCCTGCAGGCGGGCGATCTCGCTTCTTAGAGCGTCGCTACGTGTCACCTGGCCACCTCTAATGTTGCGTGACGCAAGTATCGGCGCTCCCCAGCCCATGCCGAGGCCGTAGCGTCAGGACGGTCTCTAGCCTCATCCGGCATAGGGACCCGCTCCCGACGGCAGCTGGTTCTTGACGCGCAGGACCAGGTGCGCCGACGTCAACTTGAAGTCCTGTGGTGCGGCTGGGTCCATCTGGGGCTGGGGAGGCTGCGGCGGGAGTTCGGTGAGCTTGTAGTCACCGGTGTCGATCTCCTCCGAGAGAGCGTGCCCGTGCGAGTTCGTGGTGAATGGCGTGCCGACCGGGGTTCCATCCGGCGTGGTGACCTGGAAGGTGAAGCCTCCGAGATCGCCGCGCGAAGCGTTGCCGTTCGCGTCGAGCAACTCCTTGCGGACTGCGACCCGGCCGGTCTTCGTCCTCCGGGGTTCGGGGTCTGCCTTCAGCATGATCGTGCCGATGGGGTCGTCGGAGTCGGGCGGGACAAAGAAGAAACCCCAGCGCTCCACGTTCATCAGGCCGCGGACGACCAGAGCGTCCTGACCGGTCCCTTGGCGAGGGAAGTCGGCGTTTAGCATCCAGCGTCCGAAGACAGCGTCGAACTGGTCCAGGGAGGCCTGGAAGGACACGAACTGCAGGCCCTGGATCACCCGATTGTCCTTGACCTCGAAGAACGGCAAGCCCCGTCGAAAGATCTGCGTGGCATCGCGGTCCGCGCCGCCACGGGGGCCGACCTTGCGCACGTGGGAGTTCGCAACCGGCAGATCACTTTGGAAGTCGCCCTCGTCCGCGACGGAGGTCGCAGACGGTTGGTCCAGGCGGCGACCGGCCCTGTCCCGCCCGATGACGTTGTCCTGCTCCGACGACGGCAGCTCGCCAAACGCGCCAACGTCCTGGGTGATCCGGAGGAAGGACATGTAGGTCCCTCCGATCGCCCAATGCGGCTCATCAGGCTGCGCATCCGCGTCGACAAACACGACGTCGTTGCGGTTCGCCCGCGCGTTCCTGACCCCGTCCGCGTACCCGAAGGCCTCCTTGTCCGGGAAGGACTTGTATCCCTGCTCAACTTCGACAGTGGTCACGTCGGGAGCGGTCGCGCCAACGCCAGACACAAACTTTGCGATCTCAGCCTCGGCGGTGGCCACCAAGTAGAAGACCAGATCGGCGGACACGGGGGTCCCAAGCGGCATCGGCGGCAGTTTGGCAAACCCGGCGGGAGGCACTACTCCCGCGAAGCGGGGCTCGCCGCCGCCCTGGGGGGTAAAGAACGACGGCGCAAAACCGACGGCCACGGTCGCCAGCCGATTGCCGTCCTCGTCCTTGCTTGCCCGCAGTGCGTGGACTATGGCCTCGATCTTGATCAGCCATCGCTCGAGCCCCGAGCGGTCGAGATCGGGCCGCAATGTTACGAACATGAGTGCGCCATGTGCGTACTTTGCCTTCAGAATGGGGTCATCGGGCTGGTGAGGTACGACGCCGCGCGCCATGCGCACGTGCGGGATGGTCGACTGAGGAAGCGAGCCCTCGGTAGGGCTGGTATCGGGGGCCATGGTGGCCTCCCTTCTCACGTCGGGGACGTGTGTTTGGTGGGCGCGCACGCCCGATGGCAGAAGCATAGCAGGACACCGGTTCGGTGGTTTACCGGATTTGTGCATCACCAAATCGGCGTGTCGCGGGGCTACGATCGGTTCGCGACGCGGAGGATCGGGCTGCGCGGTGCGTCGCGCGGAGCACCGACAGACCGAAGGACGAGGGGCGACGTGCAGATCACGCCCGAGGGTGACGCGATGGAAGCCTTGTTGTGCTCGTGGGAGGCGCTGGCGCGGCTCATTGGGGCCGCAGAGGCTGAACAGATCTCGCTCTGTCTGCAGCATCTTCGCGTTGCCGATTCCTTGGCTGACCTGGCGATGTTTGGCTTCATCGTCATTGCCGATCCGGATCGACCCGATCACGGGCGCGTCTCACTTGACCATGGAGGTGTACTTGTCGTGCGTACTCAAGACGGAAAGAAGTGCGGCCCGAAGACCACTGAGCTAAGCCTCGTCGCAGTCGAGAGGCGCCAACCGTGAGCGCGCCGTCGACTCGGACCTTCGAACCATGGGAATCCCTGGATCACGCCCCCGCCCCCGGCGTGTCGCTACGGCGAGTCCTCGGAATGCAGGACATGAGCCAGCGCGACCTTGCCCGCAGAACGGGCCTGACGCCGAAACATGTCAATCAACTCCTATCGGGAACGGTGCCATTGAGCGCGGAGGTCGCCGAGCGCCTGAGCCTGGTCACCGGAGTGCCTGCGCTCTTCTGGAACCGGCTGGAGGCAGATCACCGAACCGTGCAGATACGCGCCCAGCGACAACGAGACCTCGAAGCGGAACACGCGTGGGTCAACGCGCTGCCTGTCAAAGAACTAGTCAACCGTGGCGAACTCCCGCCAGAGCCGGCTGACCAATCGAGCCGCGCGCGGCAACTGCTCGCATACTTCGGAGTTGCATCACCCGCCGCGTGGCGAGAGATGTGGCTAAGGCCCAACGCCGCGCTGCGTCAGTCCACAGCCTTCGAAGCCAACCAAGAAGCCGTCGCCACATGGATACGCCTGGGCGAGAACAAAGCCCGAGCGATCCAGACAGCCGCGTTTGACAGCGCCGCCCTCCGCGAGCTGATTCCTGAACTGCGCGCCCTCACTAGGCTCGAGCCTGACAAGGCACTTTCCCAGGCCCCCGATTCCCTGGCGAGCGCCGGAGTCGCCCTGGTGTTCCAGCGAGAGTTCGCGGGATCGCGGCTCAATGGAGCGACCGGATGGGTGGGTCCCGGGCGGCCGTTCATTCTGCTATCCGGACGAGGAAAGCGCGCGGACATCATCTTCTTCACGCTTTTCCACGAGATCGGGCACCTACTCAGGCACGGACGAAAGGAGACATTCGTGACGGACGACGAACCGACAGGTCAGCACGCCGACCCTCGGGAGAACGAGGCGGATGACTTCGCCCGGACGACCCTCCTGCCACCGCCTTTCGACGACGAGTTGGGCAGCATCACAACAGCACAGCAGGTGAGGGACCTCGCCAACCGAGCGGGGATCGCTGCTTCGATCGTGGCCGGGCGTCTGTGCCGGGAGTACCCGACAGCGTGGCCCTATCAGAAGGCAAACAAGCTCCGACCGTCGATCGACATCGAAACCATCGGCAAAGCCCACTTGTGAGACTGCCTAGCTGGCGCGAAGACCTAATAACGGCGTTGATCGCTCAGGGCCGTCGCGGCTCTCTAGGTTAGCTGGACCCGCGCGGTTCATTGCGGACGTTGACCGCGATGAACCGTCGACTGCAGTGCGCGAAACGCGTCATTGACGCGCTTTTCCTGGGCTAGACGACGATCACTTTGTGAAGCATCCCGGTGGACCCGACCCATCCCGCGGCACCGCGGAATAGGACGCGATAGTCGGTAGTCCGACCCCCGATTGGGAGCGCCAGCGACACGACCGTGCCGTCGCTGCGGGTCTTGCCGATCCAGGCAACGGACCACGCCTTCGCGCCGTTGGGTCGTTCCTGGACGACCACTTGCTGTTGAGCCAATGGACTCCCGTTGATCGCGCTGGACAGCCTCGCCTTGAGCCGTACGCTGCCGTTCGGTCCCACCCGGGTCCGGGAGATCGTCGAAGTGAGCTTCGTACGCACTACCTGCGCCTTGACTTCTGGTCCGGGCTGCCCGCTGGCGTTGAGTGCGGCGATCTGGAAAGTGATGGTTTTGCTGGCGGGGAGGGTGGTGTAGACAACGGATCGTGCGCTTGCCGGCCGAACGAGGGCTTGCCCGTCGGATCGGGTGATTCGGTAGCCGGTGATGCCGGTTCCGGCCCAGTCCGGCGCAGTCCAGGTCAGTTTGGCGCCGTGGGTGGTGCCGGTGGCTTTCACGTCGCGGGCCGCGGCTGGCAGGCCGTCGCGGCAGTTGTAGACCTCGATGTCGTCGACGTACCAGCCGAGAAAACCGATGCTTCCGTCACCCGAGAGGCGCCACTGCGGGTGGACAGTCTTGCCTGCGAGTGGGGTCAACTCGAGGCGGCTGGAACCCCAGCCGTGGCTGTCGCCGCCGAACGCGATCCACGGCGCGACGGTGCCGATCGGCTTGTCCGGGCCGTTGACCCAGTCCAGCGTGGTGTCGTTCAAGGTGAACGTGCCGTCGGGGTTGCCGATCCAGACGGGGACGCTTGCGCCGTCGTCGTACCGTGCAGATGTCCCACCGTTGGCGGGATACCACTCGAGGACGTAGGCGTGGTGGAAGTGCAAGTAGGTCTGCCCCTGGATCGGCACGCTGATCCCGTAGGTAGGCCGCATGGTCAGGACGGCGCTGTCGCCGTAGTTGTAGGGGTCGGGGTCCACGCCGAACCATGAGGAAGTCCCGCTCTGCGCGTACGACGGAAAGCCGAACTCGCTCGGCGTCGTGGTCCACAGAGAGCTCCAGTGTCCCGAACGGTTGTAGCCGCCACCCGAGCGGGTCCACGCGTTGGCGGTGTTGTCATCGTCGCGGAACAGCACAGTGCGGACCTGTCCGGCCGGGCACTGGTCGCTGACCTCGGGTGCCGCCCCGGACGCCGGCTGTTGCAGCAGTTCCGTGGCCGCGATCGCATCGGCGACGGAGGTGCAGTCTTGGGCGGTGAACGCCGCCACCTGCCCTGCTGCCAACTCCGCGCAGGTGCTGGTGAGCGTCCGCGCGAGGTCGTCGTACTCGGCTCCGCTGGTGAGCCTCGTCATCACCTCGTGGTACAGGGTGGCGGTCTTGGTCAGCGTGGCGTCGCCGGTGTCGATTCCGGCGACGGTCACGCCATTGAAGGTGCCGCCCTGGGAGATGAGGTACGCCGTCTTGTTGCCGATGCCGCTGTTGGTGTGAACGTCTCCGCTGTCCACACCGGCATCACCGGTGCCGTAAAGCGGGCTGGACATCCGGTCCGGCTGCCCGAACAACGTGGGATCGGCCATGCTCCGCAACGCCCCGGCGTGAGTGTCCTCACCCATCAGCCACGCCGAGTCGTCCTCGTCGACCTCGTGCGTTCGCTGGTCGACGATCTCGCCGAAGATGTCGGCAAGACTCTCGTTGATCGCCCCGGACTGGTTCAGGTAGAGCAGTTTGGAGGTGTGGTCGATGACACCGTGGGTGAGCTCATGGGCGATCACGTCGTCTGCCCCGGCGTACCCATCGCCCAGCACCATCCGGTTGTCCCAGAAGGCGTTGTCCATCGGGCAGGGCTGGTCGGAGAAGCACCACCGGACCCAGGCCTCAATGACTCGGGCGCCTGCGTTGCCCACGCCCACGGTCTCGCCGAGGTCGCGCCCCAAGGAGGCATAGAGATCGGATGCGCGACCGATGTTGTCGAACGCGGCGTCGACCTCGGCGTTCCCGCTCATGCCGGTCTGCTCGTTGCGAACCTCCCCCACATTGCACTGCACGAGATAGGTGAAGGTGCCCTGGTTGGCCTTGTCGCACACCCGCCGACTCAGCTGCTCCACCTTGTCGACGCGCATGGCGATTCCTCCGCGCCTCGCGTCAACCAGGACGAGATCATGAACCCCCCGACCGGCGACCTCGAACCGCCATACCGGGTACGCGCCCTCCGTCGGCTCTTCGGTTCCGACAAGCGCGGCGTCATACAGCCATGCGTCGCCGCCCGCCGCATCCAGCGCGCGCACGGGCAACCGGTGCGCCTTGGCAGTGGTCGCCACGGCGATGCGCTGGGCGGCCTCTCGGGAGACGACGACCCGGGTGTCCGCCGAACTCGCGGCCGTGGTCTCTCCGGCCATGGACAACAGGTTGTCTGCCCCGTCGAGACTGAGCACCACCTCGCCGCCGAACACCGGGAGACCCGCGACGTACTGGGCGCCCCGCACAACATGCCCTGTTGCCGACCGTGCCACCCGCAGGTCAGCCAGCCTCGAGATCGATCCGTCGAGGCCAAGGACGCGGCCGTGGGCCTGCAGGTATCCCCGTGCCGCCTCCCGAGGACTCAGCCGGTGGCCGCCATGTGGGGAGTCGATCGGCCTCCCGGTGGGGTCCGCCACGCTGGCGCCCCTTCCGTCGGCATCGTGCAAGACCCGTGCGTGGCCGGGCACCTGGCGGTTGTTGTCAACTGCGCTCGCCCGGGTCGCGAGCGACCCAGCAGCCGAGGGGATAGCGATCGCGCTGATGACAGCCATCGCAAGCACGGCGGCGCGGGGGCGAAAAATCATGGGGTTCCGTTTCTGACATTGGGGGCCGGCGTAGTTTAAGTGCTCCGCACATCCATCGACGCCAAACCGGATGACCAGCTAGAGGTGGCCGGAAATTTGTCCCGTGTCAAGAATTTTGGACAGATTCGGTGATTTTGGGGTTGGGGACGAAGCGTCCGTGGAACGCGTCTAAGGGCGTGTAGAAGTCGAGTTCCTCGTGGGGTCGGATGCCGTTGTAAACGTCGAGGTACGCCTCGACGTGCTCGGCGAGTTCTTGGCCGTCGGCGATCTCGTGGCGGTAGAGGTGCTCGTACTTCAGGGACTGGTTGAACCGCTCCACCACGCCGTTGGTCTGGGGCGCGTAGTGCCGGGTCCGGACATGGGTCAGCTCGGGGCGCTTGCCCATGAAGGCGGCGAAGTCGGCGCTCTTGTAGCAGGAGCCGTTGTCGGTGACCACGATGACGGGGGTGATCTCGCCGGTCTCGGGGTCGGTGCAGTCCTCGAGCAGGGAGTGCCCGAGCATCGCCTCGACGCCGGCGATGGCGGCCTTCATCGAACGCACGGCGTCGGGGCCGGTCTTGCGGTTCGATACCGGTGCCGCGACCGCGACCTTGGCCCAGTAGTCGGTGACCGGTGCGATCTGCCAGGTCGATCCCGAGGAGATCTCGAATTCGGTGAAGTCGGTTTGCCAGACCCGGTTGCGCCGGGTGGGTGGGTCGACGAACGCCTTCTTGCGGTCCGCGGCCAGCTGGCGGCGCTCGGCCTGGTAGCGCGTGGGCTGCAGCAATCCTTGGCGGCCCAGAGCCCTGTACACACTAGATTGCGACACGTGGACCCCGTCGGCGCGCAGCATCGCCCAGATCTTGCGATGACCCCATGCTGACCAGGTGTGCGCCTTCTCGGCGGCCAGTTCTTCGATCTCCTCGACGACCGGTGCTGGCCAGTGCCGGATCTCGCGGCCGTCCAGGTGAGCGCCGCGCCAGTAGTACCAGGTCGAGCGGGGGATGCCGAGTCGCTTCAGAAAACGCTCGACGCTCATGCCACCTTCGATGCGGATGTCTTCTAGTTCCGTGTACCCGGGTAGAGAGCCCCTTTTTTGCGCCACACGCGAAGCTCCACGTAGGCCTCGCCGATGGCGCTGGTCAGGTCATCGACCTGGGCTTGCAGGTCGGCGATCTGTTTCGCTGTGGCCGACGGTGGTGGGTTGTTGCCCCGCCTGAGTCCCTCCATGCCGGCCTCGGTGAAGACCTTCAACCACTTCGAGATCGTGGTCTGCGAGAGCTCCAGCCGACGACCGATCTCGGTCTGGGTGACCTCGCCCCGAAGGATCATCATGACCACTTCGAGCTTCTTCTCCGCGCTGTAAATCGGCGGTCGTCCCACCGCTGCCTCCTGGGTGTCGGGCCAGATCAGACGGTGGCGCTATGACGCTGCCGCCCACCCTGACTCGTGCCATTGTCGTCAGTCTTACGACACTGGCGCTGACCCTCGTTCAGGGGCCCTCGGCACAAGCGGCCGCGAACCCCGACAGCGCCAGATCGTCCAGCCACGCTCAGCAGCGGGCTATGACTAATCCGTGTCCAGGAAATCTTGAAGCGCGACACTGGGACTACGACTACGACTGGGCTGGCCGCCGAACAAGGGCGGTCGACCCCGACACGGGCACCACCACCACCAGCTACGACGC
>Ga0070698_100001414_pt1 | contig 26599 bp, 22 predicted proteins | sample KBSK1502metaG_FD_65477 | JGI IMG/M metagenome (GOLD analysis project Ga0070698, IMG submission 65477) | Corn, switchgrass and miscanthus rhizosphere microbial communities from Kellogg Biological Station, Michigan, USA - KBS K1-50-2 metaG | ecosystem: Host-associated > Plants > Roots >... | reverse complement strand
ACCGAAGACGGTGAACTGCTGCGGGAGCTGGTCCTCGACCCGTCGCGCGACTACCAGCGGCAGTCGGCCTGATGTCTACGATGTCTCGAGACATCGTCTCCGATGTCGCGACACATCACAACGGTGAGCCAGGAGGGATTCGAACCCACGACCAAGGGATTAAGAGTCCCCTGCTCTACCGCTGAGCTACTGGCCCACCGATAAGGGTACTCAAGAACGTCGCTACGAGGACGCGCCGATCTTGAAGATCTTCGTCCCGCAGACGGGGCAGACGCCCTGTGTCGCGGGGCGTCCGTTCTTCATCGTGATCTGCTTCGCGTCCTTGATCTCACGCGAGGCCTTGCACTTCACGCAGTAGCCCGTCGCCACACGGCACCTCCACGCATTGGATCGGACGCATGTCCAGGGGCGGCGGGTATCGTACGCCCCACCCCATCCGAGCCCTGAATCCACAAAACCCCGCCACAAGGGCGGGGCTTCGTGGTGAGGAAGGGAAGGGTTGGGAAGTCTTGTTTCTCGACCGCAGGTTTTTGCAAGGCGCATGCCAGGGCCCTGGAGGAGATGACGACTTGCGCGCTGAGCTGCTCTCCATCGGCACCGAGCTCCTGTTGGGCCAGATCGTCGATACAAACTCTGCCTACCTGGCCGGCCGGCTCGCCGGCCTCGGCATCGACCTCCTCTACATGTCGACGGTCGGCGACAACCTCGGCCGGGCGACGGCGACCGTCCGCCGGGCGGCCGAGCGAAGCGATCTGGTCATCTGCACCGGCGGCCTCGGTCCGACCGAGGACGACCTCACCCGCGAGGCCATTGCGGCGGCGCTGGGCGAGACCCCCGCGGTGGATCCGGTGCTCGAGACCGAGCTCCGGGCCTGGTTCGCCGGCCGCGGGGCGCCGATGCCCGAGCGCAACCGGAAGCAGGCCTGGCTCATCCCATCCGCGCGGGCGCTCCCGAACCCGCTCGGCACCGCGCCGGGGTGGGACGTGCGCCGCGGTACCGCGCGGATCATCGCGATGCCCGGTGTCCCGCGCGAGATGACGCGCATGTGGGAGGTCGAGGTCGAGCCGACCCTCGGCGAGGGCAGCGTCCTCCGATCGCGCACGCTGAAGCTCCTTGGGATCGGCGAGTCGAGCGTCGAGGAGGCCCTCGACGAGCTCGTCCACTCCACCGCCCCGACCGTCGCGACCTACGCGAAGAACGACGGCGTACACGTGCGCGTCACGGACAAGGGCGACGACGCGGCGGCGGTGCTCGGACGCATCGAGGCGATGGACCGGACGATCCGCGAGCGCATCGGCCAGCACGTCTGGGGCGTCGACGATGACACCCTTGGGTCCGTCGTCGGGCGCGCCCTCGCGTCCCGGGGCTGGCGCCTCGCGGTCGGCGAGGCGATCACCGGTGGCGACATCGCTCGCGCGCTCACGGAGACCGAGGGCAGCGGGGCGTGGCTCGCGGGCGCGGTCGTGCTCCCGGACGCGAGTGAGGCGGACCTTGCGAAGTGGGCCGATCAGTTGGCCGCGGACGTCGTGTGCCTCGCGCCCGCGGGCGCGTCGGAGGTGTCGCTCGTGGTCCGCACGCCGGCACGTGACGCGCGCCGGGTCACCGTTCGTTTCCGCTCGGCCACCGAAGGTCGCCGCCGCGCGAGCCTCGCCGCGCTCGACCTCATCCGCCGCGCGCTCGTCGAGGCGTAGAAACGCGATGACCGTAGCGGGGAGCCGCCACGGTCATCGGACGGAACGCTTCTAGGCACAGCCGATGCCATCACGCGCCTCGGCGCGTAACGGATCAGCGACGCGGGCTTGGGGTGCGCGTCGGCGGGTGCTTCGCTTTCTCCGCCGCCTGGAGCGCGCGCTCCGCCGCTTCCTTGGCCTTTTCGGCGGACTGGCGCGCGGCGCTCGCGTTCGCGGGCGGCGTGAGCGCGGTCGGTGGCGACGCGGCGTGGGTCTGGTCGGCAGGCGGCGTCGGCTGGGTCGTCGGAGTCGACGTCGGGCGCGCCGTTCGGTCCGCCGCCGCGGCGGCCGCCACGGTCGGGGTCGGTTGGTCGGCCCGCGGCAGGACGGTCGCGCGCGGCGCCTCGACACGCTTCGGGTCCGCGAGCTTCGCGCGATCGTCGGCGACGACGGAGAGACGCGCGGTGATCGCCGCAGCCTGATCCGCGATCTTCGCCGCGGGCGAGTCCTTGCTCGGCGAAGCGGTCGCCGAAACGGTGTCGAGGACCCGGGCAGTCGACTCGGTGCGTGGATCGGCGGCGAGCCTCGTCGCCGTCGCCGCGATGCGCTGCTGGCTGGCGGTGAGGGCAGCCTGCAGCTGCGTCACGAGCGTGGCGGTCGACGCTGAGCTGGATTCGACGCTCGCGAGGTCGGCCGCGGCATCGGCGAGCGAGCTGCCGTAGCTCGCGGTCGCGATGATCGCATCGTCCTCGCGGCCAATGGTCGCGAGGCTCTCGGCCTCATCGAGGCGGTGTTGCGCGATCGAGAGCTCCACGGCGGCGCGGTCCTCCGGGCTGATCGCGATCGCGAGCCGGAGCTGTTCGCCCGCGAGCTTGAACCCGTAGAGGAGATCGTCCGGAAGCGAGTCGGCGCTCGCGACCGTCGCGGTCCCGAGGAGGCCCCCGATGACGACGAGTGCCACCAGTCCACGGACGAGCACCGGCGCCGGCTTGCCAAGGAAGGCGAAGGTCGTGTAGATCCGGTCGGCGAGGGTGGGCTTCGCGGGCGCGAGCGCGGTGAGGACCGTGTTGCGCATCCGGATCCGGCTGGCCGGATCCAGGCGGCGCTCCCGGTCGCGCAGGCGGAGCGCGGCGGCGACAGCCTCGCGGATGATCGGATCGCGGATCTCCTCGAGGTTCCGGACCCCGCGGGCCACGGCTTCGAGGTTCTCCGTGAAGTCACCAGGCATGCGTCGACCCCTCACCAGACCTAGTAACGGCCCGACTGGCCGGTTCGCTACGAGCGCGCTCCGGGCCGGTTTTGCCCCGTTTTCGGCCATCCGGCGGATGAGGTAACGCGTCGGTCGGGGGGTCCCGGTACGAAAAGCCCTTGGCTGTGTGGGCGTTCGACCCATATCGGGCGCCGGGGCACCGGGAGATAGTCGGCCTGCTCGCCGGGGGATGGCACTGAACGCGAGGCGGGCATGGGGAGGAGACCAGTGATCGGGTCCAGACGTCTCGTCGTCGTCGCCCTCGTCGCGCTCCTGTTCATCGGCGTCACCGTCGACGCCGACCGCTCGTCGGCCAGCTTCACCGCCACGACCGTCAACCCGGGCAACCAGTTCGTCAGCGCACACCTCGCGCTCTCGAACGACAAGGCCGCGGCGGGCGCCCTCGTGAACGTGTCCAAGCTCGTGCCCGGCGACACGATGGCCCGTACCGTGACGCTCACGAACACCGGAGACGTCGGGTTCACCTACGTCTTCGCCGCGAGCGAGACCGCGAACACCGCGCTCTGGACCGACGCCGTCAACGGGCTCCAGGTCACCGCGAGCCGCGGCGCGACCGTCCTCTACAACGGCCCGCTCAGCACCATGGGGACGGTAGCGGTGGCCACGCCGGTCGCCTCCGGCGGGACGGACACCATCTCGTACGTCTTCACCCTGCCGACATCGGCGGGCAACACCTTCCAGCAGCTGACGCAGGACCTCACGATCACCTACACGGCCACGCAGCTCGCCGGCGCGCCGCGGTAGCCCCGCGATGCGCGTCGTCCGCCGTCTCTTCGTCGGGGTGGCGAGCGCCGCCACCTTGGCGCTCGTCACGTTCGCCGGTGTGCTCGTCGCGATCCGCGTGCTCGGGTTCTCGGCCGCGGTGGTGACGGGCGGCTCGATGGCGCCGGCCATCCCGATGGGCGCGCTCATCCTCATCGAGCCGGTCGCGCCCGAGTCGATCACCGTCGGCGACGTGATCACCTTCACGCTTCCGGACCGCCTCATCACCCACCGGGTCGTCGCCGTCACGCAGGACGACGCGGGACTCCAGCTCATGACGAAGGGCGACGCGAACGACGCGGCGGACCCGGTCGCGATCCGCGCCGGCGCGGCTGTCGGGGCGGTCCGCCTCAGCGTGCCGCTCGCGGGCTACGCCTTGGCCGAGCTCCAGAGCCTCTGGCGCATCGTGGCCGCGACGATGCTGCTCGGCATCGGGCTGGACGCCGCCCGACGCCGCATCGCCCGTCCGCGGCTGGCGCCGGCCGCGGCATGAGAGCCGCGTCGCGCGAGCTGCTGTTCCTGCTGCTCGCCGGCGCGCTCAGCGGGGGCTACACGGTGTCGTCGTCCGCGGTGCTCGCCGCGAACACCGTGAACCCCGGGAACACGATCGCTTCTTCGACCAGTGTCTGGTTCGCGTTGAACGCCACCGGAGCGACGCTCTGTACCGGCACGAACGCGACGCTTGGCTGTCCGTTCGGGAGCCGCCCGGTCGGCACGACGGTCGCGACGGCGTCGCTCGCCATCAAGGCGACGTCGACCTACGTGGTCAGCGTCGTGAACGGGACGGGGCCCGCCGGCATCGCGACGATCGTGACCGCGACGCTGGCCTCGACGGGCACCGCGGCAGCGGCGCTCGTCGCCGGCGGCACGGACACGCTGAATGTGACGCTGAAGATCAAGGGCAATACGCCCGTCGGAACGTACACCGGCACCGTGCTCGTGACCGACCAGCTGACCGGGATCACCGCGAGCTTCCCGATCTCGGTGACGCACTAGGCGGGACTCGCCTGCGTCCCCCGTGGGAATCACGTGGCGCACGACGCGTAGGTACGACCCAGGGGCCGGAACTCCCAGCCGAAGTGACCTGTCCAGCGCGCCTGCGCCGCGCGCCGTCACGGGGGGCTGGCGGGATCTCCTGAGCGCAGGCTCGTCCGTCAGGCACGCGCCGTCGAGCCGTGACGCACGTGACGAGCAAGCGAAGGAGACCCGCCAGCCCCCAACGCACGCGCATGCGCAAGCACGACGGACAAAGAACGGCCCGGCGGTCCAGGGGAGCAGGAACCGCCGGGCCGAAAGGCGTACTGGCCGACGGGCGGGCCGGCCAGGGCCTGACTCAGTGAGGGGGTGCTAGCTGCACCCCGTGGTCTCGCCGCAGTTCTCGCACTTGTGGCAGGTGCCGTTGCGAACGGTCAGCCAGCCGCAGCGCGGGCAGGGCGGTGCGTCGGGGGTCGAATTGAGCCGTCGCGCGCCGGGGCCCGTCGGCACCGTCTGACTTGGCGGCTGGGACCACACGGTCTCCTGCGCGGTCGCCGGCGTCGCCATCGAGACGGCCTTGCTGAGGAGCTCGAGCTGCGGTGCCGGATCGACGATCTCGCTCGTGCGTACGAGCCCGATCGCCATCTTGTCTTCGGTCGAGAGGAACCGGTAGCCGAGCCAGCGGAACACGTAGTCGACGATCGACTTCGCGAAGCCGAGCTCGGAGTTGCCGGTCCAGCCGGAGGGCTCGAAGCGCATGTGCGCGAACTTTTCGACCAGGTGCGCCATTGGCACGCCGTACTGGAGCGAGAGGGAGATGCTCGTCGCGAACGCGTCCATCATCCCCGAGAGCGTCGAGCCCTCCTTCGCCATCGTGACGAAGAGCTCGCCCGGGGTGTTGTCCTCGAAGAGGCCGACGGTGATGTAGCCCTCGTGCCCTTCGATCGTGAACTTGTGGGTGAGCGAGGCGCGCGTGTCGGCGAGCCGGCGGCGCGGCCGGGCCACGACGACGGTCTCCGTGACCGCGGCCTCCTTCTTCGCGTTGGACGTCTCCTTGCCCGTCGAGAGCGGCTGCACCTTCTTGCTGCCGTCGCGGTACACCGCGATCGCCTTCACGCCGTGCTTCCACGCCTCGACGTACGCGTCCATCACGTCCTCGACGGTCGCGGTCTCCGGCAGGTTCACGGTCTTGCTGATGGCCCCAGAAATGAACGGTTGGACCGAGCCCATCATCTTGATGTGCCCCAGGTGTGAGATCGAGCGCGTGCCGTTCTGGGGCTTGAAGGCGCAATCGAAGATCGCCAGGTGCCTGTCTGCGAGATCTGGAGCGCCCTCGATCGTGCCGGAAGCCTCGATGTGCGCCGTGATCGCGGTGACCTGCGACTCCGTGTAGCCGAGCTTCGCGAGCGCTGACGGGACAGTCCCGTTCACGAGCTTCAGCATCCCGCCGCCGACGAGCTTCTTGTACTTCACGAGCGCGATGTCCGGCTCAACGCCGGTCGTGTCGCAATCCATCATGAAGCTGATCGTGCCCGTCGGAGCGAGCACGCTCGCCTGGGCGTTGCGGAAGCCGTTCATCGTACCGATCGCGACCGCGTCATCCCACGCCTGACGCGCCGCATCGAGGAGCTCCGCGGGCACGATCTCCTCGCGGATCCGGTACGCGTGGAGACGGTGCATCTCCATGACTCGATCATGGCCGGCGCGATTCTTCTCGAAGTTGTCGTACGCCCCGACCACGCCGGCGATCCGCGCCGACTGCGCATAGGCCTGGCCGGTCATGAGCGCGGTGATCGCCGCGGCATACCCGCGGCCCTCGTCGGAGTCGTACGCGAGACCGCGATCCATGAGGAGCGCGCCGAGGTTCGCGTAGCCGATGCCGAGCTCACGGTTCGCGCGCGCGTTGACCGTGATCTTCTCGGTCGGGTAGTCGCCGAAGCCGACGAGGATCTCCTGCGCGGTGATGATGACGTCGACGGCCTTCGAGAAACGCTCCGGGTCGAACTCGCCATCGGCGCGACGGAAACGCATCAGATTGAGCGATGCGAGATTGCACGCCGTGTCGTCGAGGCTCAGGAATTCACTGCACGGGTTAGAGGCATTGATGCGACCGCTGACCGGACGGGTGTGCCAGTCGTTGATCGTCGTGTCGAACTGCATCCCTGGGTCGCCGCAGGCCCATGTCGCCTCGGAGATCTCGCGGAGGAGGGCGCGGGCGTTCACCGTCTCGAGCGTCTCGCCCGTGCTGACGGCCTTGAGGTGCCACTCCTCGTCCGAAAGCGCAGCACGCATGAAGTCGTCGGTCGCACGGACGGAGTTGTTCGCGTTCTGGAACTGGATCGACTGCCAGGCCTCACCGTTGAGGCCCATGTCGTAGCCCTGCTCGCCGAGGGCCCAGGCCTTCTGCTCTTCCTTCGCCTTGCACCAGATGAATTCGCGCACGTCGGGGTGATCGGTGTTGAGCACGACCATCTTCGCCGCACGGCGGGTCGTTCCTCCGGACTTGATCGAGCCGGCGACAGAGTCCGCGCCGCGCATGAATGACACCGGCCCCGACGCGAGACCGCCACCGGACAGGTGCTCCTTGCTCGAGCGGATGGTCGACACATTGACGCCGGAGCCCGAGCCGCCCTTGAAGATGACGCCCTCGGTCTTGAACCAATCGAGGATCGAGCTCATCGAGTCCTCGACGGAGACGATGAAGCACGCTGAGCTTTGCTGAGGGATGCCCGGCACGCCGATGTTGAACCACACCGGCGAGTTGAACGACGCGTGCTGATTGACCATGAGGTACTTCAGCTCGTCGGAGAAGATGGCCGCGTCCTCGTTCGTGGCGAAGTACCCGCCCTCGATGCCCCACCGCGCGATCGTGTCGACGACCCGATCGACCATCTGCTTGACGCTCGTCTCGCGGACCGCGGTGCCGAGCTTGCCGCGGAAGTACTTCGACGCGACCACGTTCGTGGCGGTCATCGACCAGAACACGGGGACCTCGACGCCCTTCTGCTCGAAGACGTTCCCGCTCTCACCGGGGATCACGGCATCGCGGAGCTCCCAGGCGATCTCGTCGTACGGGTGCACGCCGTCCCTGGTGAACGTGCGCGCGAAGCGGAGGCCAGGTTCGGGCGTGCGGTCGTGCTGGGCGGACTGCGGCGGTAGTTCGGCGATAGCCATTTGAGAAGTCCTTTAGAAGTTCTGGATCGCGGAGGGCAGATGAGTGCAGTGCAGCAATAGAAGGAGGAGGTCCCGATGCGTGGTGACATGCGCTGGAGCGTGCGGCATGACCCTTCTCCTCCATCACGTCAACGCCCATTCGAGCTCGGGGCGTTGCGAACGCTTCCTTGACCCCTAGATGTTGACCGGCCGGGGATGGCCGCCACAACATCTAGTGGCAGAGCGCGAACATTAGCCCGGCCGCGACGGCTGTCAAGAGCCAAGAGGACACAACACCATGACGTGTTCGGCGGGCGGGACGGCACGCGAAAAAGCCCATGAACAGGGCCTCGCGAGGCTAGGCGGGCGCTCCCACGGTCTCGGCCTGAGCCGCCTGGACGAACGCTCGCACGCCTGTCCGGAGGTCGTCCTCGGCGATGTTCAGCGGCGGGATGAAGCGGACGACCTGATCGTGCGATCCGCACGTGATGAGGAGGACGTTGCGGTCGAGCGCGCCGTGGATCGCGGCCTTCGAGGCGTTCTTGTCGGCGAACTCGATGGCGGCCATCGCGCCGGTCGTGCGGATCTCGCGCACCCGCGGATCGCGGCGGAGCGGGGCCAGCTCCTCGACGATGATCTTGCCGACGAGGTTCGCGCGCTCCACGAGGCGCTCGTCCTTCAACACGTTGAGCGTCGCGAGACCCGCGGCGCACGAGACCGGATTGCCGCCGAAGGTCGACCCGTGGGTCGAGGTCTTCCAGCGCTCGTGGATCGCCCGCGGCGCGAGGATCGCACCGAGCGGGAGGCCGCCCCCGAGCGCCTTCGCGAGCGCCATGACGTCGGGCGTCACGCCGAAGCGCTGCGCGGCGAACCACGCGCCGGTGCGGCCGAAGCCGCTCTGGACCTCGTCGAAGATGAGCAGCGCGCCGATGCGCGTCGCGAGGTCGCGGAGCCCCTGCAGGAACGCCGCGGGCGCGGCCACGTAGCCGCCCTCGCCGAGCACCGGCTCGATGAGGATCGCGGCGACCTGCTCCGCGGGCACATCGTGGTCGAGCATCTGCTCGATGAGCGCCAGCGAATGCTGGCCGCAGGTCTCCGCGTCGTGCGCCGGGGTGATGGGGCAGTCGAGCGGGTACGGGTATGGCGCGACGTGGACCTCCGGGAGGAGCGCGCCGTACCCCTTGCGGTAGAGCGACTTCGACGTCGTGACCGACGCGGCGCCGACCGAGCGTCCGTGAAAGCCGCCGCGGAAGACGATGATCGACTCGCGGCCGGTGACCTGGCGCGCGAGCTTGATCGACCCTTCGATCGCCTCCGCCCCGGAGTTGCAGAAGAACACCATGTCGAGGCCGGCGGGCGCGACCGTCCCGAGGAACTCCGCGAGGGCGATGTTCGGCTCGTACGCGGCCACGCCGGCGCAGATGTGGGCCAGCTTCGCCGCCTGCGCCTGGATCGCTGCAACTACTTTCGGATGCGCGTGGCCGACCGGGGTGACCGCGATGCCGCAGGTGAGGTCGAGCACCCGTCTCCCGTCGCGTGCCACGAGCCAGCTCCCCTCCCCGTGATCGACCTCGAGCCAGGTGTAGTGGCCAAGGACCGGTGACAGGACGCGTGCGGCGCGCTGCTCGAGGGTGCCGGCGACGGGCTTCATCGAGCCAGTTTAGGCGCTCCGGACGACGCGGATCTGGACCGTGCTGCGGTCCTCGCCGAGGATCCCGACGCGATAGCCCGGGACCTTCGCGACCGCCTGCGCGAAGCGCCCGGCTCCGGTCCACTGAAAGCGCAGCTTGAGGATCCCGGCGCGGTAGTACTCGATCCGGAGCGGGCCGACGCCGGGCACACGCCGCAGCGCGAGCTCGAAGTAATGCCAGTCGTCGGGCGTCGCGAGGGGGGTCACGACGAGGTCCATCTCGCCAGTACCGGGGGCCTCACGTGAGGTGCTGACCACCGGCGCGGAGCGGGTCGGCTCGGCGGGAGCCTCGACTGTCACTGCGGGCCGGGCGGCGGGGGGCTCCTCCAGGCCGATCATCGCCGGCCGTCCGGCCGGGCTCGGTGCCGGGCGGACGGGCTCGCGAACCTCGGACGGGCGCGAGGGCGGCTCGTTCGCGCCGATCAGGAGGGGGCGGCCTCGCAGGGCCCGTTCGGACTCGATCGGTCCATCGACCCGGCGGACGGGCTCCGGAGCGGCTTTGGTCGGCACCGCTGCGGGGCCGGCCATGCCGATGCGGGCCGCCAGGTCGATCGAGACGTCGAGGACCTCTTTGGTGCTCCTGCGCTGCTTCCCCACCACGGGACGACGCTACGGCGGCCGTCGGACCGGCACCTCACCCGGCAGCGGGAGGTCCGGTATCGGCGCGTTTACCCCATCCCCCGAAAGGCGGAGCCCGACGCTCGTTTCCCCTAGAGTCGGCCGCAGATGCGCTACTTCCGTCTGGCGCTCACCCTGCCGCTCCTCCTGACCATGGCAGCCGCCTGCGGTGGTGGGGCCACGCCGGCCACGACCAAGCCCGCGGACGACGCCCTCGCTCGGGGCATCGCAGCGCACAACGCGAACAAGCTTGACGAAGCAACGAAGGACTACTTCGAGGTCCTGTCCAACGACCCGAAGAACAAGTTCGCCTTCTACAACCTCGGTCAGATAGCTCGCATCCAGAACCGGCTGGCGATCGCCGAGGGCTACTACCGATCAGCGCTCGAGATCGATCCGAACTACGGCCCCGCGCTCTTCGGCCTCGGCGTCGTCCGTCAAGCGTTCAATGCCGTCCAGGAGGCCATCGACCTGTACCGGAAGGACATCGCGGTCGAGCCGAACAACGCGGCGGCGCACTACAACCTCGGCATCCTCCTCCGCATCCAGGGCAAGACCGCCGAGGGTGACGCGGAGATCGCGAGAGCGATCCAGCTCGATCCGACGCTCCCGCAGCCACCGTCCCCCACCCCCACGCCGAAGACGGCGACGCCCACGCCGACCCGCTAACCCGGCATGATCTGGCGCGCGCTTCGGCCGCGCCCGCTGGCCACGCGCTCGATCACGCGTCCTGAGACCGTCGTGCTCGCGCTCCTCGTCGCCGCGCCGATGCTGTTCAACGCCGTCGCGCTGCTTCCCGAGCTGACGTCGATCCCGAACGTCAACGACGACGCGGCGCACCTCCTCTTCGTGCGTCGCGCAGACCAGGCGATCTCTCTCGGGCAGAATCCGGTGGACTTCTGGGTCCCCGACGTCGACCTCGGGTTCCCCGAGTTCATCTATTACCAACACCTGCCGCATCTCGCCGTCGTCGCGGTCTCGCGCGCGCTTCTCGGCTCCGTGGACATCGAGCGCATCTTCAACGCAGTGCGCTATGTGTTGCTTGTCGGCTTGCCCATCACGGTGTTCTGGTCGATGCGGCGTCTCGGCTTTAGCGCGGTAGCCGCCGCCATCGGCGCGGCGGCCTCGTCACTCCTATCAAGCGACGGGCGGCTCGGCTTCGATTACGACAGCTACGTCTGGCGCGGGTTCGGGGTCTTCACGCAGCTCGTCGCGATGCACCTGTCGTTCATCACGCTCGCCGCCCTGCACGGCCTGCTCGACCGCGGCCGCGGCTACCTCCTTGCGATCATCGCCCTTTCCGCCCTCGTGCTCTCGCACCTGCTCTACGCGTACATGATGGCGATCAGCGCGACATTGCTCTGGCTCGCGGCGCCGCGGCGGCGGCTCCCGATGCGCGCAGTGCGGCTCGGCGTCGTCGGGATCTTCGCGGCGCTCGTCGGGGCGTACCTGATCGTCCCAGATCTGCTGCTCGCTCCGTTCCAGAGCATCTCGCCGTATGTCGAGAGCTACAAGTACGACTCGTTCGGGGCGCAGTCCATCCTCGGCTGGCTCGTCTCGGGCCAGCTACTGGACGCCGGACGCCTTCCGATCTTCACTGCTCTGCTTGGCGTCGGTGTCATCGCGTCGATCGTGACGCGCGCGCGGCCGGCGCTCATCGCGCTCACGCTCGCGATCGTCTGGCTCGTTCTCTATTTCGGACGGCCGACGCTCGGAGGGCTCGTCGATCTCTTTCCGATGCACCAGATCCTGTTCTTCCAACGATTCATCGGTGGGTTCCACATGGCAGCCATTCTCGTCGTCGGGTTTGGAGGCGCGTGGCTGTGGGAGTTGGTAGCCCCGTGGCGCCACCCTGCTCTAGCCGTCGCCGTCGCGATCGTGCTCGGGCTCGCGCTCCTGCCGGCTATCGGGGAGCGCGCCGGCTACTACGCCCTCAACGCCCAGTGGATGGACCAGACGTGGACAGCCATCGACCGCGACACCGATGCGCGGGCGATCTTCGAGACCCTCGCCACGCTCCCGCCGGGCCGCGTGTACGCCGGCCGGCGCGCGGACTGGAGCGAGGAGCTTGACTTCGGGATCCCGTTCCGCAGCGTGCGGCTGTACAACCTCCTCGCCGATCGCGAGATTGCCTCCTTCAGCCAGCCGTATCAGGGCGGCTCGCTGAACTCCGACCTCGTCTTCGACTTCGATCCGACCAATCCCGGGCACTACGCTGCATTCGGGGTGACGTACGTCATCGCGCCCAGCACGCGGCAGCTGCCGCCATTCCTCGTCCCAATCCAGCGCACGCCGCTTTACACGCTCTACTCCGCACCGATCGTCTCGGCGGCCCACTATGCCGCGGTGAGCGACACCGTCCGGGTCGCTGACCAGGCCGGGCTGCTAGCGCTCATGCGGAACTGGCTCCTCGGCCCGCAGCCGGCTACCGGTCAGGTCATCCGGATCAGCTATCCGTCGAGCCCCGCTGGGTCGACCGGCGCGACTGTGTCCGGGTGCGACGACGGCGGGCGCATCGAGAGCAGCCAAGTCGAGCAGGGCCGTGTCATCGTCGTGGCGAGCTGTCCGACGACAGCGACCCTCGTGCTCCCGATGACATTCCATCCGAACTGGCACGTCACGAGCGACGGCACGCCGCTCGAGACATACATGGTCACGCCGAGCGTCGTCGGCGTGACGCTCGCGCCCGGCCGGCACACCGTCGTCGCGGAATACCGCTCGACGCCGATCAAGGGCCCGCTGCTCGCACTCGCCGGTCTCGTTCTGCTCGCCGCGGTCCTGCTCCGGGCACGGATCGAACGACTCGACACCCGGCTCGAGTCCCGTTGGGGTGCGCTTTGACCGGGGAGCTCGAGCTCACGATCCTCATGCCCTGCCTCAACGAGGCGGCGACCATCGGTGCGTGCGTCGATGCGGCGCAATCGGCGCTGCACGACCTCGCGGTTGCGGGCGAGGTGATCGTCGCCGATAACGGATCGACCGATGGCTCGCGCGAGATCGCCGCGGCGCACGGCGCGCGGATCGTCCCGGTCGCCGAGCGCGGGTATGGCGCCGCACTCCTCGCCGGCATCGAAGCGGCACGCGGACGCTTCGTCGTCATGGGCGACGCGGACCTCTCGTACGACTTCGCCGAGACCGGTCGCTACCTTGCGAAGCTACGCGAGGGCTACGACCTCATCATGGGCAATCGGTTCGAAGGCGCGATCGAGCCTGGCGCAATGCCACCGCTGCACCGGTACGTCGGCAATCCAGTGCTGTCGGCGCTCGGGCGGTTGTTCTTCTCAAGCCCGGTCGGGGACTTCCACTCCGGGATGCGAGGCTTCTCCCGCGACGCAATGGTCGCGCTCCAACTACGGACCACCGGAATGGAGTTCGCTTCGGAGATGATCGTGCGCTCAAGCCTCGCGAAGCTCCGGATCGGCCAGGTCCCGGCGACCCTCCGACCCGATCGGCGTGGTCGCCCGCCACACCTGCGCACGTGGCGCGACGGGTGGCGGCATCTCCGCTTCCTGCTCTTATACAGCCCGCGCTGGCTGTTCCTCTACCCCGGCGCGCTCCTCGCGCTCGTCGGTCTCGTCGCGACCGTGGTCTTGCTGCCGACGTCGCGGGTGCACACGCTCGTCTACGCCGCGATGCTCGTGGTGGTCGGCTATCAGGCCGTGATCTTCGCTGCGTTCACGAAGATCTTCGCGATCAACGAGGGACTCCTCCCGGCCGATCCGCGCATGGATCGGGTGTTCCGCGTCGTCACGCTCGAGGTCGGCCTCACCGCAGGCGCGCTCATGCTCGTCGGTGGCGTCGGCGGATCGCTGTACGCGCTCGCGGTGTGGGAACAGACGGCCTTCGGAGCGCTGGACGCGTCCGCGCTCGCGATGCGGATCGTGATCGTCTCGTCGAGCGCGATCGCGCTGGGCGTCCAGACCATTCTGTCGAGCTTCTTCTTCAGCATCCTCGGCCTCCGCCGGCGCCTGCCCTAGCGAGGCCGGTGAGGTGTCGCGGATCTGCGTCGTCACGCACTACATGCCACCCCATCGGGGCGGCGTCGAACGCGTCGCCGAACGGATGGCCGCGGCGTACGTGGCCGCCGGGCACGACGTGACGTGGATCGCAACGAGCGCCGGTGCATCGCCGGGCGCCGCGCGCTACGACGGGATCGAGCACATCCGTGTGACCGCGAACAATGCTCTCGAGCGCCGGTTCGGCATGCCGTATCCGTTCGTACCGCCGAGTGCGTGGTCTTCCATCGTCGCGGCCGTCGGGCGTGCCGACGTCATCCACCTTCACGACTGCCTCTATCTGCCGATCCTGATCGCGGATCGGGCCGCCCGCAGGCGCGGCGTGCCGACCCTGGTCACCCAGCATGTGGGCATGGTCTCGTTCGGATCGGCGATGGATCTCGCTCTCGAGCTCGCGTACCGGACCGTCGGGCGATCCGTTCTCCGCAACGCGCGGCATGTCGCGTTCGTGAGCGAGCACGTGCGGCAGTGGTTCTTGCGCCATGTCGACGCCGCCATCGTCTCGGAGCTCATTCCGAACGGCGTTGACACGGCGGTCTTCGCGCCGGCGGATGACGCGCGGCGAGACAGGGCGCGGCGGCGACTCGGGATCCCGGCCGGTATCCCGGTCGTCCTGTGCGCCGGCCGGCTCGTGGCGAAGAAGAACATCGGCATCCTCGCCGCCGCGCTGGTCAACATAGACATCCCCTGGCACGCGCTCGTCGTCGGCGAGGGTCCCGAGCGCGGCGAGCTCGCGCGGCTCGCCGGACGGCTCACGCACCTCGCGGACGTCCCCACGGCCGAGATGCCTGGGCTGTACGCGGCCGCCGATGTCTTCGCATTGCCGTCGGTAGGCGAGGGCATGCCCCTCGTGGTCCTCGAGGCGATGGCCTCCGGGCTGCCGGCGGTGCTCAGCGATGACCCCCCGTTCGCTCCGCTCGCGGCTGCCGGCGCGGTGCTCGTCAGCCCGAACGTCTCGGCGGTCACGACCGCGATACGGTCGCTGCTCGCGGACGAAGCGGAGCGCAGATCACGCGGGGAGCGGGCGCGGCGATGGGTGACCGAGCACGCGTCGGAACGGGCATCGCTCGACCGCTATCTCGCGATCGTTGCCGAGATCACGACATGAACGAGCGGCAGTACGACGAGCTTTGGCGCTCGACATGGGGCGACATGCAGCACGTCGGTCCAGTGCACCGTCATATCCAGGACGACCTGCTCCGAGTCGTCCGAAGTCTTGACGTCCGCACGATCCTCGACGTCGGATGCGGATCGGGCGAGAACCTCGCCGCGCTCGCACGGGAAGGCCGGTACACGCTCACCGGCACCGATCTCTCCCCAGAGGCGCTCGAACTCACCCGGCGGAAGGTCCCCGGCGTAGAGACCGTGGTTCTGGACGTCCAGCGCGACCGCCTTCCCGGCACGTACGACCTCGTGATGTCGATCCAGGTGCTCGAGCACCTGCCGGACGACGGCGCGGCGCTCGCGAATATGGCCGCGATGAGCTCCCGCTACGTGTTCGCCTCGACGATGGCCGGGCGCATGCGCAAGTCGGAGGCGAGTATCGGCCACGTGCGGAACTATCGGTGGGGCGAGCTGCGCGAGAAGATGGCGGGCGCCGGGATCACCGTGAGGTGGATGCGTGGCTGGGGTTTCCCGCTGTACTCGCCGCTCTACCGGAGCATCGCGGAGTGGCTGCCGGGTGGTCCGCCCGCCGGCACCATCAGCCGACCGCAGCGCGCGGTCGCGGCCCTGCTCTACTACCTGTACAAGCTGAACGTGCCCGGACGCGGCGACGTCTTGAGCGCCCTCGGCACCGTCTCCCCTAAGGACGCGCTCGACGCCGCCACGATTCGGCGGCAAGTTGTAAGTGACACGTCAGATGCGGGTCAGGTGCCTACCGAGTGAGGACGGCGGAGTCGCGGACCGGGCCGGCGCCACGGGCGCTCGTGCCGCGCGGACAGAACGGCCGCGCTCGTCGCGGCGGCTGACGGGGCGATGAGGCATGAAACCGAAGGTCCACCGCGTGAACATGCCCGAGTCCACAGACACCTAACAGCAGGGCGAGGCGCGCCAAGCCGGCGAGCGGCGCGTCGAGCATAGCCCGGCCAAGGACAGATTCGCGACGAGCGTCTGGCCGCCGACGAGGCCGTGCCGTCGCCCGATGGACGGCGTTGGTCACAGTTGCGACGAGAGCGAGACCTCGTTCGATCTCCTTTCGGGCATGGCGCGGCATACCGTTTTCTGCCACGCAGCCAAGACGCGGTTTGCTGAGGGAGAAGAGGGGAATGCTCAAGGTCACCACCGTCTGGGCGCTCGCGCTGGCGCTCACGATCACCGTTCCGAGTCAGGCGGTCGCACGGGACCGGAGTGGGGTGACGGTCATCGCATCGTCAAAGAACGACGTTTCACCTCGCCTCGCGACGATCTCGCCAAGGACCGAGGACCCCGCACAGTCGAAGCGGGAGCGTCCGCTCCGTGGCTTCCCTCAGGCCGTTACGGGCATTCCAGATGCCGCGGTGCAGTCGACGGTGACCACCGCGGCACCTGCGGCGTCGGCCTCCTTCGAGGGCATCGGCCAGGGCATCGCCGGATTCACCGTTCAGTACGCGCCGCCCGACACGAACGGCGCGGTCGGACCGAGCCATTTCGTGCAGACCGTCAACGTGTCGTTCGCGATCTTCGGCAAGACCGGGTCCTTGCTTTACGGGCCGGCCAAGATCAACACCTTATTCACCGGATTCGGCGGGCTCTGCGAGACGGACAACGACGGCGACCCGAGCGTGGTCTACGACCAGCTGGCCGATCGCTGGCTCATCACCCAGTTCGCGGTCTCCGGCGCGAACGGCACTTCGATCCCGTACCTCGAATGCATCGCGATCTCGACTTCCGGCGATCCGACGGGGACCTACTACCGCTACTCGTTCCCGCGGAGCTACTTCCCCGACTATCCGAAGCTCGGGCTCTGGCCGGACGCGTACTACATGTCGACGAACGACTTCAGCGGGAACAGCTTCGCCGGAGCGACAACGTGGGCGTTCGATCGCACGAAGATGCTCGCCGGCGCGCCCGCTACCGCGCAGCTCTTCCACCTCTCGCTCCTCTACGGTGGTCTTCTGCCGGCGACGCTCGACGGGAAGACGCCGCCGCCGACGGGCAGCCCGGACTACTTCCTTGCCCTCAATGACTCGTCGAGCCTCGCGCTCTGGAAGTACCACGTCGACTTCGCCAACTCAGCGAACTCGACGCTGACCGGACCGTCCTCGATCCCGGTCGCCGGCTACACCGAGCTCTGCAACGGCGGGACGTGCGTGCCTCAGGCGGGCACGACGCAACAGCTCGCCTCGCTCGCCGACCGCCTCATGTATCGGCTGAGCTATCGGAACTTCGGGGACCACGAGTCCCTCGTGGTCAACCACAGCGTCGCGCCGAGCGCCGGCGGCGGCGGAGTCCGTTGGTACGAGATCCGGAGCCCAGGCGGAACGCCGACCGTCTTCCAGCAGAGCACGTACGCACCCGACACGCGCTACCGCTGGATGGGCAGCGCCGCGATGGACCGGGTCGGCGACATCGCCGTGGGGTACAGCCTCTCGAGCGCCACCATGAATCCGGCGATCGCATACAGCGGCCGGATCCCGACCGACCCGCTCGGCACCCTCGAGGCCGAGACGACGCTGATCAATGGCACGGGCTCGCAGAACGGCGGCCTCAGCCGCTGGGGCGACTACAGCTCGATGGCCATCGATCCGGTGGACGATTGCACCTTCTGGTACACGACCGAGTACCTCACCGCGAGCGGCACGTTCAACTGGCACACGCGCGTGGGGACGTTCAAGTTCGCGAACTGCACGAGCCTGCCGCCGCCGACGGTGACGGGCATCACGCCGCCGAACGGTCCTTCGGCCGGCGGCACGGTCGTCACCATCACCGGGACGGCGTTCCAGGCCGGCGCGACCGCCACCATCGGTGGCGTCGCGCTGACCGGCGTGAGCGTCACCGCCGACACGACGCTGACCGGGACGACCGGTCCGCACGCGCCGAGCCTCGGCAACGCCGTCGTGGTCATCAATCCCGACTCGCAATCCGCGACGTGCGCCTGCACCTATGACTACACCGCCTCCAATCCGCCGGTCGTCAGCGCGATCTCGCAGGCGAACGGCCCATCGGCCGGTGGCACGCCGCTGACGATCACCGGCACGGATTTCCAGCCAGGGGCGACCGCGACGATCGGCGGAGTGCCGCTGGGCGGCGCCACCGTCACGGCGACGGCCATCACCGGCACGACCGGACCGCACGCTCCCAGCGCAACGAACGCGGTCGTCGTCACGAACCCTGACACGCAGACAGGAACCTGCACCTGCACGTACAGCTACGACGCCTCACCCGCGCCATCCGTGACCGCCGTCTCGCCGACGAACGGGCCGACCACGGGTGGGACCACGCTCACGATCAGTGGCGCGAACTTCCAGTCAGGCGCGACCGCCACGGTCGGCGGCATCGCCCTGGCGGCGACGACGGTCACGAGCACGACCATCACCGGGACCACCGGCGCGCACGCGTCCGGCGTCGTGAGCGTCGTCGTCACGAACCCCGACACCCAGACCGCGACCTGCGCTTGCACGTACCAGTACTTGGCCGTGCCGGTCATCACCAACGTGTTCACGAGCCCGAATCCGACCACGGCCACCGTCACCTGGACGACCGACGTCCCCACGGATAGTCAGGTCCAGTACGGCACGACCGCCGCATACGGCAGCACGAGCGCGCTCAACTCGACCCTCGTGACGAGCCACTCGGTCAAGCTCGGCGGGCTCACCCGGCTCACGACCTATCACTATCGGGTCCTGAGCCGCAACTCCGCCGGGACGCTCGCGGTCTCGGGGGACTTTACCTTCACGACGAAGTAGCGCGATGCGCGAGGACGAGGATGCCGTGGGCGAGTTGCCCACGGCATCGCACGTCATGAGAGATCAGGGACTGCGGCGGAGCGGCAGACCGCAGGACCGCAGATCCGAGGACTACTCGATGTTGATCCAGCCGTCGGACTTGGGGAGCATCGGCACCGCCGTCCCCCCGATGGTGACCTGGATGCCGCTCAGGCCCACGTTCGCGATGAGGGCCAGACCGCCCGTGGGCGCGGTGCCGTCGCCCATGTCCAGCGTGCCTGTTCCGTTCAACGTGATGGTGCCGTCGGCGTTGAGCGTGGCCTGTGTGATCCAGCCGGAGATGGTGATCCATTGGCTGAGACCGATGAGGCTGTTGCCGTTGAGCTGCACCTCGAGGTCGCCGTTCGCGGTCCCGGTGCTGGTGCTGTTGATGCCGACTCCGAATGTGCCGCCGGCGAGCTCGATGCCGTTGAAGCTCGCGCCGGCCGGGAAGACACCCGCGCCCGCGGCGGTGACGATCGTCGTGCCGCCCACGACGGCCGCCGCCCGCTGCTGCGGGAGCGCGACCGCGACGCTGGCGATGACCGCCGCCGCGAGGATCGTCGTGATGATCCGTTTGATCATGTCATTTCCTCCTTTTCGGCCCTATGGCAGTCGAAGCGGCGCCCGAACGGCCATTGGAGCGGCCGCCATGGTGCCGGTGATGGTCTGCCGCACCTGGATGTTCCCGGTGCGCAGTGTGTTGCCCTCTGGTCCGATGCAGTTCGCCGGAGCGCTGGCGCCGTTGAACGTCGGCCCGGGGAGGAAGGGGCTCGTTGTGCAGAAGAAGATCTTGAACACGTCGGAGTTCGCACCCGAGTCGGAGTTGTCCTCGACGTAGACGATCACCGATAGGAATGTGGCGGGACATTCCGCCGGGGCCGCGCAGTCAGCCGACAGCGCCGCGCTACCACCCGTTCCGTTCGCCGTCGGCGTCGCGGACATCGCCGCCTCCATGAGCACGACCGGTGCGTTCACATGGCGGGTGTTCACGTTCGCGTGCTCGTCGTAGTTGACTCGTCCCGATGCGGCGCCGCCGGCGACGAAGCCGTCAGGCCGTCGGGCATTCAGCCCGAAGCTCGCGACGACGTTCATCGTCGTCTCGGTCACGACGACCGTGCCGCCTCCGGTGACGATGGCGATCGTATCCGGGCTCATCACCGAGGAGCTCGGCTGTGTGGATGGCGGGTCGACGCGACCCTGCACGGCGCCCGCGGAGAGCGCCACGCCGCTCACGACGACGATGACCGCGGCGATACACAAGCCTCGCCGCGATCGGGTCAAGCGGTGCGCGAATACGTTTCGCATTGCGTCCGATCTGCCTCCTTGCAGAAAATTCGTCGACCCCGACGCGGGCGACGACCCGGACGCTACGAATGCGCGGTCGAGGCAATGAGCGGCGCGGACCGGATCTTCACCGCACGCCTTGATGCGGAATGCGCCGTACGGTGCGGACCGCAGCGCACGGGTACGGTCAAATACGGTCCTCCCACTAAATATTTCTTGCGAGGCACGCGTGGGTGTGGTTCTTGCAGGCGTGGCCTCAATCGGTATGTCAACGCTCAGGCGGCCGCGTGGTCGGGTGCTCGTCGTTGACGACGATCCCCTCATTTGCGACCTGATCACGACGACGCTCGCTGAGCACGGCTTCCTCACCCGGCGCGCGTGCGACGCTCGCGAGACGATCTACCTCATGCAGCGCGAGGCCGCCGACATCGTTCTGCTGGACGTGCATCTACCGGACATCTCCGGGTACCAGGTCTGCCGCCGTTTACGCGACGACTACGGAGACGCCGTCGGCATCATCCTCATCTCGGGCGAGCGCATGGAGTCGATGGACCTCGTCGCGGGCATGCTCCTCGGCGCCGACGACTATTTGGTGAAGCCATTCGTGCTCGACGAGCTCCTGGCCCGCGTCCAGCGCCTCGCGCGGCGCACCCGCCCGCTGCCCCGCACCGCGGTCGCCGGCCTCACGCGGCGCGAGCTCGAGATCCTGCGCCTCCTGGCGTGCGGCCTCGACCCCGCGGAGATCGCGCGCGATCTGGTGATCACGCCGAAGACGGTCGAGAAGCACATCGAGCACATCCTGCTCAAGCTCGGGGTACACAGCCGCGCGCAGGCCGTCGCTCTCGCATTCCAGGATCAGCTCGGCGAACCGCCGAACCTCGTGGACCTGACCCAGATCAAGATCGAGGCGCAGCGCCCGGCCTGAGGCTACGGGCGCGGGGTGGGCGAGGGCGCTGGGGTCGCCTTCGCCTGGGTCAGCTGCTTCGCCGCGGCGTCGCTGACCTGGGTGTAGAGCTGCGTCGCCCGAGTCACGATCGCATCGAGGTCGGGGGCGAGCAGGATCCCGGCTTCGTTCGCGAAGGTCTGGCCCTCGAGCTGCGGATCCGTCGCGCGGGCGTAGGCATCGGCGTCGGCCGCGCCGAGGCCGGTCGCGCGACCGAGACCCGTGAGCGCGCTGAGCCGCACCGCGTGCAGGTCAGCGATCGCCTTCTGGGTGATCGATGCGGCCTCGGCCTTCGAGATCGGCAGCACGAGGCCGTTCAGCTTGCCGAGCTGGTCTGCGCTCGCCGCATACGCGCGAGCGATCGCGTGCTCGGCCGCGACGCGCTGCGCCGAGAGCGCATCCGCGCCCGCGACCGCGGGCCGGTTCAGGGAGATCGCCGGCGGCCTCGCCCCGCTGATCTCGCGCTCGACATCGATCGCTCGCGCGACCGCGGAGTCGGGCCCGACGCGCTCGACGGCGAGGACCCGATCCCGAGTGATCCGCATTCCGTCCGCGGGGTCATGCGCCTCGGTCCCGCGTTTCACCAGGCCGACGCTGACGTTTGTCGCGCTGCCGGTGGCGTTCTGGAAGTAGTACACGTCGCGAAGCACGAGCGTCCCACTCTCGCCCGAATCGTCCAGATGGCCGAAGTACGCCTGCCCGTCGGGGAACAGCACGGCGGTCAGCCGCTCGGATCCGATGAACGGCAGCGAGCGCCCGTCGATATTGCCCGACACGAAGGTGCCGACCACGGCCGGCAGCACGATCCAGCGCAACAGCCAGCGCAGCCGCCGCCCCGCGATGCGCACCGGGTCGCGGGCCGGGTCGTAGCGCCTCACGGGCGGTCCTGCCGCATGAACTGCGCGATCGGTGACGCGTCGGTGAGGTCCTCGACGAAGAGGATCTGCGACTTCGGGATGAGCATCCGCGGCGCCGGCGCGTGGAGCTCCTGGCCACGACGCACGATCCGGGTGTCCGACGTCCCGGTGGGATCCGCGGTCGACGACTGCTGGAGGTAATAGACGTCCTCGATCTTCGCGTAGGCGCCGAACCGGTCGTAATACCGGCCGAAGTACGTCTGTCCGTTGGCGAGGAAGACGGCCTGGTACTGCGCGCGACCGAGTGTCGGCACGGTGAAGTCCCACCATTGGGTGAAGAACAGCGCGGCCAAGAAGACCAGGACGGCGATCGCGAGGTTCCGCCGCCGGCGGCCGTCCGCGATCGGCCAGCGGAGCGCGCGACCGATCGCTGAGGCGCGGCTCACTTGGTCGGGCTGGGTCGGGCGGTCGGCGGTGCGGCGGTCGGCGCGACGGTCGCAGGCGGCGGCGTGGCGGCCGGCAGCTGACCGGACTTGAACCTTTTGATCAGCGTCACGACGTCGCTGTCGTCGCGCATGTTCTCGATGTACAGGATCTGCGCTTTCGGGATGATCAGCGGCTCGCGGGGACCCTGCGCCTCGTTGCCGCGCTTCACGAGCTGCGGCGTGCCCGACTCGGTGGTGACCAGATAGAAGACGTCGCTGAGGAGGAACCAGTCGTCGCCCTGCGGCTGGAGCTTCCCGAACATCGTCGCGCCGTTCGACAGGAGGACGGCCTGATAGGCGCCGTGGTCGATGACCTCCGCCGCATTCGGTGCGAAGAGCGAAGTGACGCCGGCGCGGAAGAGCTGCGTGCGCACGACGAGCACGACCAGGATCAGCGCGATGAGCACGACGATCGTGGCGAAGATCCGCCGGAGCGTGCCGATCGGAATGACAACCGCGTCCTTTATGGCCGCACCCTACTGCTAGTTCTGGAAAGTGACCACGAGACCGGCGGATCCGGCCGTACCGTTCACACCGGTGTTCGCGCCGGCGCCGAAGGTGCCGCCGGCGGCCGTGACCGTGCCCGAGTTGGTGTACGAGTTGTAGACGAGGAACACGACTCCGCCGCCGCCGCCGCCGCCGCCGCCCGCGGCCGCGGTGCCGGTGCCCGCCGCGCCGGTGCCGCCGTTCGCGGTGATCGCCCCGCCCACGTTGACTTGGATCGTCTTCGCCACGAGCCAGGCGATGCCGCCGCCGCTGCCGCCACCACCGCCGGTCCCGCCCGAGGCCGCGCCGCCGCCGGCACCGCCCGAGCCGCCGCTCAGCATGAAGCCCGAGCCGTCCCTGACTCCCATCATGCCGTTGGGGAGGGAGCGGAACGAGCCATCAGCCGCGGCGGTTTCGGTGCCGCCGGTGCCACCGGCCTTGGCGCCGCCCGCGCCGCCGGCGCCGCCATTGCCGCCATCGCCGATGACGCCAGCGCCGTTGCTGCCGTTGGCGGTGACGCCGCCGGCGCCGCCGGTACCGCTGCCGGCCAGCGATCCGCTCGAAAGCGCCGCCCCGGCGGTCCCGAGGGTTGCGTTATTACCGTTGTTCGAGATCGTGCCGGTGATCGATGCGGTCCCGGAGACGTAGATCCGGAAGCTATTCGTCTTCAGCGTGACCCCGGTGGGCACCGTCAGCGACGTGCAGTAGATGTCACGCGAGAGCGTGATGTTCGCGACGGTCCCGCAGCCGACCGAGGCGGTCGTCCCGTCCGTGCCGGGACCGAAGATGGCGTTCCCGCCGCCGGATGAGGCCGTAGACCAGGTCGGCACGCCGCCGACGAGGGTGAGGACCTGGCCGTTCGAGCCGGAGGCGTTCGTGAGCGTGCTCAGCACGCCGCTCGCGTTGTTCTGCACCAGACCCGCGGAGCTGAGGCCGCTGAAGGTGATCGCGCCCGACGAGGTGATCCCCGTCAGGCTCGACAGCGTGCCGGCGATCGTGCTGTTCCCGGTGATCGACAGGCCGCCGGCGGTGTTGCTGATCGTGTTTCCCGCCGCGAGCGTGCCGCCGACGGTCACGTTGCCGAGGAGCGCCTGCGTGGTGCTCGCGCGGCCGATGCTCATGCCGCTCGAGTTGCCGCCGATGTTGAGGGCGTTCGCACCCGCCGCCCCGCCGGTGTCGATCGTGAACGCCGCCGCGCTCGGTCCGGTGATCGTGCCGCCGAAGGTCACGTTGCCAAGGAGCGCCTGAGTCGTGCCCGCGCGACCGATGTTCATGCCGCCCGAGTTGCCGCCGATGTTCAGGTTGTTCGCCCCCGCGGCGCCGCCGGTGTCGATCGCGAACGTCGACGCTGCCGGCCCGGTGATGGTCCCGCCGAACCCCGCGTTGCCGGTCAATGTGCTCGCGCCGGTCACGCTGAGCGTCCCGGCGACGGTCACGTTGCCGAGGAGCGCCTGCGTGGTGCTCGCGCGGCCGATGCTCATGCCGCTCGAGTTGCCGCCGATGTTGAGGGCGTTCGCACCCGCCGCCCCGCCGGTGTCGATCGTGAGGGTCCCGTTCGGACCGGTGATCGTGCCGCCGTTCACGACGAGGTTACCGGCGAGGGTGAGCTGGCCGGTCTGATCGACGCTGAACTTCGATCCCGAGTTCACTTGCAGGTCGACGAGGTTCCCTGAGTAGAGGTTGGCCGTGTTCACGAAGAGCGGCGTGCCGGCGGTGCCGACCGTCACCGCGATGGCCTTGCCGGTCGCGGTGAGGCTCGTCGTCGAGACGTTCACCGCGCTCCCGGTGGTCAGGCCGTTGCCCGCGATGTTGAGAACATTGCCGGCGAGCTGGTTGCTCGAGAGGTTCGCGAGATTGCCGGTCGAGGATGACGCGCCCGACGCGGACACGTTGAACACATTGCCGGTGAACGACTGCGCGCGCACGTTGACCGCACCGATCGTGTAGCCGCTGACCGAGTCGGTCTGACCCGAGTACAGGGTGCCGAGCGAGACGTCGATGGCCTTGCCACTGGTCAGGCTCTTCGCGCTGATACCAAGGATCGTGCCGGCGGTGGTCTGGTCCGCGGTGAGCGCGACGAGGGTCCCGGTGAAGTTACCCGTGCTCACGAAGCTGTTGGCGCCGCGGTAGAGATCGGTCTGGCCGGCGCCGCCGTAGAAGAATCCCGCCGTGCTACCTGTACCGGTGCTGAACGTCGAGCTACCCGTGTTGGAGTTCAGCGCCTGGCCCGTCGTGAGCCCGTTGCCGGTGGTGATCGAAGTTGACGTGCCGGTGGTTGCCGCGTTCGTCACGGCGAGCGTGCCGCTCTGCGTCGTGTTGCCACTGAACGTCTTGTCGCCGGCGATCGACTCGTTGCCGATCGTGTGCACGAAGCCAGCTCCGTCGACAGTGATCTTCGTGCCCGTGTCCAGGACCGTGAATCCGTTGAGGAAGTCCACGGTGCTACGCGAGCCGACCGTGGTGCCGTTTTGCAGGTACGTAGTGGCCGGGCCGGTCGCGCCGGTCGCACCAGTCGAGCCGGTTGCACCAGTCGCGCCGGTCGCGCCAGTAGCGCCGGTCGCACCGTTCGTGCCATTCGTTCCAGCGGATCCAGTCGCGCCCGTGGCGCCCGTCGCGCCAGTTGCGCCGTTCGTACCGTTGGTCCCGGCGGTGCCCGTCGCACCGGTCGCACCCGTCGCACCGGTCGCACCCGTGACACCGGTGGGACCCTGAGGTCCGGTCGGCCCGGTGGCGCCGTTCGTGCCATTCGTACCAGCGGTGCCGGTGGCACCGGTTGCACCGGTCGGACCCGTCGCGCCGTTCGTGCCATTCGTACCAGCGGTGCCGGTGGCACCGGTCGGACCCGTCGCGCCGTTCGTTCCATTCGTTCCGGCAGATCCAGTTGCGCCCGTGGCACCGGTCGCACCAGTCGCACCGTTCGTCCCGTTGGTCCCGGCCGTGCCTGTCGCACCAGTTGCACCGGTTGGACCCGTCGCGCCAGTCGGACCCTGCGGTCCGGTCGGCCCGGTGGCGCCGTTCGTGCCATTCGTACCCGCCGTTCCAGTCGCACCAGTTGCGCCGGTCGGACCCGTCGCGCCGTTCGTTCCATTCGTGCCCGCGGTCCCGGTCGCGCCAGTTGCACCAGTAGCACCGGTCGGACCGGTCGCACCAGTCGCGCCGTTCGTGCCATTCGTTCCGGCAGATCCAGTCGCGCCCGTGGCGCCAGTGGCGCCGTTCGTTCCGTTCGTGCCCGCGGTCCCGGTCGCTCCAGTTGCACCCGTCGCACCCGTCGCGCCAGTTGCACCGGTCGGACCCTGCGGTCCGGTCGGGCCGGTGGCGCCGTTCGTTCCGTTGGTCCCGGCCGTGCCCGTCGCACCAGTAGCACCGGTCGGTCCGGTCGCGCCGTTCGTTCCGTTCGTGCCTGCGGTCCCGGTCGCACCAGTTGCACCAGTAGCACCAGTTGCACCGGTCGCACCAGTTGCACCGGTCGGACCCTGCGGTCCG
>Ga0070698_100001413_pt1 | contig 26613 bp, 12 predicted proteins | sample KBSK1502metaG_FD_65477 | JGI IMG/M metagenome (GOLD analysis project Ga0070698, IMG submission 65477) | Corn, switchgrass and miscanthus rhizosphere microbial communities from Kellogg Biological Station, Michigan, USA - KBS K1-50-2 metaG | ecosystem: Host-associated > Plants > Roots >... | reverse complement strand
AAGTCCCATCCCGTAGGCGGACAGCACCCCGGCCAGCGGGTGGATGAGCACCCGGGTGATGCCGAGCGCGTCGGCCACCGCGCAGGCGTGCTGGCCGCCCGCCCCGCCGAACGTCACCAGCACGTACTTGGTCACGTCATAGCCGCGCTGCACGGAGATTTTCTTGATCGCGTTTGCCATGTTCGCCACCGCGATCTCCAGGAAGCCGGCCGCGACCTGCTCAGCTGACGGGGACGCACCGGACCGGGCGGCTGACCCCCCAGACCCTCCAGACCCCCCGGACGCCACGGACCCCGGCCTCCCGGACGCCACCGGCCCCGACCCCCCGGATGCCACGGACTCCCCCGACTCCCCGGCGAGCGAGGGGCCGCCGGTCGCTTCCCCGATCCGCCGCGCCAGCGCGGCGAACCGTTCCCGCACGATCCCGGCATCCAGGGGCTGGTCACCGCTCTCGCCGAAGACGCTGGGAAAGTGCGCTGGCTGGATCCGGCCGAGCATGATGTTGGCGTCGGTGACCGTGAGCGGGCCCCCGCGCCGGTAGGCCGCCGGGCCGGGGTGCGCCGCGGCCGAGTCCGGGCCGACCCGGTACCGGCTGCCGTCGAAATGGAGGACCGACCCGCCGCCGGCCGCGACCGTATGGATGCTCAGCATCGGCGCCCGCATCCGCACCCCGGCGACTTGCGTCTCGTACTGCCGCTCGAACTCGCCCGCGTAGTGGGACACGTCGGTCGAGGTGCCGCCCATGTCGAACCCGATCACCTTGTCAAAGCCCGCTGCCTGCGCGCTGCGGGCCATGCCGACGATGCCGCCGGCCGGCCCGGACAAGATAGAGTCCTTGCCCCGGAACAGGTGGGCGTCGGTGAGGCCGCCGCTGGACTGCATGAACTGCAACCGGACGCCGTCCAGCTGGCCGGCCACCTGATCCACGTAGCGGGCCAGGATCGGCGAGAGGTAGGCGTCCACCAGCGTGGTGTCGCCACGCGACACCAGCTTCATCAGCTGGCTTGTCGCATGCGACAGTGACACCTGCGCGAACCCGGCCAGGCGGGCGATCTCGCCGATCCGGGCCTCGTGCGCCGGGTACCGGTAGCCGTGCATGCACACCACGGCCACCGACCGGAAGCCCTCGTCGTAGGCGGCCCGGAGGTCGCACGCCACGGCATCGGTGTCCAGCGCGATGATGACCTCGCCACCGGCCCCGATCCGCTCAGTGACCTCGATCACCCGCGAGTACACCATCTCCGGGCGGACGATCTGCCGGTCGAAGATCCGCGGCCGGTCCTGGTAGGCGATCCGCAGCGCGTCCGCGAACCCGCGAGTGATGACCAGGACTGTCGGCTCGCCCTTGCGTTCAAGCAGGGCATTGGTCCCGACCGTGGTGCCAAGGCGGACCACGGAGATCCGGTCGGCCGGCAGCGGAGCGCCGTCCTGCACGCCGAGCAGCTGCCGGATGCCGGCGACGGCAGGATCTGCGTACCGGCCCGGGTCTTCGGACAGCAGCTTGTGCACCACGAGCGTGTCATCCGGGCGGCGCGCGACCACGTCGGTGAAAGTGCCGCCACGGTCGATCCAGAACTCCCAGCCGCGGTCCACGGTTGCCCTTCCTCGCCGACTGTCTGCACCTGCCCGGCCGGGACCTCAGCCGCAGTGCTTGCCCGGCCGGGGCGCAGCCCAGACGGGCCTGAGATCGTCGTACGGCCTCGCTCAGGCTATCGGGATGGAATTTACCGGCCTGGGCATCACCCTGGCCGTGGCAGCCGCCAGGCGCTGCGGGAAGCTCAGCCGCTGCTTTCCTGGTAGGCAGCGGCCAGGTCAACGGCGGCCACCGTGGTGAGATCCGCTGCGCTCGCGGCATCGCCTAGATGGGCAACCCGCAGATCCCTGGCCGCGCACGCGCGCTCGAACAGCGACCGGGCGAACCGGCCGTTGCCGAGCTCGTCGATACGTCGCTCCGCGCAGGCCCGGCTGAAGATCTGGTCGAGCACCGGCAGCGCGTCATCGGCGAAGCTGTCCCCCGCCTGCTGCGCGATCACCTCGGCGATCCTGACCAGCTCGGCAGGCGAGTAGCTGGGAAAGCCGATCCGCACGCTGAACCGCGACGCCAGGCCGGGGTTGCTGCGCAGGAACCGGTCCATGTCCGGGGTGTAACCGGCCAGCACGATCACCAGCCGGTCGCGGTCATCCTCGGCCCGCTTGAGCAGCGTCTGCACGGCCTCGGAGCCGAACGCGTCTCCCCCGGAGTAACCGTCGTTGTACAGCGAATAGGCCTCGTCGATGAACAGCACGGCGCCGAGCGCGGAATCCACCAGCTTGTTGGTCTTGATCGCGGTGGAACCCAGGTGCTCGCCGACCAGGTCGGCGCGGTGCGCCTCGACCACGCTGGGACGGACAAGCAGCCCGAGGGCGGCGAAGATCCGGCCCAGGATGCGGGCGACGGTCGTCTTCCCGGTGCCCGGCGGGCCGGTGAAGACGAAATGCCTGGCTGGCGGCTGGCTGGCCAGTCCCTGCCGGTCGCGGAGCCGCGCCACCCGCAGCTGGGCGGCGATCTCGTGCACCTGCCGCTTCACCGGCTCAAGGCCGATCAGCGCGTCCAGCTCGGCCAGCGCGCTCTCCAGCGACGGCGTCTCGCTGTAGCCGCGGAACCTGCTGGTCAGCTCGGTGAACGCGCGCTCGAGGTCGGCTCCCTCGATCGTCACCAGATCGGCGGACGATGGCTCATCCTGCGCGCCCATCACCCGTACGTCCCTGGCCTGGCCAGCTTTCTCCAGCAGGCTGCGCACGAACCGGCCGTTGCCGAGATCGTCCGCCAGCTTGCGCCTGCCTACATCCTCGAACATCCGCCAGAGCACCGGCCTGGCATCGGGATCGAGCAGCTCGCCGCGGCGCTCAAGGGCGGAGTCGGCAAGCGCGAGCAGCTCCGCCGGGGCATAGCCGGGGAACTTGACCCTGATCGCGAACCTGGAGGTCAGGCCCGGGTTCGAGGCCAGGAAGTTCTCCATCTGCTTCTCGTAGCCTGCCAGGATGATGATCAGGTCGTCCCGGTCGTCCTCGGCCCGCTTGAGCAGCGCCTGGACGGCCTCGTTGCCGAACCGGTCGCCCTGCCCGTCGCCCTCGTTGACCAGGCTGTAGGCCTCGTCGATGAACAGCACCCCGCCGAGCGCCGAGTCGATGAGCTCGTTCGTCTTGATCGCGGTCGCGCCCAGGTATTCCCCGACCAGGTCGGCCCGGTGCGCCTCCACCACGGCGGGCGTCTCCAGCAGCCCGAACGCGTAGAAGATCTTGGCTATGATCCTGGCCACGGCGGTCTTCCCGGTGCCCGGCGGGCCAAGGAAGACGAAATGCTGCATGGGCTTCTCGGCCCCGTACCCGGCCATCGCGCGCCTGCGGGCAGCCTCGATGGAGGCGGCGATCGAGCGGATCTGGTCCTTGACCGCGGTCAGCCCGATCATGGCATCCAGCTCGGCCATCGCCTCGTCAACCGTGATCTCCGGCGGCCGGTCCGCGGCCGGCCGCTCCCGCGCGGCCGCCGCGGGCGGCTGGCTGCGCGAGCCGTCGGGGGGATGCCCGGCCCGGACCAGGTCACCAGCGAGCGCGACCCGGCTGTCGGTGCCCGGCGGGCCCGCTGTGCGGCCAGCTGGCGGCGGCCGGGTGGCTGGCCAGGCATGCGGTGCCGCGAGCGCGCCGCCGCGCGCCTGCTGGCGGCCGAACTCCCGCGCGTCCTGCCACGACTTAGCCAGCCGCCAGCCGAGCACGATGCAGGCCATCAGCCAGGCGAAGGCGGCTGCGACGACGGACTGATACGCATGAATCAGGCCGGCCAGGAACCCCACCGGCAGCGCCCACAGGAGTGCCCAGGCGACCGTCCGGCACGGCACGAACCAGCGGCCGAGCGATCCGGCGTGGGCCGCGGCCACCACCAGGAAAGGCAGCACGAGCAGCGCGGGCATCCAGGACCCCTGGCGCTCTGACCATACGGTTACCAGCGTCACGCCCCACACAGCGACGGACAGCGAGGCCGCGACGGAGCGGCGGCCGGACGCGACCGCGATGGGCGCGTAGATCATCGCGCCGACCAGCAGGATCGAGAACGCCACCGGGATGGCAACCGGGAAGAAAATAACCAGGATGGCAATCAGAACGATCTTGACGGGAAGCGGGGCGGCTGACAGCATTCGGCGAATGCGGGCAATCCCGTCCTGCGCCGCCCGCCAGCCGGGCAGGGACGGAGACCCCTCTGATGACCGCATCTCGCTCCCTCGCACTGAGACCTGTATAGCGCATCACCGGCTGCATACGAAGGCACACAATCAGATACCCGCAGAGAAATTGGCATTGCTGGCCGGTTTCGAGGCCAATCCGGGCCCCCGGAATGCCGCCATTCGGCGGTCCCGCTGCTTGCCGCAACGCCCCGAATCCAGCCCGCAACCGCCCAGGGTCCCGCTCGGCGACCGCCCAGTGACTGCCATCCGGACGCCCTTGGGCCGCGCCTGCTGACGCCCGTGGGACCGCGCCTGCGGACGCCCGTGGGACCGTGCCCCGGCGGACGCCCAGCGACCGCCCTGCGGCACCCGGGTCAGCCGCTAGGCCCTGCCGAGAACCGAGGAGTGATCATGGACAGAATCCAGGCGCGGCTGCTCATTCCGGGCAGCGGCGACCCGGTTCCCGATGGCGTGGTGGTGCTCGACGGCCAGCGGATCAGCTATGCGGGACCCGCCGCAGCCGCGCCCGACACCCCTGGCGCCACCTCCCATGACGCCGCCGCTGTGCTGCCAGGCATGTGGGACTGTCATGGCCATTTCCTCGGCTCCCGGGTCTTTGACCTGGCAAAATTGCCGCTAGAGCCATTGGCGCTGCGCGCCGTGCGGAGCGCGCGGGACCTGCGCGCCGCCCTCGATGCCGGCATCACGTCGGTGCGGGAGGTCGGCGGCCTCGGCATCGACCTGGCCAGGGTCGTCCGCGAGGGGACGCTCGACGGGCCAGCCATCTACCCGGCCGGGGCGATCCTGAGCACCACCGGCGGCCATGCCGACCTGCACTCCTACCCGCTGGCCTGGATGGAGGACTTCTCCCGCCACGACGGCGCCCTGCGGCTCGCCGACGGCGCGGACGGCTGCATGCGGGCCGTGCGCGAGCAGTTGCGCCGCAACGCCAAGGTGATCAAGATCTGCGCCTCCGGCGGGGTGCTTTCCGAGGTCGATCACCCGGTCCATCAGCAGTTCACCAACACGGAACTGCGCGCGATCGTGGAGGTGGCCGGGCTGGCCGAGCGCGTGGTCGCCGCGCACTGCCACGGCAAGCCGGGAATCATCGCCGCGCTTGAGGCCGGGGCGCGGACCATCGAGCACGGCACCTATCTGGACGAGGAATGCTGCGACGCGATGCGGGAGACCGGAGCCATCCTGGTGCCGACCCGGACGATCATCGAGGACATCCTGGCCAACCTGACCGCCGTGCCGGAGTACGCGGCCACGAAACTCGTCGCCATCGCCGACGTGCATGCCCAGGCGGTGGCGCTTGCGCTACAGCGCGGGGTCACCATCGCGATGGGCACGGACATCGGCCTCACCGGCAGCGACATGCCGAACTCGTGGGGCAAGAACGGCGCGGAACTGCCGCATCTCGTCGCGCTCGGCATGACGCCGCTGCAGGCGATCGAGGCGGCGACTGCCACCGCGCCGCTGACCCTCGGGCCGCAGGCACCCCGCAGCGGCAGGCTCGAAGCCGGTTACGACGCGGACGTGATCACGCTTGCCGCCGATCCGCTTGCCGACATCACCGTGCTGGCCGACCCCGCCCAGGTGACCGGGGTCTGGACGGCCGGCCGCCAGGTGAAGGGCGCGCCGCCGGCCGGCTAGCCATGGACATAACCGCCGCCGTAGCCGGCGATACCGGCGGCATCCTCTTTTAGCCGCACAATTTCTTAATGCCGCAATACGGCTAACCCAGCATAATTCCAGCCTGCCGGCCTGCATTTCGGCTCGGTTTTACGCTGACAATCAAGAGACCGATGGATTACGCAGTATTCATTTGAACTGTGCGGCACATTCGCCGGAGACGACTCCGGCTGGTCCTGGCGGCCTGCTGCCTTGTTTTACCGCCTGACCGGCTGCGGACGGGCCACGACCCGGCCGCTGGCTTCGCCCGCCGCAGGCCGGGCCGCTCGGCCCGACCGCGCATTCCGTCCACCACCAGCGGTTTTACGCTGGCCTTGGCCAGCGGGCGCCAGTCCTGCTGGCACAGGTAGTCCTGGGCGTCGCGGTAGCCGGCCAGTTCCTGTTCGCTCCGGTTGCGCAACGTCGTCGTCCGCCGGTTGATGATCCTTTCGGCGCGGCCGACGTCCGCGACAACAACGCCCTCGATCGCGGACGATGCGGTGATGCTCTGGACGCGAGCCCAATTCGCGAGCTCGGTGAGCAACCCCGGCATCTGATCGCGGTAAAACGCCTCCGAGCCTCGGCCGAAGTCGATCGCGCTGAGCCGGGTGACGACCTGGGCTGGCACCGCCCGATGAGTGCGTCGAGATCGGCGAAGCTGCGCAAAGAACCTCCCAAGGAATAATAAACATCCTAATCGCAGCCCTACTTAGAATGTTTAGCAGGTTTGTTTGGTAGGTTCACGGCCGTCCCTGCCTTGCGGCGCTGCTCTGGCGGGCTCATCCATCAGCGGCGCCGCGGGCTGCGTGTCTGTCAGGCCGGTGTCGGCCCGGAACCCCGATAGCGGGTAGGCATGGTAGCGGCGAGTGCGGGCAACCATATGACCAGCCATTTGGGTGCTCGCTCCGGAGCTGTTTTGCCGCCTGCCAGCCAGCCGCTTCATCATCGGGCGGGCGCAGCTACGTCGCCGGGCCTCGGCGCTGGGCTGTTCACCGTGGCCTGCTGGTGCCGGTGTGCTTCGCGGTTCGGGCTTCGCGGAGCACGTCGCCCAGCTCGTCTAAGTCGTCGGTGACGACGGTATGTGGGCTGATGCTCGGGTGCAGGCTGCGGGCGATGTAATGGGTCCGGTCGCCGGTGATCTCCCGCCAGATGCGGAACGCCGGGAACTCGGCGCACAGCGCCGACAGCGGGTCAGGCGGTACGGCCGCGAGGCCGGCCGGCGCGGACATGCCATATGGCGGTGAGGTTTGCGCTTCGGTGGGTTGGGGATGCATGGCAGCATCCTAGCCATCCTGTACATACCTGTCCATGCCCGAGCAGTCCCGTATCGGGACGGTAGCTAATGAGCATGGATAGGTTAGCTGTCGGTCATGCCCGCCCGGGAGACCGTCGATCCGCAGAGTGCCACGCCTGTCTACGTCCAGGTAGCTGACATCTTGCGCGCGCGCATCCAGTCCCGGCGGCTGCTGCCCGACCGGCCAGTACCCAGCGAGGCCCAGCTGCAGCAGGAGTTCGGCGTCGCCCGCGGCACGGCCCGCAAGGCCATTGCCCTGCTGCGCGAGCAGGGTCTCGTCGTGACGGTCAAGGGCCGGGGCTCATACGTCACCCGGTCGCAATGATCAAAACTGCACGCCTACGTGCGCATCTCCTGTTTCACGGTGACCTTGGCCGTTTTGGAGTATTCGCTACGTTCCTGGGCGCGCAGCCCGCCCGCCTCCTGACCTTGACCTTGTTCCTTGACCTTGATCTTGACCCTGACCTTGCGTTTGTGCCGCCTACCTGTTGCTGATGTTGTGCTGGCGTAGCCGTTCCTGGCCTCCTGTGCTCCGTCCCCTGGGTGGAGGTGCGAGGCCAGTAACGGCGGAGCCAGCGGCCGCCGGGATACGTGCGGCTACGTTAGCTGCAGCCGCTGGTGGAGCCGCAGCCTTCGCAGACGTAGCAGCTGCCCGCCGGGCGCATCTTCGTGCCGCAGGTCAGGCAGAGCGGCGCGTCGGCGCTGCGGCCCTGGTGCGATTCGATGAGCTCCGTCGAGCTGTGCGGCTCTGCCAGCCGGTCAGCCCCGGCCGGGCGCCCGGCTCCGGTCTGTTCGGGTCCGGTCTGTTCTGCCTGATGATGAGCGTGCTCCACCGGCACGGACTGAGCCATCTCCACCGGATCCGGCTCCTCCGCCGACGCCGCAGGGTCCTCGCCCGCTAGCTGCGCGGTCCGCTCGGCCGCTGACAGGATGCTCAGATCCGCGCGCTGGTCATACGGCAGGTGATCGAGCGCCAGGCGGCGGAAGATGTAGTCAATCACCGAGCTGGCGATCCGGATGTCCGGATCGTCGGTGACACCGGCAGGCTCGAACCGCATGTTGGTGAACTTGGCGACATAGGACTCAAGCGGGATGCCGTACTGCAGGCCCACGGAGATCGCGACCGAGAAGGCGTCCATCACGCCGGCCAGCGTGGATCCTTGCTTGCCGAGCTTGAGGAACACCTCGCCAACGCCGTCGTCCGGGTACTGCGATGCCGTCATGTAGCCTTCCGCGCCCGCCACGGAGAACCGGGTGACGGTGGCCGACCGCTTCTTGGGCAGCCGCCTGCGTACCGGCCGGACCTCATGCGGGACGGCCGCGGGCGACGCTGCCTCGGCCGACTGCGCAGCCTCGGCCGGCTTCCGCTTCGATACCGACAGCGGCTGGCCGACCTTGCAGTTGTCCCGGTAGATCGCCAGCGCCTTCAGCCCGAGCTTCCAGCCCTCGAAGTAGATCTTCTCAATGTCCTCAATTGTTGCTGTTTCTGGTAGATTGACCGTTTTCGAGATGGCGCCCGATAGGGCCGGCTGGACGGCGGCCATCATCCGGACGTGGCCCATCGGGCTGATCGCCCGCTCGCCCATCGCGCAGTCGAAGACGTCGTAATGCTCCCGCCGCAGGCCGGGCGCGTCGACCACGTGCCCGCGCTCGGCGATGTACTCGATGATCGCCTCGGCCTGCTCCGGCTGGTAGCCGAGGTTCTTCAGGGCACGCGGCACCGTCTGGTTGACGATCTGCATCGAGCCGCCGCCGACCAGCTTCTTGAACTTGACCAGCGCCAGGTCGGGCTCTACGCCGGTCGTGTCGCAGTCCATCATGAGGCCGATGGTGTTATGGCTCACCATCCCGTTCGCCACATAGGTCACGTTGTCCGGGACGGACAGGTCAAAGGTGGGCTGCACCCCGCCGTCCTCGTTGCTCGCCACCCGCTCGAACAGGTACCCAAGCAAACGGCCGAGCCGGTCGTCGAGCGTTTCCTCGAACAGCCGACGAGCGAGCATGCGAGGGACGCCACCCGTCTCGCGGACCGACTGGAGAACGGCACTCCGCGCGGAATGGCCGGACGGCGCCAGATCGTCCCAGTCACGCTCGAGCAGGAAGACGTAGTCCTTCTTGGCCGATACTTCGGGCTCCAGGAACGCCATCAGCTCAGATTTCCGCTCGCTGATGAATCCGACGATCTCGTCGAAGTTCAGCGCGTGATCGACGTTGCGGAGCCTGACCTGGAAGACCGGCCCGCCCCAGCCGCTCACCGTCTGCCGCGTGGTGGTGGCCAGGCCGAGGGAAAGCAGCGCGGTCCGCACCTCGCCCGCGAATGACTCATCGGCCGTGGAGAGGCTTGGGACGCCGCCCAGGACCGTTCCGTCCGCCTCGAACAGACCGCGCAGGAAGGCGCTGTAGACGGCCGTGTCGTTCGCCTCCAGGATCGCCGAGGGGATCTTCGGGACCCAGCCCTTGCCCTTGTGATCGGCCTCGGGCAGGTCCTTGGCGAATCCGGCCGCCTGCCACCAGCGCGCGAGGCGCACCGACTGTAGCGTCACCTCCTGGTAGCCCTCCCGCGCAGTGACCACGGGCGAAAGGCCGAAGAGCTCTTTCGCGAGGACGCCGAGCCGGTCAGCGACATCCAGGTCGGTGTTCGCCACGCAGAGCCGGATCCCCTTGGCGTGCAGGCTCCCGTCGCCCATGAAGTAGCCGACAAGCTCGGCCAGGTCGGCGGTAACCGCATCGGGGACGTGCAGGTGACGGTCGCCCGCGTAGTACGCCTGATCGAGCACGGGCAGCGGCACCCGGCGCGGCTCGCCGACCAGCGTGCCAAGCTGCATCGGGAGCAGGTCCCGCGAAGTGATGTCGGCGAGGCGCTTCCACGCCCACGAGCCGGTCAGCTCGTCGACGACCTTCACCCGGTGGGTCAGCGTGCCCTGGATCTGATAGCCGCCCTCGGTGCGGATGCGGCGGGTCGGCTCCTCGCCGTTCACGAAGAACTTCGTCGCCTGGCGTGGCCCCTCGTCGGTTGACACCGTGAGGTCCAGATCCTGCCAGCGATCTCCGTACGCGTCGCCGAGTTCGGTAAGGCGGGCAAGCCCGCGGTCCGTGCTTACGAGCGTGTCGCCAGTCAGGCACCCGGTTGGTGCGAGTAGTGAAGCTTGGGCGTTTCTGTAGCCGTTTGCGTCGCCTAGCGTCAGGCAGTCCTGCCAGGCGTTGTTGGCCGCGGCGAGTATCGCGTCGTCGATGCCGCCCAGCGGCCGGATCCTGGCGCTGGCCTCCGCGTGCTTCGCCATCACCCGCTTGTGGGCGGCCTCGTTCCGCGCGTAGCCGTCGTAAGGTCCCACGACCTTGGCGAGCTCGGCCGAGCGCCGGTAGGCCGTCCCGGTCATCAGCGAGGTAATGGCGCCCGCGATCGCCCTGCCGTCGTCCGAATCGTAGGCGTGCCCGGTCGCCATCAGCAGCGCGCCGAGGTTGGCGTAACCGATCCCGAGTTGCCGGTAGGCCCGGGTAACGGCGGTTATCTTCTCGGTCGGGAAGTCGGCAAAGCAGATCGAGATGTCCATCGCGGTGATGATGAGCTCGGTGATCCGCTGGAACCGCTCGACGTCGAAAGTGTCGTCATTACGAAGGAATTTAAGAAGGTTTATACTCGCCAAATTACATGACGAATTATCCAAATGGACGTACTCGGAGCACGGGTTACTTGCGGTAATTCGGCCGGATTCCGGACAGGTATGCCAGTCGTTGATAGTCCCGTCGTACTGAATGCCCGGGTCGGCGCATTCCCAGGCCGCCTTGGCCATCTTCCGGAACAGGGTCCTGGCGTCGACGGTCGCCACCGTCTCACCGGTCTGGCGGGCGGCCAGGTCGAAGGACTTGCCATCCTCGACCGCGCGCATGAACTCATCGGAGACCCGCACCGAGTTGTTGGCGTTCTGGTACTGGACGCTCGTGATGTCCTTGCCGCCGAGGTCCATGTCGAAACCGCCGTCGCGGAGGACGCGGATCTTGTCCTCCTCGCGCGCCTTGGTTTCGATGAACTCCTCGACATCGGGATGGTCCACGTCGAGCACGACCATCTTCGCGGCCCGCCGGGTGGCGCCGCCGGACTTGATCGTGCCCGCCGACGCGTCGGCGCCGCGCATGAACGAGACCGGCCCGCTGGCCGTCCCGCCGGAGGACAGCAGTTCCTTGCTCGACCGGATCCTGGACAGGTTCACCCCGGCGCCGGAACCGCCCTTGAAGATCAGGCCCTCCTCCCGGTACCACTCGAGGATCGAGTCCATCGTGTCATCGACGGCCAGGATGAAGCAGTTGTGCACCCGGACGTTGCCGGCCAGGTACTCGCCGCTCTCGGTCTGGATGTCGTAGACCTCCATCTCGCCGAGCCGCTCGATCCTGCTGACCTCGACCAGCCGGCGGTCCGAACCGCCAACGTCAGGCTCGACGTGCAGCAGGGAGTCGCCGGGGCGCAGGAAGCCGGCCACGGTGAACTCGCCGACGACGAGGTCATTGGCCCGCCAGACGAGATGATCCGGGGTCACGTCAAGGGCGTAGCCGGCCCTGGTATGCAGCCGCAGCACTTCCTTGACGCCGTTGGCCTTGGTCGCCACGATCCGGGTCGTGCCGTGGGCGTCGTGCACCTTGGTGCCGACCGCGTCATCCTCGACGAGCCTGCCGATCGGAATCAGCCCGGCCGCGGTGCTGACCAGCGCATCGTAGGGCTGGCATGCGGAGACCTGCTGCGGCGATGCGGTCCCGACGTTGAACCAGACTGGGGAGTTGAAGCTGAAGACCTGGTGCACGAGGGCGTACGTGAGCTCGTGCTCGAAGACCTCGGCATCCTTGCCGGAGGCGAAGTAGCCGTGCTCACGGCCGGCCGCCACGTAAACGCCTACCACCCGGTCGACGAGCTGCTTCAGGCTGTGCTCGCGCTGCGGCGTGCCCACTGCGCCGCGGAAGTACTTGGTGGTCACGATATTGGCGGCGTTCACCGACCAGAAGTCGGGGAACTCCACGCCCTGCTGCTCGAAGTTGACCGACCCGTCCCGCCAGTTCGTCATGACGACGTCGCGACGCTCCCAGGTCACCTCGTCATAGGGGTGGACGCCAGCGCGAGTGTGGATACGGCGCATCGTGAGCCCCTTGCGCGTGCCCTTGCTGCCGTGCCGCGCTGACCCGCTCGCCGTCTCGGTCATGTCCTCCCCCTCCAGGGATCCCCGTGGATCCGTTCCGGGCCCGCCAGGCCCTGTCCCGTTGGTTTACCGTGCTGCCTGGTCTTACCGGGCTGGTGTGCGCTGTTCTTGCTTCGCGGTACCGCGCTCCGGCCGGGCATGAAGCAGATCCGGTCCGGCCGCGCCGGGCACGGCCGTGCCGTCCGGCAGCTCGCCGCGGGCGTATCCGGCACGCCGCCCGTCCGCATGCCCGGATCGCAGGGTGGCGATCTCTTCCTCAAAGTCGGTGAGGGACTCGAAGCCCCGGTAGACAGAGGCGAACCGCAGGTACGCGACCTCGTCCAGCTCACGAAGCGGGCCGAGAATCGCGAGCCCGACCTCATGCGAGGGCACCTCGGCGCAGCCACGGGCCCTGATCGTGTCTTCGACCCGCTGGGCCAGGATCGCCAGCTGGTCCTCGGTGACCGGCCTGCCCTGACACGCTCTCCGCACTCCTCGGGTGATCTTGTCGCGGGTGAAGGGCTCGGTCACCCCGCTGCGCTTGCCAACCATCAGGATCACGGTCTCCTGGGTGGTGAACCGGCGACCGCAGGCTGGGCAAGACCGGCGACGGCGGATCGCCGCGCCATCGTCGGCCGTCCTGCTGTCGATAACCCTGCTGTCCGGGTGCCTGCAGTACGGGCAGTACACGCGATCACACCTCCCCCGGCACGATGAAGCCCGCTCCTCGCGAACACAACTTATAGAAAAACTACAGCGATGTAACTACTAGATATTGTGGTCTGGGTCGCCGCCGAACGCAAGTGAACTTGCGCGACTTGCTGAAATCGCTGGTAGATCAGGGGCTGGCGCTGACCGCCGGCGTGTCGCCGGATCCGGGCCTAGCCGACCGCCGGCGTGTCGCCGGACCCCGGGCCTAGCCGACCGCCGCCGTGTCGCCGGATCCGCCGCCCATCCCCGGGCAGGCCGGCCAGCCGCGCGTCAGCCCTTCGGTACCCAGAGCAGTTCGCCCGGCTGGATAACCGGGCTGCCCAGGGCGTTAACCTCAATGATCTGCTGGACGACGACCCTCGGGTCGGCTGACGGCTCGGCCCGTCGGGCGATGGACCACAGGGTCTGGCCAGGCCGTACCACCACCCGGGACAGACCGCGGTGGGCCGTACCCGGCAACTGGCCATGGCTCGCCGCCTGGGCATTGCCTGCCGCGCTCAGCCAGAAAAGCATGGCTGTGGCGACTGCGGTAACGATCGCGATGGCGAGGCCGGCCAGCACGACCCGGCCACGCCTGGTCAGCCGCAGCCCGGCCGAGTGCCCGCACCCCGCCATTCCCGGCCCGGCCGGCCTGGGCTGCCCGCGGCGCATCTCGCCCCCGCGCGCCTGGGCCCCGTGCGGCCAGCCGCGACCCGGCTCACCACTGCGCACATAGCCGCCGAGCACCTGGCCGCCGCGCACCTCGCGGGCGCGCACCTCGCGGGCGCGCACGGTCAATGACCGCACTTCCCGGCCGCGCACCTCCCGCGCGCCCGGCCCGGCCGCCCGGCGCTGGCCGGCCTGGAACTCGCTGACGCGCAGTTCACTGACGCGCAGTTCGCTGACGCGCACCTGACGGATGCGCAGTTCCCGGGCGCCCGGCGCCCGGCCGCTAGCGGCCGGGCGGCGGGCGCCGTGCGGGCGGCCCTTCGCTGCCCCGTCTGATGTCGGGCGGCCGCCCGCAGCTGAAGACGGCGCCGCGCCCCTCGGCCTCGGCACAGTGCTGCCGGCGAGGACGGCATCGATTCCGTCCTGCTCCGCCGCGCTCAGCGCGCTCATCGAAACCTCCTCAGCCGAACGGCAGTTCGATCGTACTTCTGTTCTATCGCAATCCCGTTCGATCGAACGAAGATACGGTACAGTCTTACCGCAGGGGTCCGACATTTTCACGAACCGTCGAACAGATGTTTGAGATCTAGCGCCGCAAGCGCTAGCGTCGGCCCTGACCGCAATCTCCGAGCCGGAGGCCGATGATGAGCAGCAGCAACGAGGACGGGACTGCGCGGCAGGCCTCGACTGCAGACGGCAGCGACGCAGCACCCGTCGTCAGGCCGAAGGGCAGGCCGGGGCGAAAGCCGAAAGGATCCGTCCCCACGATCGTGGCCGAACTGCCTGACCGCCCAGATCCTGGCCATGTGCTCACCTGGCGCCAGCGCAAGGTGCTCCAGGTGATCCGCGAGTCGGTGCAGCGCCGCGGCTATCCGCCGTCCATGCGCGAGATCGGCGAGGCGGTCGGGCTGACTAGCACGTCCAGCGTCTCGTACCAGCTATCCACGCTGCAGAGCAAGGGATACCTGCGCCGCGACGCGGGCCGGCCGCGCACGGTCGAGGTGCGCCTGCCCGGGCATCCGGCGGTCCGGCCGGAGCCGGGCACCGACGAAGACCCGCCGATGAATATCACCTCGCAGGAGGCTGCGTATGTGCCGCTCGTCGGCCGGATCGCGGCTGGCGGCCCGATCCTCGCCGAGGAGTCGATCGAGGACATCTTCCCGCTGCCCAGGCAGATCGTCGGGGAGGGAACTCTCTTCCTGCTCAAGGTTGTCGGCGACTCGATGATTAATGCCGCGATCGCGGACGGCGACTGGGTGGTGGTCCGCCAGCAGCCCGTCGCGGAGAACGGCGACATCGTCGCTGCCATGATCGATGGCGAGGCGACGGTCAAGACCTTCAAGCGCTCCGACGGCCATGTCTGGCTCATGCCGCACAACCCCGCATACGCGCCGATCCCGGGCGACGAGGCTGCCATTCTCGGCCGCGTCGTCGCCGTCATGCGCCGCGTCTGACGCCGGCGGCGCGGGCCGACAACGCACACTGCCTCAACGGGACCCGTAGCCAGAGGCTGGTCACCAGGGCCGGCAGCGGCCGGCTGATCCGCCCCAACCCAACCCTGGTACCGCCCGGCGCCAGGGAGATGGTGTCGCGCAGGGTGAAGACCGCCATCCGCGGCCGGTGCTGCCCGGTGATCGTCATTCCGGGACGATGTTCACCAGCCTGGGCGGCCGCACGATCACCGCGCGCACGCCGCGCCCGGCCAGCGAGCGGCGCACCCCTGGCGCTTCGAGCGCCAGCGCCCTCAGTTCGTCCTCGCCGATTCCCGGCGGCACCTGCAGCCGGTCCCGCACCTTACCGTTCACCTGCACCACGCACGTGACCAGATCCTGGACCAGCAGTTCCGGGTCAGCGGCCGGCCAGCCCGCCATCGCCACCGAGGGCTGGTGGCCGAGTAGCTCCCAGCACTCCTCCGCGGTATACGGCGCGAACAGGGACAGCAGCACCGTCAGCGTCTCCGCCGCCTCGCGCACCGCCGGGTCGGCCGCGCCTGGCCCGGAGTCGATAGTCCGCCGCGTCGCGCTCGCCAGCTCCATCAGCCGCGCCACCGCCACGTTCAGCCTGGCCGCCTCGACCAGCCTGGTGACCTCATCGATGGTGCGGTGCGTGACCTTCCGCAGGTCAGGATCACCAGTCCCGGCGGCCTGCCCGGAAGAAGCCGGGCCGGCTTCTGCCGCAAGCCGGGAAACACGACCAAGAAATTTTACGGAGGCTTCGGGGTTCATGTCGGCCCAGTCGATATCGTCCTCCGGCGGGCTCGCGAAGACCATCGTCAGCCGGATCGCGTCCACGCCATGCGCCGCCAGCTGCTCGCCGAGATCAACCCCGTTGCCCAGCGATTTCGACATCGACTTGCCCTGATTGATCACCTGGCCCTGGTTCATTAGCCGGGTAAATGGCTCGGTGAAGTCGAGCATCCCCATGTCGTGCAGCACCTTGACGAAGAACCGGCTGTACAGCAGGTGCAGGATGGCGTGCTCGACGCCGCCCACGTACAGGTCAACCGGGCACCACCGGCGCACCGCATCAACCTCGAACGGGCCGTGCTCGTAGTTCGGCGAGCAGTACCGCAGGAAGTACCACGAGGAGTCGACGAACGTGTCCATCGTGTCGGTGTCGCGCCTGGCCGGCCCGCCGCACTTGGGGCACTCGGTGTTCACCCAGTCGGTGGCGGCCGCCAGCGGCGAGACCCCCTTCGGAGCCAGGTCCTGCCCGCGCAGGTCGGGCAGGACCACCGGCAGCTGCTCGTCCGGTACGGGCACTTCGCCACAGCCCGCGCAGTACACGATGGGGATGGGCGCTCCCCAGAACCGCTGCCGGGAGACCAGCCAGTCGCGCAGCCGGTAGCTGACCGCGGCCCGGCCGAGGCCGCGGTCCGCCAGGATCTCGGTGATCTTGGTGATCGCATCGGACTTGGCCAGCCCGTTGATCGGGCCCGAGTTGACCAGCGTGCCCTCGCCAGGGGTGGCTATCCCGGTCTCGGCGGGGTCCGGCTGGCCGGTCTCAACCACGACGCGCACCGGCAGCCCGAATTTCCTGGCGAAGTCAAGGTCCCGCTGATCATGCGCGGGCACCGCCATGATCGCCCCGGTGCCGTAGTCGGGCAGCACGTAGTCGGCCGCCCAAACGCCGATGCGTTCCCCGTTCACCGGGTTGATCGCGTGCCGGCCGAGGAAGACCCCGGTCTTCTCCCGGTCGGTGGCCTGGCGCTCGATGTCGGTCAGCTTGCGCACCTCGGCGACGTAGGCTTCAAGCGCTGCCCGCTGCTCCGGCGCGCACAGCTCGGCGGCCAGCGGAGAATCGGCCGCCACCACGAAGAACGTGGCACCGTACAGGGTGTCGGGCCGGGTGGTGAACACGGTGACCGGCTCGTCGCGGCCCTCGATCGCGAACCCGACCTCGGCGCCGTCGCTCCGGCCTATCCAGTTGCGCTGCATGAGCAGGACGCGGTCCGGCCACCGGCCCTGCAGCGGCGCCATGTCCGCAAGCAGCCGGTCGGCGTACTCAGTGATCTTGAAATACCACTGGGTCAGCTCCCGCCGGACGACCTCGGACCCGCAGCGCTCGCACCTGCCGCCGATCACCTGCTCGTTGGCGAGCACGGTCTGGTCAACGGGGCACCAGTTGACATAGCCGTCCTTGCGGTAGGCCAGGCCGCGCTCACGCAGCCGCAGGAAGAGCCACTGGGTCCACCGGTAGTACTCCGGGTCGGAGGTGTGCAGCCTGCGTGACCAGTCGAAGGACAGCGCATAACGGCGGAACGACGCCGCCTGGACCTCGATATTGGCGTAGGTATAGTCCGCCGGGTGCGAGTTGCCGCGGATGGCCGCGTTCTCGGCCGGCAGCCCGAACGCGTCCCAGCCGATCGGGTGCAGCACGTTGTGCCCGCGCTGGAAGAAATAGCGCGCGATCGCGTCGGCCACGGCGTACGCCTCGGCATGACCCATGTGCAGGTCGCCGGACGGATAGGGGAACATGTCGAGCACATATCTGCGGGCCCGGTCATCCCCCGGGTCGTCGCTGGCCCGGAACAGGTCCAGTGCTTCCCAGCGGGCCTGCCATTTCTCCTGGATCGCACGCGGATCGTAGTGTTGTGTCCGCTCCGCGCTATCGGCGGCTGTCATGATTCCTCGCGATGTGATCGGTCCGGTTCGGCCCCGGATGCCGCCCAGCCGGGAGCTTGACTCCCCGGCGGCCGGCCTGCCCATTGTTTCCAAACAAAATGCCCCTCGGTAACGAGGGGCAGCCGCGCCAACGACGGGTCGGTCGGCGCGGCTAGCTAAGGAGCAGCCGGCTAGGGGGCATGTTGCCAGCGTAGCGCACCCAAAGCAGGCCGTGCGCACAAAGCCCAGCCCGCCCTGCGCCCGCGGCCGCCATAGGAGCCGCTGCCCCCGCGCCCGGCTGCCATGCGAGCCGCTGCCATGCGAGCCGCTGCCCCCGCATCGGAGCCGCCAGCGGATTAGCGGTTAACTTTCGTCCGGTTCCTGCCGGACGAAAGTTAACCGCTAAAGGAGGCGAGGCCCGGAAACGTGTGCGACCCCGGTCAGCGGACCCCGCGGGGCCGGAACTGGACGCTGATCCGCGGCCCGGCCGACCGGGCGGCCTTCGGGATGGCGTGCTCCCAGGTGCGCTGGCAGCTACCGCCCATCACGAGCAGGTCGCCGTGACCCACGTCATAGCGGAGCGCCTGGCCGCCGCCGCGCGGGCGCAGCAGCAGTGCCCGCGGCGTGCCGATCGAAACGATCGCGACCATCGTGTCGGCGGTCGCGCCGCGCCCGATGGTGTCACCGTGCCACGCGACGCTGTCCCTGCCGTCCCGGTAGTAACACAGGCCGGCCGTCACGAACTGCTCGCCGAGTTCCGCCGCGTAGTGCGCGTTCAGCGCCTTCCTGAACTCGCCGAGCGCGGGATCGGGCAGCGTGCTGTCCGCCTCGTAGAAGCAGACGAGCCTGGGAACGTCCACCACCCGGTCGTACATCTGCCGTCGCTCCGCGCGCCACGGCACAGTGTCGGCAAGCCGGCCAAGCAGCGCGTCGGCCCCGGTGACCCAGCTCGGCCGCACGTCGATCCAGGCCCCGCGGGCGAGGTGCGTCCGCCGCACAGACGACTCCAGCGGTCCGGGGGCAACGTCATCCGAGAGGTCAAGCAGCGAACCCTGGAATGCCCTCATCATGACGCAAGCATAAGCCATCATTCAAACAAACGTTCGACTAACCAGCCCGGGTGCGGATTGCCCGGCGCCCTGCCTGCTCGGACAGCGCCGCAATCCGCACATCCATGGGCAAGAGGCTGCCAGGCCGACGGTGAACAGCTGACAGCGGCTCGTTCGCGGCCGCGGACAGGTAGGCCTATTTGCCGGCCTATTCGCTATCTGCCTGCCTTTCTCCGGCGATCTCATCAGTCAATTCGCATGGCCGGTCATCATGCTCAAATAACGCGTCCCCGATTCCATCTTGACCGAAGCGCCTGCCGCCAATAATGTCATCCCCGCCACCCATGCATGGAGCTGCCAGCACGGAGGGGAAGGCCAGCGATTGCGCTGGTCCCGGGCCAGGCGGCGGTTGCCGCGGCGGGGCGGACGACGGGGAAATCGGGCGGGTTTCGGGGTTTCGGGGGAAACAATGGATGTTCAGCGGGTGGCAATCGCGGGCGCCATCGGGCGCTATTCGCGGCTATGCCAGGAAAATCGCGGGCGCAATGTTGCGGCGGTACACAGCGGCCCGGCTACGGCCGCGGCGTTCGCACCGCTAGCTGGCACAGCCGAGCCAGGCACGCCGGCAGCAGGCGCAACCGGGCGGGGCACGCTCCTGGCTGGCTCAGTGTTAGCTGGCTCAGCCAGGCCGGGCGCTCCGTTGGCTTGTGCGGACGGGCCGGCCGCGCCGCTGACTGGCTCGGCGGGGCTTCGCCGTGGCTGACGCACCTGGCGATGCGGCTGGCAAGTCGGTCGCGATCGTCGGCCTAGCGTGCCGCTTCCCCGATGCCGACGACCCGCCGGCGCTACTCGACCTGGTCCTGACCCGGCGCCGTGCCTTCCGGCGGCTGCCGCCTTGCAGGCTCAACCTGGCCGAGTACTACAGCCCCGACCCGGCGACTCCAGACGCGACCTACAGCACCCGGGCCGCGCTGATCGAGGGCTGGCAATTCGACCGGGCCGCCTTCGGAGTATCCGCGGCGGATTATGCGGCCGCCGATCCAGCCCACTGGCTCGCACTGGAGACGGTGGCCCGCACACTGGCCGGGTCCGGCTTCGCCGGCGGCCGCGGGCTGGCCAGGAACCGGGTCGGCGTTGTGATCGGCAACACCCTCACCGGAGATGTCTCCAGGACCGCAGCCCTGCGGCTGCGCTGGCCCTACGTGCGCCGGGTGCTGGCCGACGCGATGATCGCGTCCGGCCTCTCTAGAGAGCAGGGCATGCCGGTGCTGAGGCAGGCGGCGACCCGGTACCTCGCCCCATTCCCCGAGGTGACCGCGGCCACCATGACCGGGAGCATCCCGGCGTCCATCGCGGCCAGGATCTGCGGTTACTTCGGGTTCAGGGGCGGCGGGCATGCGGTCGACGGCGCGTCTTCCTCTTCCCTGCTCGCGGTGGCGTCCGCGTGCACGGCGCTGGTGACGGGCGAGCTTGACGTCGCGCTGGCCGGCGGCGTCGATGTCAGCCTGGATCCGTTCGAGCTCGTGTGCCTCGCCAAGACCGGCACACTGGCCGCCGCAGATGTGCGGGTCTACGACGAGAACCCGACCGGGTTCCTGCCCGGCGAGGGCTGCGGAGTGGTGATGCTCATGCGGGCCGCCGATGCCCGCGCCGCCGATCTGCCGGTGTATGCCGAGATCGCCGGCTGGGGAATATCGTCGACTGGCCAGCCGAGCCTGGCGACGCCGGACCACGCCAGCCAGCTGCTCGCGCTGCGTCGGGCATACCAGCAGGCCGCCATCGACCCGGCCGACGTCCAGCTGGTCGAAGGGCATGGGTCGGCGACCGCGGCCGGCGATCTTGCCGAGCTCACTGCGCTTGCCGAGCTGCGCCGGGGCGCGCCGCGGGCCGCGGTGCTTGGCTCGGTCACCGCCAATGTCGGTCACGCCAAGGCTGCCGCCGGAGCAGCCGGCCTGATCAAGACCGTGCTCGCGATGAGCAGCGACGTGCTGCCGCCCGCTACCGGCATCGGCACGCCGCATCCGCTGCTCCGGGGCAAGGACGCTGCGCTTCGGCTGCCCAGCGAGCCGACGCCCTGGCCGGACGGGCCGAGGATCGCCGCGGTCAGCGCGATGGACCCGGCCGGCCTCAATGTGCATCTCGTGCTCAGCAGCGAGCCTGTCCAGGCGGCACGCCACGATCGGGGCTTCCGCGTCCGGCCGCGCGGGCGGCGCATGCCAGCCAGCGCCGCCGGGATCGCCGAGAGCGGCGCCAGGACGGCCGCCATGGTGCAGCCGCCACCAGCCACGGCTACCCGGGCCGTCGCCTACCTGCTGCAGGCGCCCGACCGGGCCGGGCTGGCCGCCAGTCTCGGCAGGATCGCCGACATCGCACCCTGGCTGACTGATGCGGAGCTGCATGACCTCGCCTGCCAGCTAGCCCGCGAGCCCGCGGGTCAAGGGCCGGCCCGGGCGGCCATCGTAGCCAGCAGGCAGGAACAGCTTGCGCGGCTGGCCCGCGAGGCCATCGCGTTGCTGCCGGATCTGACCACCGGACGGCTCGCCATCCGGCCGGGCATCGTCGTGGCCGAGGGGATGGGCGGCCGGGTCACCTTGCTGCTGTCCGGCGGCAATGTCACGGCGGAGGCAGTGCGGCCGGGCGACGATATCCGCGGGCAGCGCGACTGGGCGGTAGCAGGGCGGACAGCCAGCGCGGCAGCGGGCCCGCTGCCGACGCGGCCCGGGCCCGCGCCGGACTGGCCAGTGCTGGCCTGGCCCGCGCTGGCGTGGCTGGACCGGCTCGGCGTGCGGGCTGCCGCCGCGGTAGGCCGCGGTCTCGGCGAGATCACCGGCCTGGCCTGGGCCGGCTGCCTGACGGAAGCAGAAGCGACCAGGCTAGCCCGGCGATCCAGCGAGATCATGAACAGTCCGGCCGACGACGCCGCGGCCATGGCAGGACGGTCGGCACAGCTGCGTGCGCTGCTGACCCAGTTCGTCTTCGCCGCGCCGCGGCGGCGCCTGATCTCCGCTGCCACCGGGCGCGCGCTGACCTCGGCTAACGAAATAGTGGCGGCACTGTGCGCGCAGCTGGACTCGAAGGACCGGCTGCAGGAGGCTCTCAGCGACGGCGCCGAGGACGCTGACCTGCTTATCGAGACCGGCCCCGGTCAGTCGCTTTGCGCCGCCGCTGCGTGGTGCAGCCGGGTTCCGGCGGTCAGCCTTGCGGGCGGTGCCGAGGATCGCACGGGTGACGGTGCCGGGACTGGCGACGGGCGCACGGCGGCACGCGTGACCGCGGCCTTGTTCGTGGCCGGCGCGCTTGGCAGTCCCGCCGTGCTGTATGCCGGGGAGCCCGCCCGGCCGATCGACATCTGGCGAGAGCGGATCTTCATTGCCAGCCCATGCCAGACGCTGCTGTCCGGAGATGCGGGCGCGGTACCCTTCCCGGCCGCCAGGAATGCCAGCGAAGCACTGCTGGCCGCCGGGCTGCCGCCTGCTGCGTCCCGGTCCTCGGCTGCACCCGGGCGCGCGGATACGCGGCCGGCGGCCAGGCGGCAGCCGGCCCCGGCCGGCCCGTCCGAACGGGACGCGGGCCGAGCCGGGCACGGCGTGCGCCTAGCTGACCCGGCAGAGCTGGCCCCAGCAAGGACGGAAGGCCCTGCCCTGCTAGCGTCGCGGGGCCAGCAGCAGCCTGAGACAAGCACGCGGGCCGCATCGGCCCCGCGGCCTGCATCCGCGCCGTTGCCCGCATCCGGTATGCAGCAGGCACCGGCACGGCAGCAAGCTGGGACCTTCCGTGCCGAGTCCGCATCGGAACCTGAGTCTGGACCGCGGTCTGCATCGGCCCTGCGGCCTGCGTTCGCATCGAAGCCCGAGACCGGCCCGCGGCCGGCACCGGCGCTGAACCCGGCGTCCGCGCCGGAGACCGAGACCGGCCCGCGGCCCGGGGCCGGCTCGCAGCCCGGATCAGCACCGCGGTCCCAGACCAGCCCGCGGCCGGCACCGGCGCTGAACCCGGCGCCCGCGCCGGAGACCGAGACCGGCCCGCGGCCCGGGGCCGGCTCGCAGCCCGGATCAGCACCGCGGTCCCAGACCAGCCCGCGGCCGGCACCGGCGCTGAACCCGGCGCCCGCGCCGCAGGCCGAGACCGGCCCGCGGCCCGGGGCCGGCTCGCAGCCCGGATCAGCACCGCGGTCCCAGACCAGCCCGCGGCCGGCACCGGCGCTGAACCCGGCGCCCGCGCCGCAGGCCGAGACCAGGCGGTCGGGGTCGACCCCGCGGCCTGAGTCCTCGTCGCGGCCCGAGTCCGGCCACGGCCGCGACCCGCGGGCGGGACGGGACGGGCAAGCGCGGGCAGGATCCGCTCGGCCGGCCTGCGGCCTGGCCGGCGCCGCCGGGCCGGCGTCCTGGGACGACGATCCGGTCACCGGGATCGGGCCGTGGACCCGCTGCTTCTCCGAGCAGCTGCAACCTCGCCGCCAGCCGGTCATCCCCGGGGACGACAAGCCCTGGCGGGTGACAGTTGCCGCGAACCATCCGTTAAAGAAAGTTATTGATGATCTTTTCCCCGCCGAGCCGGGCGCCGGGCGCAGTCTTGCCGTCATCGGGGACCCTGACGATCCGGACGCCTGTGTCGCTGCGCTGAGCGCAGCAGCGGACGCGATCAGCACCGGTCAGCTTCTTGTCATCAGCCACGGGGCCGGCTTCACCGGCTTCTGGGCGAGCCTGCACGCCGAGCTCCCGGCGCTGGGCATCACCCTGCTGCGGGTACCGCAGAGCGCGGCCGGGCTGCGCGCAGCGCGCCGGCATGCCGCCACGGTGCCCGGCCAGTTCCGCGAGCTGTCGATCGACCCGGCCGGCCGGCCGCACGAGCCGGTCATGCTGCCCGCGGAGGTGCCGGGCGGGGGCGCGTTCCCGCTCGGGCCCACCGACGTCGTCCTGGTCAGCCGCGGCACGAAGGGGGCCGGGCTGGCACTCGCCCAGGTGCTCGCCTGCTGCGGGTCGCCGGTCGCGGTCGTCGGCCGGGCGGGCCCCGAAGAGGACCCCGCGGTAGTGCGCGGCCTTGAGCAGCTTCGCTCGGCCGGGGCGCGGATCGCCTATGAGGTCATCGACGCGGCCAACCCGGCGGACATGGCTGCCGCGATGCATCGCATCGAGCGCAGGCTGGGCCCGGTGACGGCAATCGGGCACGCGGCCACCGCCGGGCGGCCGCGGCTGGTCGCCGAACTGACCGAGGACGAGTTCCGCGCGCATGCCGCGGTCGGCGCCGCTGGCCTGCGCGACCTGGTGAGCAGCATCAGGACCGGCCGGCTGCGGCTGATCATCACCTTCGGCTCGGTCGTCGCGCGATACGGGATGGCCGGCCAGAGCCTGCTCGCGCTGGCCAGCGGATCGCTGGCCGAGCAGGCGCAGCGGCTGTCCGACGCCATCGACGGGTGCCGGGCCGTGCACGTGGACTGGCCCGGCTGGTCCGGCACCGGGCTCGGCGAGCGCGCCGACCTGACGGCTGGCCTGGCCCAGGCGGGAATCCTGCCCATCCCGATCAGGCATGGCTCACGCCAGCTGCTCAAGCTGCTGGCCACGCCAGGACTGCCGGCCCGCGTTGCCGTGCACGGCAGGGTGGGCGTCCCGGCACCGCTTGCGGTGGCCGGCAGCGCGCCGCCGGCCGCGGCCACCGCGGGCCGGTTCGTTGAGGTCACGCGGGTGCACTACCCGGGCGTCGAGCTGGTCTGCGAAGCCAGGCTGTCGCTGCGCTCCGACCCGTACCTGGCCGAGCACCGGGTGGACGGCATCCCGGTGCTGCCAGCTGCCATGGCACTTGAGGCGATGGCCCAGGCGGCCTCGGCGCTGGCAGGCCGACCAGTCCGGCAGGCGGCCGGCGTGTCGATGATCGCGCCCGTCGTCATCCCGCCCGGGCAGCCGGACAGTCAGGCCGTCATCCGGATCTGCGCGCTGCGCGACGGCGGCACGGTGCGCACCGCGGTGCGGTGCGCGGATAGCGGCTTCGCCATCGATCATTTCCGTGCGACGTTCGGCTGCCAGCCGGATGCAGCCGGTACCGCCGGGCTCCCCGGCGAGCCCAGCGGGAGCGAGGCGGCCCACGGTGAGAGCGGGGCCGGCGAGAGCGGGGCCGGCGAGAGCGGGGCCGGCGAGAGCGGGCCCGGCGAGAGCCCGGCTACCCATGTGGGCAGCGCAGGGATCGTCGATGGCACGGAGCTCTACGGGCCGATCTGCTTCCAGTCCGGGCGGTTCCGGCGAGTGGCGTTCCTGCCCGAGCTGACTCCGCGGTCCTGCCGCGCGCTGGTGCGGGGCGGGGACGATCAGCCGTGGTTCGGCCCGTCCGCCACCGCTGACCCGCCGTGCGCGCCTGACCTGCCGGGCACGCCTGACCTGCCGGCCGCGCCTGACCTGCCGGGCACGCCTGACCTGCCGGGTACGCCTGACCTGCCGGGCGCGCCTGACCTGCGGGCCGCGCCTGACCTGCCGGGCACGCCTGACCTGCCGGGTACGCCTGACCTGCCGGGCGCGCCTGACCTGCGGGCCGTGCCGCTTGCCCTGCCGGGCGCGCCGCTTGTCCTTGGCAGCCCCGGGCTGAACGACGCGACCATGCACGTGCTGCAGGCATGCGTCCCGCACCGGCGGCTGGTCGCGGCCGGCTGCGACGCGGTGACGTTCAGCGGCAGGGAAACGGACGGCGCGGTGGAGATCCGCGCCGTTGCGGCCTGGCCGGCCGCGGCTGGAGCACAGGCTGAGGCGCTCGCCACCAGTGCGGCGCCGTCGTCCCCGCAGCCTGTACCGCAGCCGCGGTCGGCGCAGCCAGAGTCGGGGCAGCCGGCGACGGCGCGGCGGCCGGCGCAGTCGGTGTCCGCGCAGCCAGCGTCCGCGCAGCCGGAGCTGGCAGGCCAGCTACGGCCGGACGGCCGGACCGATACCCGGGTGCGTACGCTGCCCGCCGAGTACCGATGGGACGTCGACGCGGTCGACGCGGCAGGGAACCTGCTGGTGAGCTGGAAAGGGCTGCGGCTGCGGGACGCCGGGCCGCTGCCCCGCAACGGCGCTTGGCCGGCCCCACTGCTCTCTGTCTACCTGGAGCGAAGTGCTGCGGAGCTGGGCCTGGACGGCATCCGGGTCAGCGTCCAGTGCGGCGGGGGCGCCTCCTCCGGAGCCGGGCAGCAGCCACATGTCGCGCCGGGCAGCGGCTACCTTGCGGGCTTCGCGCTGACCGTGACAGGCAACGGCGCAGCCTGCGGCTGGCATGCCGCGGATCCGGCGCAAGCCGGCCCGGCAGCCGATCCCCGGCTGGCCGGCCTGCGCGCGGAGCTTGCGCGGCGGTTCGGCGAGCCACGCGCCACGCTGAACGCGCGGCTGCGGGCCATCGCGGCCTGCCTGCCGCCGCCTGACCCGCGGACGCCGCATCTGCTCATCGACGGAGTCTCCAGCGAGCGCTGGGTGCTGTTGCGCACCGGCGGAGCTGTGATCGCCTGCACCGTGACGGACGTCAGCGGCGTATCGCTGCCGGTGGCGATCGCGATCGCCGCCGGCAGCGATTCAGCCGGCTCTGACGGCGCAATCGGGCTGGCCGCGGCGCCATGGAGGGCGGCCCGCGGATGCGCCGTATGACGGGCCAGTAACCGGCGGCGCCGGGCCAGGCGGCGGCAGGGCGGGCCCGCCGCAGGGCGGCGCGCGGGCGGCGGACAGCAGACCTGCCAGGCGAGCGGCCGGAGCCGGCTGGCGGCGCGCGGGCGGCGGACAGCAGACCTGCCAGGCGAGCGGCCGGAGCCGGCTGGCGGCGCGC
>Ga0070698_100001411_pt1 | contig 26624 bp, 25 predicted proteins | sample KBSK1502metaG_FD_65477 | JGI IMG/M metagenome (GOLD analysis project Ga0070698, IMG submission 65477) | Corn, switchgrass and miscanthus rhizosphere microbial communities from Kellogg Biological Station, Michigan, USA - KBS K1-50-2 metaG | ecosystem: Host-associated > Plants > Roots >... | reverse complement strand
TGCCAGCTTCCAAGAGTTGCTCGACCGCCACTCCTTGACTGGTCTCGATCGCAAAAGGAATCGAGCCGTAAGGTTGGAGTTTTTCCCGAAACTTTTTCCAACCTAAAGCCGAGTGTTCGATTTCGAAGTCTTCGATCACTTTCCCTGTTTGGTCGACAACGATGACAGAGTGTTTTTCGCTTGCCCAATCCAAAGCGCCAAATGCCCGGTGTTGTTGCCACTGCTTGGAGTCATTCATGGTCTGTTTTTGCTGTTGGTGGTTTTTACGTCGCTTTGCCCTGCCATCCATCTTGCTGATATCATGGCCTTCTTGAGGCGTCTTTCTATGAGAAGTCGGAGCAAGGGCCTCCGGCTCGGCCAGTAGCCTACCGATAACCCTCTTGGGGTTGGGCGACTGTGACTGTGATCGAGCCGGGGCCGGACGTCCGCCGGCGAAATTCTCGCCTGCGGCGCAGTTATTCACAACCTCGCTCCGCCTTGCTGTGCAGGACCGCCTCGCTCGGCCATGAATAACTGTGACACTGATATCAGCGGCGACTGTCCCACGAAGCGTCTGATTTCGGCACAACCTCGAAATTGATCCGGAGCTGCTCGGTTGGCGCTACCACAAACCGCAGTCGCCATTCCTTGTCATGCCACCAGACGCGTAGCTCAGAATCCGCCTGAACAAATGTTCGAGAGACCTCACGTCGTCGAAGACCCCGTACACTGCGGTTTTCATCGAGCAATCGTCAAGCAGCCCGATCGTTCGCGGGTCGTTTGAGCCGTCCAGGCAGGATCACGGGAATGGCGACTGCGGTTTAGGCTAGCGGAAAAGCGCGCAGCTCCGCGTCAACTTCTAGGCGGCGCCAAACCAAATACATAGTTGGACCCGACGTCGTCTCAATGCAATAGCCCGCCACGTGAAAGCCACAAACTATGTCGGACAGGCTAGTCGCCGCTACCGAAACCAAACCGGCTCCGGTCCGACTAGTCCCTACGGGACCGGCCCTGGACGCAGCAAACCTCATAGACTGCTCTAGCTTAAATATTTACGCCTTGTGTTGACGCGCATGGGCGACGGGGTAGCGAACTTTAAGCTCGTTTTGCTGCCTTCGATGATATCAAATTCAGCCATCGCTTCGTCTATTTCAGTGCGCACCCAGCCGGGATGAATGGCGTTTATCTTAATGCGGGTATCACGCAGTTCATGCGCGAGTTGCACCGTAAACGCATAGAACGATTGAGAATTCAAGCTCCGTAGCCGCCTTCTGCATCAAGTACTGCGCCGGTAATGTAGGACGCTACGGGACTTGCCAGAAAAACAACTGCGGCGGCGATCTCTTCCAAACGAGCGTAGCGCTTGATCGCCAACGTCGACATCATGGCGTCCATTTTCGACGCGTAGGGTGCAGCCATGTCGGTATCCATGAGACCAGCCTGCACCACGTTGATAGTGATGTTCCGGGACGCCAAATCTCTGGCTGCCCCTTTCGAGTAGCCAACAACGGCCGCTTTGCTACCGGCGTAATCGGCCAGGCCTTCGGTACCCACGCGCGTTGCAACGCCGGAGCCAACGCTGATGATTCGGCCACCATTTCGCATTACTTTTGCCGCAGCACGAATCGTGGCTATGACACCAAGCGCGTTGACCGCCCATTGTCTGTCCATTGCTGCCATGTCGGTCTTCGGACTACCGACTAGGCCCGGGATCGAGACCGCGGCATTGTTGACAAGAATATCGAGGCCGCCAAACTGACTAACGACGGCTTGGATCAATCCTTCCGGTTGGGCCGGAATCCCTTGGTCCGCCTGAAATGCCGCTGTTCGCACTCCCTTAATTTCGATGCCTCGTGTTACGGCCTGCGCTTTTTGCTCTGAAACAGCGTAGCTAATCGCAACGTCAGCGCCTTCGTCGGCTAACGCACGCGCGATCTCCGCGCCAAGCCCGCGCGATCCACCGGTAACGAGCGCGACCTTGCCAACCAGTTTCTTTGTATTCTCAGCCATGTCTTTTTGTATCGATTGATACAGAAATAGCGCATGAAATTGAACTGTCCAACGAATTATTGTATCGGTTGGTATGAAACGGACGCCAGCTCGAGCGGTCAGGGCGCCCGCTTGCCTTTCGCTGTTACAAACGCGACGAAACGAAAAAAGCCACCAGGAGACTCTAGACGAGAAAGCCAGTTTCACGCGATAATATTGTCGGGCGCTCGCCCAATCCCCGCAGAAGCGGCAATCCTGTTGCCCGTGTATCCCAGATCTACTCGTAATGATAAATCTTTATTGAGCCGCGCTGATTTTTACTAGGGCCAAGCTCGTAATGCTGTCTCGGCCACCCTTCGTAATTGCGGGCGGGTAGCGCCGCCGGCCGCCTGGACCGACATTCCTTGGTACACCGTCGCGAGATAACGGGCCAGATCGGCTGGATTGGAGCCTGGTGGCAACTCGCCCTCCCGCTTCGCCCGCTCAAGCCGCTCCCGGATTACCGCTTCGCCCTCCGAACGGCGCAAAGCTAACTCCAGCCGGATCGGATCGGCCTCCTCTCCCGAGGAAAGCGCGCCGCGCACGGTCAGACATCCGCGCGGATTGCGCGGGTTGGTCACCATATCTGCGGCCGAACGCAGCAGGCGTTCAGCGACACCGCGTCCAGTCGGCTCGTTGATTGCGTCGCGCACGAAGGCAATCGTCCTTTCGACATAGCGATCAAGTGCTTTACCGAACAAAGCTTCCTTGTTCCCGAAGGCGGCATAAAGGCTGGGACGGTTAATGCCCATGGCTTCGGTCAAATCCGACAATGAGGTTCCTTCATAGCCTTTTTCCCAAAATACCCGGAGTGCTCGTTCCAAAGCTTTTTCGACATCAAAGGCCCGCGGGCGCCCCAACAACCCGCGAGATCGCGTCCGTTTCATACCAATCAATACAATAATCGGTTTGACAACTAAAGTCCATCCGATCGTTTTGCACCGTATGGTTCATAATGCATGGACATCCTCATCAATAACGCTGGCGCAACGCGAGCATATCCGGCTGGATCAAGCTCTATCAACGATACTGAGTGGCAAGACGCGCTGAATGCTAACTATCTTTCTGCCAGATGCTGTCCGCCAAGATATCTCTCAGGCGTATGGTATCGATCCGTCAGCCGTTGTTGCCGCTATCCCGTTGGGTCGCGCAGGCGTTCCAACGGATATTGCCGAGCTTGTTGGGTTTCTCGTGTCTGATCGAGCTGCATGGATCACGGGCAGCAACTTCATCGTCGATGGCGGTGAGAGCCCGGGCATCTAAGCGTTTGTCGGCTGCGCAGTGGGCGATCTTTGACGCCTTGGCCTTCTCGGCGAAAGACAAATCTGATTGATACGGTGAAGTCGCATTCTGTTTCGCCTTCGTGTTGACCGTCTCCGGCGGCGAGATCACGCGCTTCCGAATGCTGGAAGACAGCTTCGCCGTTTCCCAGGCGGCGTGCGCCTAACCCGTCCGCGCGTTCGACCGGTATCGTATAGAGTGAATCGGGGCGCTCATCGCCATCTCGATCAAGAAGGTGCGTTTGACCGTCCACATTGGTTTGCCGGTTTTCTTACCCATCCAGCAGCTCGACCTCAGGCGTTTTGTCTATGCATCGGTGCTGTCTATCCATTCCGCAAAAGAATCATTTCGAATACTTTTGATATCGCAAATCGATATCTATGACTTTATCTTTTGTGGATCCGGCTCCGTCGTCGCAAGCCGGCAGGCTCAAGCATTAACGTGATGGCTTGGGCGCGCGGACACAAGAGCGATTGGGATTTCTCTGAACCATGCCCAGCAGCTGAACCGCCTGGAAATCACTCCTTGAAAAAGACGCCATGGCTGACAAATACATGCAACTCGTGCTCACGCCCGCTGTGCAGCGGGCTCAGGACAAATACTTCGGGAAGAACCAAGTCGTGGAGAATCCACCCGAGACCGACGCGCTCACGCTTAACGAAGTTGGCTTCATCGCCTCACGCGACAGCTTCTACCTGGCGACCTTAAGCGAGACAGGCTGGCCCTACTACCCGCATCGCACACGGCTCAAACTGCTCGGCCATGCTCGCGTGCTCGACGCGCGCAAGCATCCCGAGCTGGTCGATCGACTCGCTCCCGAATCGCTTCGCAGCAAGGTGGAGCGGTTGTTCCTCATCCAGGTCATTTCCTACGGCTGGAACTGCCCGCAATACATCACCCCGCGCTTCACCGCCGCCGAGGTGGAAAAGTATGCCGCACCACTGAAAGCCCGCATTGCTGAGTTGGAAGCCCAACTTGCCGCTCGCGACAGCCCAGTGCTGGAGGCTCAACGATGACGGCGATTTTCAAAATATCCCTACATGGAGGAATCCACACCACAACTACCAACCAACCACCAGCAACTAGGAAAATGACAATCGACAACCCATTCGCCCCCAGGCAACATCCAGTGCGTTACAAGACTATTCGTGTGAATGAATTGGATATCTTCTATCGCGAAGCCGGCCCCCGAACCACCCCGACTATCCTGCTTTTGCATGGATTTCCGACTTCGTCCAACATGTTCCGAAATCTGATCCCGCGCCTTGCCACATCATTCCACGTGGTGGCACCAGACTATCCCGGTTTCGGCCAAAGCAGTATGCCTAGTCACAACGATTTCGACTACAGTTTCAAGAACCTGACCAATGTTGTAGAAGAGTTAGTCGAAAAACTTGGACTTACCAAGTACTCGCTTTACGTCATGGATTACGGGGCGCCGGTGGGTTACCGACTGGCGTTGCGGCATCCCGATCGGGTACAGGCGCTGATCGTGCAGAATGGCAACGCGTACGACGAAGGCCTTCTGGAGTTCTGGGACCCAATCAAGAAATATTGGGACGATCCAACGCCTGAGAATCGAGAGGCTATCCGCTTCCTGGTCGATCCGAAGTCGACACGATGGCAGTATGAAAACGGCGTTGCCGACCGCACGCTATTGGATCCGACAACCTGGACGTTGGATCAGGTCGGGTTGGACCGCCCCGGGAATGCCGAGATCCAGCTGGACCTGTTCTACAGCTATCGAACCAACGTACCGCTTTATCCCGAGTTTCAGGCTTTCTTCCGGAAGTATCAACCGCCGACCTTGATCGTCTGGGGCAAGAACGATTTCATCTTCCCGCCAGAAGGTGCCGTACCCTACCCACGCGACCTGCGGGACGTGGAAACGCATTTGTTGGATACGGGTCATTTTGCACTCGAGACGCACGGGGAGGAAATCGCGGGCCGAATCGAAGAATTCCTCCGGCAACACAAACTGGCAGTCTAATCCTTTGAGATGGCGGCATAGACGGCAATCGACATCCCAAGATTCATTGGGTTGCCGAGACCAAAGCCGGTGGTCGCTTCCGGGCGCAGCGCGGTCCAATACCACGCCTTCCCCTGCTGTCGTTCACGGAGAAAGTCCTCCTGGTCGTAATAGAAGTTCGGCGGCATGAGCCGCGGGTCGTCTTCGCGGGCCGGCGTCTTAAAGGGGCCCAGATCGGCGCCATAGGCCTTTCCGCCTTGGTAGAACGTGACGTGTCGCAGCAAGGGAGAAGTCTTTTCAACAACATCGAGCAGGTTCTTCAGGATGGCCACATTGGCCTCGCTTCGTTCGGTCGCAGTCGGCTTTTCGATATAAGCGCCGAACACGATATGGGTGATCCTGCTGATCTTTCCGAGCTTTCGTTGCAGATCGTCCCGATCGAGCAGGTCAGCGCTGATGACTTCCACGCCCGCCGGCAAAGGCGCGGAGCGGCGCGACAATCCGTAGACCCGAGTGCCGGGGAGGGAGGTCCAATGCTCGGCGGCGGCGCGGCCGCTCACACCGTGAACACCAGCAATCAAAACGACGTTCTTCATGGACATCTCTTTCCCTTCCTGCTCGTTTGTCGTCTTTTTGGCTGTTTTCATGAGACTGATGGTGGCCATCCGTGGCTCAAAACCTGAATGTCTCAGCTCTCATGAGGTACGTTCGAAGCTGACAAAGCCCAACTAGCAATCTCGTCTTTGCGCATGAAGACGACGCCGTTTTGTTTTTGAGCATACTTGACAAACTCCTCGATCAGCTTAACGCGTCCCGGAATCCCGGATATCCGGTCATGCGTGCTGATCGACATCATCCGACGGTGGGAGATAGCCTCCGCGTAGAGGACATCAAAATCATCCTTCAGATCTTGCAGGTAAGCTGCGTTTGTCGTGGCCGGTGAATCAAAGCGCACGATGTCATTATTACGAATCGTATAGGTGTTCGGTGTGCCCCGCAGCCAGAACGCAATCGGACGAGTACCCGTAACCCTCTGGATAGTGCCGATGCTGGCCTGATACCCGGCGCGTTCTTGCTCGGGAGTCATGGAATATTGCGGCTCCCAGGTCTGGCCGTGCCCGGCCGCTTCATGGCCGCGATCGACAATCTCTTTCGCCAGTTCAGGGTGTCTTTCGACAGCTTGACCGACCATGTGAGACGTCACCTTAATGCCAACCCGATCCCACAGATCAAGCAGCCGAGGAACGACCTCCTTAAAACCATACTCATACCACTTCTGCACCGGTAAATCGGGGTATTTCGGGTCAATGGGTGGAAAGGGACTGCCGGCTCCAACGGTGGCCCAATTTGTCGCATCTCTTCCACCAAAACGGGTATTATCTGGCCGATCCATATTGGGAGTCTCTCAGGCAATCCAATAGAATATTTTAAACTAGCGACCAAGAACTGTATGCCGTCCAGAGGCGATCTCGCAAAGACAGACTTAAACAGCACATTCTCGAGCCGATTCTGTAGGGTCGGTATACGCCCGGTCAGCGGTTGCGAGAAGTCGCCTTAGCGAAGGAGCTCAATACCAGCCGTAGCCGCATGCGAGGCTTTGCCGGAGTTGGAGAGTCTGAGGATTGTCGAGTCGGAAGTCTACAGAGGCGTACGCGACCGGCAGGTCACACCAAATGATTTGGTGGAAGCCTACGAGCTAAGAGCTGCTTTGGAATCTTACGCGGCAGAAAAAGGGGCCCGCAGCCTTAAAGGGAATGGACAAGCGCTGTGCAAACGATATTTAGCGATGCTGGCGCACCCGCAAAAACAGTCTTGCCGGCTTCGACTTCAACGAACTCGAAATCGAGCGCGACCAAGAATGCCCGGCTTGCGTCCCGAAGCCATCAGCGCGCGCAGTTGCGACAAACCGTCGAGGGCCGCCGCCGACTTCATTCACGAGGCTCATGCGTGCCCCTCCGCTACTAACCGCCTACACTTGCGCCAGGCCTCCATCCACAAACAGTTCCGTTCCCGTGATGTAGCTGCTGTCGTCGGATGCGAGAAACACCACGGCCTTGGCGATCTCATCGGGTGTACCGAGCCGGCCGAGCGGAACAACGTTGGAAATCATCTTCAAGCGTTGCTGGCCCGTTTCTGCGGAAGCCAACAGTTGGCTGAGTCCGGGAGTGTCGGTCGAGCCTGGGCTCACCGCGTTGACGCGAATGCGGCGGTCCTTTAAGTCCGTTGTCCATGTCCGCGCGAACGAACGCACAGCGGCTTTGGTGGCGCTATAAACACTATTCGACGAGAACCCTTTGCTGGCGACAATGGACGCATTCAGGATGATAGAACCACCATCCGACAGCAGCGGAAGCGCCTTCTGCACCGTGAAAAGCAGGCCTTTTACATTGATGTTGAAGATCGAGTCATAGAACTCCTCAGTGATCGTGCCGAAGGGGGCATACTTCGCGACACCGGCATTCGCGAACACAATATTAAGCTTGCCCTTCTCCCGCTTGATTTGCGCGAAAAGCCGATCAAGATCGCCAAGGTTCGACACGTCTCCTTGTACTCCGGTCACATTTTTGCCGATCTCCTGGACGGCCACAGCCAATTCCGGATCACGCCGCCCCGTGATGAAGACGTATGCGCCTTCGCTCACAAACTGCTTCGCCGTGGCAAGGCCGATGCCGCCATTGCCACCAGTAATCAGTGCAATTTTTCCTTCAAGCTTACTCATCTATTTCTCCTTAGTTGTCATTTAGTCGAGTTTGCCGCTTTCGCTCCTAAACCGTCGCCATCAGCAGGTCTTGGATCGAATGTTTGACCAGCCCTGCCAACGAGCACGCTCCAAGCCATCTCGGTTGGCGGCGCAAGCAAAACTGCGTTTCATCAGATGCCTCCGGCCTGGTGGAGCAATAGCATTACAACTCTCTGTCTCCGCACCTATGGGCGATGAAGCCGGCCGGTTCGCCCAAGACTCCGCGAGCTGGGCTTGGGCTCGGCCGAGCTCAAATTGCAAAAAAAAGGAGGAGTTCATAGGTCGGCACGATCGCTGAATTTAATATGCTTGCTAAATACAAGTAACTATCGACATACCAGCGTTACTCGACAGACTTCGCGTTTGCAAGTGAATTGTTTATTGATATCTTGTGCGGACGATGAATGACGAAAAACAGCTCGAACCGTGGCGATCGCAGTGCCCGGTAGCTCGCACCTTAGATTTGATTGGCGATCGTTGGAGCCTGCTGATTGTGCGAGATATGCTGTCAGGCGGCTTCAAATTTCAGCAGTTTCTCGCGTCCCCGGAGAACATCCCGACTAACGTCCTCTCGAGTCGGCTAAAGTTGCTGGAAAGTAGCGGCCTGATTAAGGCGACTCTTTACCAACGGCACCCTCCGCGCTTCGCCTACACGTTGACCGACAAAGGCAAAAAACTCGCTTCCGTAATTCGTGCTATCGCCGACTGGGGCGAATCTAGTATACCAAAATCCAGGGGGCCGAGGCGGACCTCTTCCACCCAGGCGTAAGCAGTCCGGCTCGTCCGTGGAGAGAGCAGCTATGAAAGTACTCCAGATCCAAGCGTTCGGCCACCCCACCGATGTCGCGAAATAGGTCGACATCAGAAACCCTCGGGGAGTCTAGCCATGGCTCCTTATCGCTTGCGCGCGCCGCAGCCATGGCCAGCAGGACAACCGGTATAAGAATTTCATTCTGGCCCTGTTTCCCTCCCTTGCTCTTCTATCGACGGATTTGAGCTGCGCTAAAGGGCATTCGAGCCGGTCTGGAAACATTAGGTGTTCCGCACGTCGCGATCCCGGTTACTCACGATCAGCCAAAGCTTGCCGAGAAAATGTTCTTGCGTCTCCAGTGAATTAATTTCCTATCGTGGAATTACCTCCCGGAATTCCATAAAGGACGTTATGGGATAATTGTGTTTTCAACAGGGAATCCCGATATCAGCCAAGGAGTGCACGTGGTGTCTGGTGAGGTCTTGACGGATTTCACGCATCGCTGCGCCGCTCAAATAAATCTAGCCTACAACTGCGATTCCTTGAAATCATTCGATTCTGCTGCCATAAACCGGGCTAGAGATGACCAAGACAGAACTTCAAATCGCACTCGCTGCAGCTACGCAGACCAACAAAAGAACCGCTGGAGTATTCCTCGATACGCTCAGTAACCTCGCCTACAAAGCGATCAAAAAGAACGGCGAATTCGTCTTGCCTGGCTTTGGCAAGCTAGTAAAGCAGAAGAGGAAGGCTCGCACGGGCTTCAATCCCAAGACGCAACAGAAGATCAAGATTCCAGCTAAGACCGTTGTCAAATTCCGAGTCGCCAAGGTCGCAAAGGACGCGATTCTCGGCGTAAAAAAATAGTCTGGCCTTAGCCCTAGAAGCTATATGAAAGGTTTCCAGGGATGAAACCGATTCTTGCGAAGGTAACGGCGATCGAGAAACGAGGTGATCAGTATCAAGTGATCGTTCAAATCAGTCCGAAATATCGAGGCTCATTTAATACCTTTGCCTTTGGAGAGATCAAACCGCATAGCGGTTCCTTTAAGAATGGCCGGCTTGATCTGATCTACCATCAAAATCCCGGCCTTAGCATAGGAGATCCGTTTCCGCTTTGGACTCTCCATTGATGGAGAAAGAATCAGCCGATCGGCTTGGCCCTGACGCTGTTTTCCTTGGGCTGCGTCGTTGCCGGTTTCAAGTTCGCCGGAATTGTTGCGTCTGCCAAATTCATTGCAGGCTTTGGATCGGCAACCGCACCGATAACAGAGCCGTTTTTAAATTGATTGAGATAATCCAAAATATGCTCTTGTACCTGAGACTTAAGCTGGAAAGCGACCTCAGGGTTAGCGGCACCCAAGGTGATTCGAACAACCATTGAAGACTCATCTAGTTCGCTGATCATCACTTCCCATTTGCCGCCGTTCCAGAGCGGATTGGCGCGCAGGATCATGTCCACCTGTTTGCGCACCGCTGGAAGCGAGGCATCCAAAGATAAGACCAACGAAAAAGACGTGAGCGATTCGGCAGAGGTTCGAGTCCAGTTGGTAAAGGGCCTTTCGAGGAAATAGGTAACAGGCAGGATCAAACGGCGAAGGTCCCGTAACCTGACAGAAACGAGCTGAACGTTATTTCCTCGACCGTACCGATAACATTCTCCACCTCGACCACGTCACCGAGAGCAATCGGCTCAGCGATCGCAAGTTGCAGACCAGCGAAGACGTTTTGCAGAGTTCGCTGAGCCGCGACCCCTGCTACCAATCCGACGATTCCGGCGGAAGTTAAGAGGCTGGCGCCAAATGCGCGGCCTTGATCAAAAATCATCAATGCTGCGCCCACTGTCGCCAGAACAACCAGCACATTTAGCATCCGATGCATGACTGAAAACTGGGTTTCCGCTGCGCGAATTTGGCGTTCCTCACCAGCGTATTTTATTTTTGCGCGAAGAGCTATTTTCGCTTCGACCAAACGCAGCGTTCTCCAAGTACCGATCCCAACAGAAAAAATAACGAGAACTAGGGTAAAGCGCTCAAAGAGTGCCACAACATCATTTGGAAGTCCGAGCATCGGAATAACCAGGAAAGCGAAAATAAGCGGCAATAGAGCCTGCAAGGCTTGTGCGCCAGATAGAATTAGAATCGCGTGACAATGTTCGAGATTTTTCAGGGCAGCCTCTCGCAGTCGCTGGCTGCAAAGCCTTGCGACAGTAACAATCAGATTAATTAAAATGCCTATTCCCAGGGCAGCAGGCAATCTCCATTCCCAGCCAGGCTTGCTGAACCAAGCTGAAATTGTCGACCGAAGCGCGAAATCATGAATCAGAATTAGATAAAGTCCAATGATCGCCGTGAAAAACATCAACCGGGGGATGATCGATTGAATAATCAAATACAGGACGATCCAACCGCGAGGTGGTGCCTCGTATTGGCCTTTAAGCGCCAACTGAGTTGGACAATGGATACCGGAACGATTGAAACCTGTGCGATAAGTAACGGTGCGAGAGCCACAAACCGAAAAGCACCAACGAAAGAACCAATAGATGACCTGTTGCGACCATTACAATTTGCCACATGAAATAAGTCCCGCCGCGAATTAAGGCGATTTAGACATCAAAAGTAACATCGGTTGACTCGCCCGTTACCGCCACTCCAAATTAATAGGGGTAGTTATACCATCGGCGGCGAGTTTGAGCAGACGGTCGAATTGATCGGGCTATGGAACCGCTTTAAGCTTGGGGTCATTCTCCTCGGTCAATTGATTGCGTAAGTCACAAAGACCGGTTTCTCTCATCGTCCGCAATACTGGTTTATCTGACCAGATACCGTCCAAAACCATATTCCAGGACGTTTGGATCATACCCGTGCTTGCATGATCATTACTGAAATCTCCGACCTGCAGATAGCCTTCAATTTCTACATAAGCCGATGCTGCCCGCGTTTTAATGATACGAATGTAACTGATGCAAAAATCGTATGGTCGCGTATCGAAGGCTCTTAAATAGGTCCAATATTTAACCAGATAGGGGTAAATTTGAGTCCGTTGCGCATCCAAACCGTAGCAATATGCCTGGAAAACATCATTGATAAACGGACGGATATGCTCTTCGGTATCAGTCAGATTATCCAAATTATATCTCACCTCTGCGTGCGCACACGTAGCCCCTAACAACAGAATTAAAAAATATTTCATATTCCCTTTGCTCCCAAACAATCGATAATCACATCAAAGCAGACATGTCATAACTAATTAGCAATCAGTACTCACAGACACTGGGAAGAAGACAGCAAATTTTGGGCCAAGTCCGCTAGGAACAGTCAACCGCGCCCAATCACAAGCGCTTCTGTCGATCCTCGACGTCGCTGCGGACCTGATGCGAAATCGTCCGATGGAGTGTTGTCCGACCAGAGCGGGTGCGGGCGATTCAATTACCTACGATTTATCGAAAAACCGTGCTCGAGCGGGGTATGCACGGCTCTAGCGGTCCGACAGAACCATTTGCGATCGTTCGCAATATGGACGAACGAAATGAGGCAATGCCAAGAGCGTCGCACCGGATAAGATCCTGCATAAAGGCCTCCGGGTTATGCATCAGCGAGGGCTCGCGGGCAACAGCGTTCGGGACGTCGTCCCGGCCAGATGAACGCTCTTGCAGTGGTTAGTCACAGTGTCCGGACTATGTTCATCAGATCGTCGATTTTGCGGCCGATGGAGGGTCGGCTCGAACTCAGGTTGTGCTCCATACTAATTCCTGTAAAAAAGGTCAGGACCAATTCCGCCAGGGAGTCCGCGTTCATCTTTGGGCGCTCGACCTCAATATTCTTGGCGATGAGCTGCTTTAGTTTGCTTCTGCTTCGAGTGATGATGCCAACAGCTTCCGGCGGCAATATCGCAAACTCACGCATGGAGCTGACCGCAAAACATCCCTTTTGTCCCTCCATGCTGCATGGTCCCAGCTTGAGGAATCGCTCGATATTATTCCAGCCCAAGGGCTCGGCGGTCAGCAGTCCCTTCTTATCGAGACTTTCAAGGTAGTACCGAAGGCTCTGCATAAACAGATCCCGTTTATCTTTGAACTCGGAGTAGAGGCCGGACTTATTGACTCCGGTAGCCACTTCCAATTCGTGCAGACTGGCCTCCGCAAACCCGCGCCGCCAAAAAAGCGGCAGCGCCTTCTCTAAGACCCCTTCCCGGTTGAAGTTTTTCGGTCGTCCCATAGCTCCATTATCGCTTAATGAACCGATTGGTGCAAAATCTTTCTTGACCCATCAGTCGGCATCGTGCATTTATAGTGAACCGATTGGTTTTTTACCGATGTTGAACCAGATTCCGCAACCATTGCTGCAGCCACACCGGCTCGGTGACCTCTTGCTGCCCAACCGAGTCGTGATGGCCCCTCTCACCCGCGGGCGAGCAAACAATTCTGGACATGTGCCCAATGATCTCATGCGCGAATACTATGAGCAGCGCGCGACGGCGGGGCTCATCATCAGCGAAGGTATCTGGGTCAGCGAAGACGGCCAGGGTTGGAACGGCGCAACCGGGATCTACAACCGCGAGCAAGGGGCTGGCTGGGAAGCAATAACCGATGCCATTCATGGTAAGAGCGGCCGCATCTTTGCCCAGCTTTGGCATCAGGGAGCTGTTTCGCATCCCTCCTTCTTTCATGATGGACGTCTTCCTCTCGCGCCATCGGCGATCGATCCGATGCAGACGGTGCACGTTGCGAGTGGGACGACGATGACGGTAACCCCGCGCGAGATGACGCGCGCCGACATTCGGCAAGCCATCGCCGACTACCGCAACGCCGCACAGATCGCAAAAGACGCGGGTTTCGACGGCGTTCAGCTTCAAGCCGGGTTTGTGTACCTCATTCAGCAGTTTGTGCATGAACCCATGAACCGTCGTACGGACGAGTACGGCGGCAGCATGGAAAATCGGGCTCGCTTTCTGTTCAACGTGCTCGAAGCAGTCCTCGAGGTCTGGCCGAGTGAGCGGGTCGGCGTCAAGACCGGGCCGATGATGAACGAACTCGGGCTGTTCAAGGCTGTCGAATCAACGCTGCCGACGACCGAATACGTCTATGAAAAGCTCAACGCCTACAATCTCTCCCACGTATTTCTCATGAGACAGTTGGCTGACCTTTCAGGAACCCCTATTGCTGCGCTGGCCGGCGACGCGGTGATTCACCACTTGCGAAAGATCTATCACGGCCAGCTGATCTTGAACGTGGGCATTAGTCGCGAACACGCCACTGAACTCGTCGCAGCAGGCTTGGGAGACTTCGTCGCTTTCGGCCGAGAATATATCGCGAATCCAGATCTAGTAGAACGGATTAGGCTGCGCGCTCCGCTCAATGAGCAGCGCCCCGAAGGCTACTACGGTGCCACGGCGCTCGGATACACGGATTATCCATTCCTCGGCGCCAAGGATCTTCACGCGGTAACTGAAGGAGCATCTCCCTCGCTTATGTCCGGCGTCGTGTGATGCCTTCGAAAACCTTCAATCACGTCCAGCCACAAAGACAGGACAAAATAACTTAACAAAAACTAGTACGCATCAGGAACAGAAATGAAACTAACCGGGAATACTATATTTATCACCGGCGGCGGCTCTGGAATTGGCCGCGGCTTAGCAGAAGCATTGCACAAGCTAGGCAATCAGATCATCATCTCCGGACGGCGCAAGAGCCATCTCGACGCAACAACCAGGGCAAACCCAGGAATGGCCTCTCTGGAGCTAAATGTAGAAGATCCAGCCAGCATCGCGGCTGTCACAAAGAAGCTGATTGCACAATTTCCGACTCTGAATGTGCTAATCAACAACGCCGGAATAATGCAGATCGACGATGCCGCAGATGCAATCGATGACGGTCTACTAGTCTCCACCGTTACGACCAACCTACTAGGCCCGATTCGATTGACTTCCGTACTGATCGACCACCTGAAGCAGCAAGAATCGGCGGTCATAATCTACAACAGCTCTGTTCTGGCATACGTTCCTCTGGCGCTCGCCGCGGTGTACTCTTCAACGAAAGCAGCGCTGCACTCGTATACGCTCTCGCAGCGGTATAAGCTCAAAAACACGTCCGTGAGCGTGCTAGAGATTGCGCCACCGTGGGTGCAAACGGATCTGCTCGGTAGCAACAACGAACCCCGGGCCATGCCTCTCGCTGAATTCATCGAAGAAACGATCAGGGTGCTAGGTACCGACGTGCACGAGGTCCTCGTGCAACGCGCCAAGCCGCTCCGTAACAATCCCGGACCAAACGAAGGCGCGTTTGTGACGGAGTTCAATGACTTGATGGTACAGGCGCCTGGGTAGCAGCGGTACTCGTTATGACGCAACTGGACCCAACAACCAGCGACTTCTTGGAAAGAAAGAAACAACAATGCACGATTCAAAAGCAGAAAACAATAAGGCGATTGTACTGGAGGCCTTCGACACTCTGTTCAATAAGAGAGACTATACAGCAGCGGAGCACTTCTGGTCGCCCAATTACATTCAGCACAGTGCGCACATTGAGCCGAGCCGCGACGGTCTCTTCAACTTGATCAAGAGCATCCCGCCCACCCTCAGGTATGAGCCGGGAGTAATCGTAGCGGAGGGAGACTTCGTGATCATCCACGGCCGTTTCTCGGGCTTCGGGCTACCGGTCAACTGGATTGCGGCGGATATTATCCGCCTGAAAGACGGAATCCTCCTTGAGCACTGGGATGTCATTCAGGACGAGGCTACCAAGGAACAGTCCAAGAGCGGAAACCCGATGTTTGGAGACTCGTTCCCCGACCGCGCATAGCGGCAATGAGACTCGGCCGACACTTCTTCGGGCGTGCAAAAATAAGCTGCCGATGAATGACTTGCTAGAGCTCGCGGTAGAAGCGCACGGTGGCCTGAAGCGCTGGAGCCAGCTGACAACCGTGAAAGCCAGCCTCTCCATCACTGGGAAGCTCTGGCAGCTCAAAGCTCAGCCCGAGGCGCTCAAGGACGTAGTTGTCGAAGCTCAACTCAAACGTCAGCAGTTGACTACCCACCTGATCGCGAAGAACCGCCGATCCGTATTCACGCCAGATCGGGTATCGATCGAATCGGAATCCGGGATTCTGGAGGAAGGTCGCGACGATCCGCGTTCCACATTCCAGGGTCAGCGTCTGGAAACTCCGTGGGATGATTTGCATGTGGCCTATTTCAACAGCTATGCGCTATGGAACTATCTGACGATCCCATTTCTCTACACCTATCCCGGCTTTGTTATCGAAAAGCTCGCGACCTGGAAAGAAGATGGAGAGCACTGGCGTGCATTGAAAGTCCGTTTCCCCGATTACATAGCCACTCACACGCGGAACCAGATTTCTTATTTCGGTCCTGAGGGACTATTGCGGAGACACGAATATACCGTTGACCTCCTCGGGAATGCTCCAGGGCTCAACTACGCCTCTGACTACCGCAATGTCGCAGGCGTTGCGGTGCCGACCAAGCGAAGGGTCTTCGCCTATGACAGTGAAAAGCGGAAGATTCCGGGAGATCCACTTGTTGCGATTGACATCCGGGAGATCGCATTCAGCTGAGAACGTGAAAAGTCCGCGTCTCTTCCTTCGCGCGCTTTTGATCAATCGAGCAGCCAGGTTCTCAGCCAAGCCAAACGCCTGGATCGAGCTCGCCCAGAACCCCGGCGCTTACTCAATAGTCGTGGCACGAACTCAAAACAGCTTCGCTACAGCTAACAATAGCGTTTAACGGGTAGTACACGGTGCGCTGCTTGGCCGGACTCATTTTCCAGCAACGCCGGTAACGGCGATCTCGATCAAATGCGGTTTTCCGGTGTTCAGAGCGGCTTCAACCGCCTCGCTAATCTTCCGATGTGAGTCTACCAAGGTCGACTCGATACCCATCGATCTTGCCAGTGATTGGAAGTCAACTTTTGGCAGGCAGATATCCATTGCAAGAAAACCGTGCTCTTTTGCATTGTACTGCGGTTGGCTTAGCATGAAATTTTTCAGAATCCGTTGTGCCAGGATTCTCAAAAATGAATTGGGCGCCCTCCGATCGTAAAATATTTAGGAGGATTTCCGCTCCCCTTGCTTTCTGCGTTCCGGCAGTTGCTCCCGTAGAAGTCGAGATTAATCGGTTAAACCTCGTGTGTCGCAGATGAAAAGTAGATGACCGCACTTTCAAGGAAATCTCTGAGCCGAGACCTGGTCGCTTTTTCTGATTGGCCGACGGGTTCAATAATTTTAATGTTCATGCATTGCCTTGGTCAGCGATAGCAGATAGTTCGATTCCCTCAGTCTGATTCAAATCAAGCGGGAGCTTTTCAGTTATGAGCTTCTGAGACCTTTTTCAATTGTTCCAGCCATCGGTGATGGCTGAGGTGAACTACTTCGGGATAGGCTCCTCGGGCATATCGCGCCGCCCGACCTGTCGCGGCTTCTTCGAAAATTACGCGGCACTTTTTAGCACCGACTGGGGTAAGGAGCCAAGTATGGTAACTAGCACAAAGAGGCCCATGCTCAGTGAGAGTCCCAAAACTGTACCAGCCGATGCGACGCTCAGGAACGTATTCAATCACTTGGCTGTCCAGTGGCTCGGGCGAGTGTTGAAACACTGCTATGTCGTCCTGTGGCAGGTCGAGACCACTCCACGAGAACTTGGTGTTCTTTTGCAGTATCGGTGAATCATCCTTGATCTTGACCTTGCCAGAAAATGAACACCATTGCGGCCACAGCTGGGCTTGGACGAGGTGATTCCATACCGTGGCGCAAGGCGCATTGATCTCAATCTCGTTATGCGCAAACACTTCTACCCATTTGAGAGACAAGCCCGTGGGCCAATGAATATCTGGCGACCGCTGGTCGCGGTCCCTGCTTACAATATCACCTGGAGGCGTGGCTTTTCCTATAACAGTGATACCAGGTAATTCCGTGGCTGCCCTCGTCTCAGTGGCAGCGACAGCCGCGAATAAACCGCAAACTGCAAGCAATAGCTTTGTGGGCTTAACAGCATGGGCTTTCACCCGGCTAGATTAAGCTTCAAATTTCTTCACGCACGAAATTTTGACACGAGCCGGAATAGACCAATCCCTCGACTCTCGATATAACCGCCGACCTGCGTAGCAGTCTTGTTGATCAGACGCCGGACCTATTGCACTCGGCGAGAAATTGCGCGAACGGAAGTCCAAAAGGTGGGCACCCTTTGGCGATGTATCGATCAACGAAGGCTTTTGCCTCTTCGAAAGTCTTGAAAGCGGTTCCGCCGTACTGCTGATCTTGGACCGACGTATAAAATTGCGCATTCCAGAGTTTCACGTCTTCGTCCAAGTGGATCATTGACGGAGCACAACCGACAAAACAGATCGTCGCCTCGATCTCAGGCGAGCAGGTGATCTTGGTTCGTGTTTTTTCTCGATTAGGCCAATTGTTTATCCAGGTTTCCGAATCGCATTCTTTCAGAGTGCCATCCTCAGTGAGCGTAAAGTAGCGATCGTTTGCGTGTGCGGATTTGAACATCCATTCGATCAGAGCCCAATTTGCTTTCTCTGTGTCCACGAAAATTTGTTGTTCTCCTTCAACTGGCTCAACAACGAGCGAGTAGTCTCCGTCTGGCCCTTGGTGGATGCCGGCGCGGTTAATGAAAAGCTTGAAATCTTCATTGGCCACGCCTCGCACCCCATAGACCCGCTTGGCCGCCTTCCCGGCTGCGTCTTTGTCCCAATAGCTTCGAACGAACCCGGAAAGCGTAACCACGCCATAAAGGATTTCCGGCGGTCTGTCATTACTGGGCCCGGTACAACGCTATTGACTTGTATACCATCCTTGACGCCCTGTTCGGCAAAAGCTTTCGCGAGCGCGATAATGGCCGCATTGATTGTAGCGACCGCAGCAAACCCAGGTTTGGGATCTAAGGCAGCACTTCCTGAGATTAGAACGACCGAGCCCTTGGAAGCTTTAAGAGCTTCCCATGCCAGGATCGTGAGGCGGCGTGCTCCGTGGAGCTTTAACTCCAGGCCACCCTGCCACTGTTCGTCGGTCATCTCGAACAGGTCAATCTGTGGCACGGCGCCGGCAATATTTAAAAGGGCATCGATCCTTCCAAAGCGATCGAGTGTTCCTTTGATCAAAGTCTCAGCCGACTCCCTCACGCTCAGGTCAAGGGCAAACGCTAGCGGGTCCGCCCCACTCGATTTCACCTCTGCTACAACTTCCTCGAGTGCCTCCCCGTTGCGGGCAGCGAGGGCGACCCCAGAAAAATCTTTTGCCAGCCGCACCGCTGTGGCACGCCCAATCCCCTGACTTGCACCAGTGACGACAGCAACTAATTTTGACATTTTCGATTATCCCTCCGTTTGATTGCTAACCATTGTGAGTGATTAAGTTAACGCGTAAGCGTTTCGCGAGCGGCCTCAAGTATTATGTCGACGACCACTTCGGGCGCGGTCAGAAGCGGTGTGTGGTCGACAGGGCGGACTCGGACCTTCGCTCCCATCCGCTCTGCCATGAAGTGCTGCGTCCTTGGGTTGATCATGCGATCTTCTTCCGCAATCAGGAACCAGGAGGGTTTAGATCTCCAAGCGGGTTTAGGTGCTGGCTCCTGAATGCACTGGACCGCGATCGGCCGCTGAACGGAGGCAGTAACCGCCTTCACATCGTCCAAAGCATTTTGGGCGAAGGCGTTCTGGAAACCTTCTTGCGGCATCCAGATCAAACCGTAAGCGTCGGGCTGCAGATGAGGCGCCTGCGGATGAGGTTCTTCACGATAGAATACCTGAGCTACTGTCTCACCCTCGTCGGGAGCGAGAGCAGCAATATACACGAGCGATCTCACCTTCTCATCTGTTGCCGCTGCGATCACGGCACCAGCGTACGCGTGCCCAGCAAGCAGAACCGGGCCGTCGGTTCTCCCCAGAACGCGGTTGAGTGCAGCGGCGTCGTCTGACAGAGACGTAAGGGGAATCGGCGCACAGATCACTTTGAGGCCCTGATGGAGCAGAGGGAGAATAACCCGATTCCAGCTGCTGCCATCAGCCCATGCACCATGAACTAGAACCACCGTGGCGTTCTCAGAAAACAAATCCATATTCATTAGCTTTTTGGTAGTTGAAGCGTGAAGCCTCTGCTCCGTTTACTTGTTGCCCACTATTCAGCTAAGAAATGCCTTGATTTGTTCGGCGATGAAGTCCCCCTCTTCTTCCAGGGCAAAGTGCCCCGTATCGAGCAGGTTAAGGTCAGCTTTTGGCAGATCACGCTGATATGCTTTTGCTCCCTCGACTGTGAAGAACGGATCGTTCTTTCCCCACAGGATCAGGGTGCGAGGCTGGCTGGTACGGAAGTACTCGTGCCATCCGTCGTAGAGCGCGAGGTTGGAGGCATAATCATGGAGCAAGTCGAGTTGGATCGCGTCATTTCCAGGGCGATCGAGGAAGATCTGGTCAAACGTCCAATTGTACCTTTCAACAGCTTATCGTCGACGGAGTTCAGCGACTCAGGAAATTCAGAGCCGACGCCGCTGAACCAAGCGGCCCTAAAAGGCTCTCAAATGCGAACCACCATTTTGCCATTGGCTTGGTTCGATTCCATCGCCTCGTGTGCCTCGCGAATATCGTCGAATTGAAAGACTCGAGCCGGTTTCGCCTTATAGACTCCAGCGGCCGCTTTATCCACGATGGCTTGAAGAGGATGGTTGATCACCGAAAGAATAGTGTAAATTTGCGGTACTGGAGCCCCACCCGTGATTGAACTATCAAGGTATGTCCTCGAGGCGCTACGGAAGGATCAAGAGTTTATTCTTTATCGCGGGCGGAGTAAGGACGACGCGTCTCAGGCCGCCTTCGCAAGCTACGGCGCGCCCTTAATCTTGGGTGAGGCTAACGTTAGCCAAGAGCCGCGACGAAGCGTCTCGCGTAGTCGGGTTCTCGTGCTTTTGCCTCTGGCGGAGAATCCCGCACCGGAAATTCTGAAGTCGCTGGAGCAGGCATATTCTCTGAGGGAAGAGCTTGATCCGACGTGGGCTACCCGACCGATAGCAATTGCTCGCCACTGGGACCGTCCGGTACTCGTGCTGGAGGATCCCGGCGGTGTGCCTCTCGATCAATTGCTCGGTCACCCATTGGACTTAGCGTTTTCGTTACGCTTGGCTATTGGCCTTTCGAGCGCGATCGATCAGTTGCATAAGCGCGACATCATCCACAAGGACATCAAGCCAGCTAATGTTCTGGTGAACCCCGTCACCGGCCGGTGCTGGCTCACCGGCTTTGGTATCGCTTCACGGCTACCACGCGAGCGCCAGGCTCCGGAGCCTCCCGAGTTTGTGGCCGGAACCCTTGCCTACATGGCACCCGAGCAGACGGGGCGTATGAATCGATCCATCGATTCCCGGAGCGATCTCTATTCACTCGGCGTCACGCTGTACGAAGTGCTGACCGGGAGTCTTCCATTCACAGCGTCTGATCCGATGGAATGGGTGCATTGCCACATTGCCAGGCAGCCAGTCTCCCCCAGTGAGCGGCTGGAAACTGTCCCGGCAACTGTCTCCGCAATCGTCATGAAGCTGCTCGCCAAAACAGCGGAGGAACGCTACCAGACCGCCGCCGGCGCTGAAAGTGATCTCCGGCGCTGCCTTACAGAATGGGAGACTCAGCGCTGTGTCGACCAATTCCCGCTCGGCGAACAAGACACCCCGGACCGGCTATTGATTCCCGAGAAATTGTACGGGCGAGCACAGGAGATCGATACTTTGCTTGCCGCCTTCGATCGCGTCATGGCCAGCGGTAGGCCGGAGTTGGTGATCGTTTCCGGATATTCTGGTATTGGCAAGTCCTCTGTCGTCAATGAGCTCCACAAGGTACTGGTTCCGCGCCGCGGCCTTTTTGCCTCAGGCAAGTTCGACCAATACAAGCGTGACATACCCTATTCGACCCTGGCACAAGCCTTCCAGGGTCTGATCCGCTCGCTTCTGAGTAAGAGCGAAGCTGAGCTGAACGACTGGCGCGATGCCCTTCGGGAGGCATTAGATCCGAATGGACAGCTCATGGTGGACCTAGTCCCCGAATTGAAGCTCATCCTTGGAGAACAGCCGCCAGTTCCTGATCTTCCGCCGCAGGACGCGCAACGCCGTTTCCAGTTGGTGTTCCGGCGATTTATTGGCGTATTCGCACGGCCGGAACATCCGCTTGCTCTATTCCTCGATGATTTACAATGGCTGGATGCGGCAACCCTCGATTTGCTTGAGGATCTGTTTACCTCCGACTTCGCTGACCAGCGAAGCTCGCAGCCGATAGAAACAAAGCTACGGCGGACAGGGCAACCGGATGTGCGGCACTTGATGCTAATTGGCGCCTACCGAGATAACGAAGTGAATTCAGCCCATCCGCTGATGCGCAAGCTCGAAGCGATCCGTCAAGCTCGAGCGACAGTACGGGAGATCGTGCTTGCGCCGCTGGCCCGCGAAGACTTGGAACGGTTAATTGCGGATTCTCTTCACTGCGAAGTGGAGCGCGTCATTGCTCTGGCGCAACTGGTTCACGAAAAGACCAGTGGCAATCCATTCTTCGCCGTTCAGTTTATAACTGCGCTTGCTGAAGAGGCATTACTCACCTTCGATCATAGCGATGGGAGATGGTCTTGGGACCTGAGTCGCATTCAGGCTAAGGGTTACACCGATAATGTGGTAGACCTCATGGTTGGAAAGTTGAATCGTTTGGCCGTCGAAACCCAGAAGGCGCTACAAGAGTTTGCCTGCCTGGGAAATGGTGCCGAGATCGCCACGCTTGCCATCGTTCATGAGACATCGGAGGACGAGCTCCACTTGGATATGCTGGAGGCTGTTGGTCTGGAGTTCATTGTGCGTTCGGAGGGCTCCTACAAATTTGCCCACGACCGCATACAGGAGGCGGCCTATTCACTGATTCCGGAACAATCACGCGGCGAGGCCCATCTGCGAATCGGGAGGTTGCTGGAGGCGCACACCCCTCTAGAGAAGCGAGGGGAGGCGGTCTTCGAGATCGTCAATCAACTCAACCGCAGCACCGCGTTGATCACCTCACGAGATGAACGCGAGAAATTGGCTGAGCTCAACCTGATCGCAGGCAAGCGCGCCAAGGCCTCGACGGCCTACAGGTCAGCGCTCAACTATTTCATCGCTGGTACCGCACTATTGGCGGACGACGCTTGGGAGCGCCGGCATGAGCTCACCTTCCCCCTGGAGTTGCACCGGGCCGAATGTGAGTTCCTGACTAGCCAACCGGCGGACGCGGAGCGGCGCTTGACTATGCTTTCATCCCGCGCCACAAACACCGTCGAGCTAGCGACCGTCACGTGCTTGCGGGCCGAGTTGTATACGACCCTCGATCAGAGTGATCGCGCGGTTGCCGTCTGTCTCGAGTACCTCCGAAATCTAGGCATCGACTGGTCGCCCCATCCAAAAGAAGAGGAAGTACGGCAGGAATACGAGCGGATCTGGTTACAGATTGGGAGCCGTGCGATCGAGCGGCTCATTGAGTTACCTTTGATGAGCGATCCAGCGTTCCTTGCGACTCTGGATGTTCTGACCAAGGTCTTGCCGCCTGCATGGTTTACGGACGCGAATCTTGGTTCCCTGGCTATCTGCAGAGCAATTAACCTCAGCCTCGAGCGTGGCAACAGCGATGGTTCGTGCTTCGCCTATGTGTACCTTGGCATGATAGCCGGCCCACAATTCGGCGATTACAAGGTCGGATTTCGGTTCGGTCGGCTCGGCTATGAACTGGTCGAAAAACATGGATTGAAGCGCTTCCAGGCCAGGACCTATATGCTGTTTGGAAGTCACGTCATGCCATGGACGAAACATGTCCGGGCTTGCCGTGACCTGGTACATCGAGCATTCGAAGCCGCGAACAAGATCGGAGACCTCTGTTTTGCGGCATACAGCTGCAATAACCTGAACACGAACCTGCTAGCCGCGGGAGATCCGCTCCCTGAGGTGCAACGTGAAGCAGAGAATGGCCTCCAGTTTGCTCAGAAGGCTCGGTTCGGTCTCGTCATTGACATCATCACCCCGCAGCTCGGGCTTATCCGGACGCTCCGTGGCTTGACGCCTAAATTCGGCTCCTTTGACGATGGACAGTTTGATGAGCTTCGGTTCGAACGCCATTTGGCGAGTGACCCGGCGGCGCTACCCGAGTGCTTTTACTGGATCCGAAAGCTACAAGCTCGTTTTTTTGCTAGGGACTATCCTTCGGCTATCGAGGCCTCATTGAGAGCGCAACAGCTGCTTTGGACAGCACCATCAAATTTTGAAATGGCGGAGTATCATTTTTATGGTGCGCTTTCCCGCGCCGCGTCCTGCGATTCCGCATTTCCCGACCAGTACCGGCAGCATTTCGAAGCTCTGGCCGCGCACCACCGACAGCTCGAAGTATGGGCGGAGAATTGCCCGGAGAATTTCGGAACCCGCGCCGCGCTGGCAAGTGCCGAGATCGCTCGCATCGAGGGCCTGGAGCTCGATGCCGAACGTCTTTACGAACAAGCCATCCGCTCAGCGCACGCGAACGGCTTTGTCCACAATGAGGCCCTCGCTAACGAACTTGCGGCGCGCTTTTACGCGGCACGCGGTTTCGAGAAGATCGCTAATGCTTACTTGCGGGACGCCCGATACGGCTATCTTCGTTGGGGAGCCAACGGTAAGGTGCGGCAACTCGATGAGTTATATCCGCACCTCAGGGAGGAGGAGCGAGCGCCCGGTCCGACGACCACCATTGGGACATCGGTTGAACACCTGGATCTGGCTACTGTTATCAAAGTCTCCCAAGCAGTTTCGGGTGAAATTGTCTTGGAGAAACTGATCGACACGCTCATGCGCACAGCGATTGAGCACGCGGGCGCTGAACGAGGTCTGTTGATTCTTCCCCAAGGTGTTGAGTTGCGGGTAGAAGCGGAAGCCACCACCAGCGGTGACACCGTCACCATGCATCTGCCAGGAGTGTCCACGGCCGCGGCTGCGCTGGCGGAGTCGATCGTCCATTATGTCGTGCGCACCCAGGAAAGCGTGATTCTCGACGATGCCTCAGCCCAGAATCCGTTTTCCGCGGATCCATACATTCGTCGGCATCATGCCCGTTCCATTCTCTGCTTGCCGCTCATTAACCAAGCCAAACTGATCGCTGTGCTTTACCTGGAAAATAACTTGACCCCCCACGTTTTCACTCCGACGCGGATCGCAGTGTTGAAACTGCTTGCGTCGCAGGCCGCGATCTCCCTGGAAAATACCCGTCTTTACCGCGGTCTCGAAGAGCGCGAAGCGAAGATCCGGCGCCTAGTCGATGCCAACATTATCGGGATCTTTATGTGGAATCTCGAAGGCGAGATCATCGAAGCCAACGAAGCTTTTTTACATATGTTGAGATTCAGCCGCGAAGATCTCATTTCGGGGCGCGTACGATGGACGGATCTCTGGCCGGCAGAATGGCGGGACCGCTACGAACGTGCCGTGGCAGAGATAAAGGCGACCGGGGCTCTCCAACCGTTCCGAAAAGAGTGCCTCCGGAAGGATGGCAGCCGCATTCCCGTGATGATTGGTGGCGCGATGTTTGAAGAAAGTGGGAGCGAGGGTGTCGCTTTCGTGCTCGATTTGAGTGAACAAAAGCGGGCTGAAGAAGCATTGCAGAAAGCGCAGTTGGAGTTGGCCCATGTGACCCGCGTGACAACGCTGGGGGAGATGACCGCATCGATCGCCCACGAAATCAATCAACCGTTGGCCGCGATAGTCACCAACGCCAACGCTGGTCTACGTTGGCTGGCTGGAGATTTGCCCAATCTGGAGGAAACACGCCAAGCGATTCGTCGTATCATTCGGGACGGGAATCGAGCCGGCGATGTCGTCTCGAGGATAAGGACGCTGTTTAAAAAGGCTCCCCCGGCGAAGGAGCGGATCGACATAAACGCGCTCATCCAGGAAGTTCTCACCCTAATGCAGGGCGAAGTGCAAAGGAATCAAGTGACACTCCAGGCCGAATTCGCAAATGATCTACCGCTCCTAATCGGGGACAAGATCCAGTTGCAACAAGTGATTCTGAATCTTCTAGTCAACGCAATTCAAGCCATGAGTGGAGTATTCGACGGCCGGCGAGAGCTGTGTGTGAGTTCGCAGAAAGTTACTGAAATCTACGCTAAAGGAGCCAAAGACATCACCGAGAGCAAGGCTTCGATCCAACCGGAGCCAACCCAAGTATTGATTGCAGTCCGAGATTCCGGACCGGGCCTAGATCCTCAACGCCTTAATCATCTTTTCGATGCTTTTTATACGACTAAACCTCAGGGCCTCGGCATGGGTCTGACGATCAGCCGTTCGATTGTCGAAGCTCACGATGGGCGGCTGAGGGCCAAAGCAAATACGCCTCGCGGCGCCGTCTTTGAATTTACGTTACCGATTCGTGATGCGACGCACGCATGAAGGCAGGACGGAAATGCGTACGTGCGAAATCTCGTATGAGCCTCCGCTCGGTTCCATCCTATTGGCAACCAGCTTATGGATAGGCACAAGCAGCGGACCAGCAAGGGGCAGTTTTGGGTTAGAAATTGTGACGCAATGTCCGGGTGTCCCAAGCGAAATGCTCATTCCACGGAACGTCTGGCCAGACAGGGAATTTTACGATGCGTCCTCCAGCACAAGGAGTTGTCGGTGTTTCTTTCGATTGCCCCGATGCGAGGCTAGTGCGCGGTCGGGCGTAAGTTCTGAGGATCTCGTGCACGCCTTCGACCGCCATTCCGCCCTCGCCCACCGCGGCGGCGCAACGTTTCACCGAGCCGGAGCGCACGTCGCCCGCAGCAAAGATGCCTGGCCAGCTCGTCTCCAGAGGCCCTGGAGAACGGCCTATGGCCTTCCTAGTTGGCGCGTCGACCACCGCG
>Ga0070698_100001410_pt1 | contig 26624 bp, 11 predicted proteins | sample KBSK1502metaG_FD_65477 | JGI IMG/M metagenome (GOLD analysis project Ga0070698, IMG submission 65477) | Corn, switchgrass and miscanthus rhizosphere microbial communities from Kellogg Biological Station, Michigan, USA - KBS K1-50-2 metaG | ecosystem: Host-associated > Plants > Roots >... | reverse complement strand
TAAGCGATCCAAACGGGATAACGGCAATCGGTTTCTTAGGAGTCACAGGACGAATTGTTACCGGTGGACAAGATGGAACCTTGAGAATGTGGGACGCAACGACCGGGGCTCAACTCCTGGCGCTTAAGGGACACACAGGAAGAATCAACTCTGTTGCAATCTCGCCGGACGGTAAGTTTTTGATCTCAGGAAGCGCCGACACAACCAGTCGACTATGGGATGTGACCAAAGCAGCAGAGGTGCGACGGTTTGAGGGACACACAGATGCGGTTACTTCCGTCGCCATCTCGCAGGACAAGCGGTATCTGATTACTGGCAGTGCGGACAAAACAGTCAGGCTGTGGGACATAGAGAAGGGCACCGCGACCCGCCGGTTCGAGAAACGTGCGGGAAGCGTTCAATCAGTTGCATTTTCCCAGGACGGACGATTTCTTTTGACGGGCGGCATTAGACTGGAAGGCTTTTCCGGTTCCGGGGAGCCCAAACTCGGAGGCGGCGCACAACTTTGGGACTTAAAGACAATGAAACTAGTGCGCAGTTTTGGAACTGGGCCGGTTGTCTACACAGCCCTCTCACTGGACGGCAAGTACGTATTAACCGCGATCGGGTCGCGAAGCGCCGGCGGACTAACTGGAATCGGTGGCGTCGAGATTTGGAAAGTGGATGACGGTACTTTGGTCAAACCTATGAATTTGGAAGACTATGTTCCTTCGGTAGCTCTATCTCCCGACGGTAAATCGATTTTGACGGGAACGCCATTTGTCGATCCACAAGAGGATCCGACGGTCGAGACAAGCTCTAGTCAAGCTAATGAGGCCGTCCTGATTCAGGTGGATCAGAAAGATGATGAGGAGGGCCGAAAATTCACCGGACATTCGTTCCCTGTCAACAAAGTTGCCTTCTCTCCCGATAGCCGCTTCATAGTGACCGGAAGCATGGATGGCACTTCTGCCTTTTGGGATATAGCCACCGGCAAGCAGGTTTGTCGTCTTATACCCCTCCGCGATGGCACCTGGGTGGTGTTGGATAAAGAAGGACGATTCGATACGAACAATCTTGAAGAAATGAAGGGACTCCACTGGGTCTTTGCCGATGATCCGATGAAACCGCTACCGCTGGAGATTTACATGCGCGACTACTACCAGCCGCGACTATTGCCCAGTTTGCTTAGCGGAAAACCACTCGTGGAGATCAAGCCGCTGGCGAGCCTCAACCGCGTACAGCCCCTGGTGAAGATAACGAAGGTTGAGCCGAGCAAGCTCTCTAGGCAGTCCAACGTGATCGTTACCGTTGAGGTCGCCAATGTTCGTGTAGAGCAGACTCGCGACGGGAAACGGATCATACAAGAGTCCGGTGTTTTTGATCTGCGGCTCTTCAGAGACGGCCAGTTAGTCGGTTACGTGCCCGGTGAACTCAAGCTGGATAACAACGGCAAAGCAACCGCTCAATTACCAGTCCGGCTTCGCGGAGACCTGCCGAATGAAAAGGTCGAATTCACCGCCTACGCATTCAATGCTGAGCGGATAAAGAGTGCGGCGGCAAGTTATTCTTACGAGCGGCGACCACAACTTAACGTGGCCAAGGGCCGAGCTTATGTAATTTCCGTGGGCGTTAACGCCTACGAGGACGAGTCGTTGGATCTTAACTTTGCCGCCCGCGACGCCCAACTCTCGCAACAGGTAATGACTAAAAAGCTGTCTGCGACCGGGCATTACAGCGACGTTATTCCCATCACTCTCACCTCTGATTATTCGAAAGAACCTACCAGCAGAACCGTCACTGAACGGCTGGCGACAAAACAAAATCTTCGCACCGTGCTTGACCTCCTGGCACATGGGCTGGCGAAAGCTGGCGCTGCCGCGCTGGGGCAGATACCCGGCGCCGAGAAGCTGCGCAAAGTTCAACCCGAGGACTTGGTGCTTTTGATTTTCTCGAGTCATGGCTACACAGATCGGCAGGGAAAGTTTTATCTCATTCCTTACGATACCGGTCGCTCCGTGGAGTTTGCACCCGGAGGCGACATTGCGCCATCGTCACTGGCACACTTCATATCAAGTGACGAGTTGAGTCAGTGGTTCAGAGAAATAGATGCGGGCGAATTGGCATTAATAGTGGACACGTGCCATTCGGCGGCGGCGGTCGACGCCGAAGGGTTCAAGCCGGGCCCGATGGGGTCACGGGGTATGGGACAACTGGCTTACGACAAGGGGATGAGAATATTGGCGGCGAGCCAGGCCGATGACGTGGCTCTGGAACTGGACCGCTTGCAACAAGGCCTGCTTACCTATGCACTTATGGAAGAAGGATTGAACCAAAAGCGGGCCGACACCAACGGCGACGGCCGAATCATGCTCGATGAGTGGCTGGATTATGGGGTTGAGCGAGTGCCGACGCTTTATGAGGACGTTAAGGCTGGGAGGGTGGAGAAATTGCGAAGTAAAGATGTGCACATTACTTCGGTGATTAGCGGGGACTCGGTGAAAAGGAACGCCTTCCAACAGCCGCAGCTGTTTGACTTCAAACGTAAGAGACGCGAAGTGATCCTGCAATGACTTAACCAAGAATCTTCTGAGGCAGTGGCAAAAGATTAGTTTCCGTCTTAGGGCAGTATCCTTCGCACCGCTCTCAGTGGAAAGAAACGCATCTGACTCTGCCATGAGAACACCGAAACCGAGACAGGATCGACGCAACCCAGCGATTGTTATCGCTTTGGTTTTCGTCTTGATGTTCGGCGCTTACGCGACCAGAGCTATGAGTGCCGGTAATCAGGGATCTGAGAAATCACCGCAGGTCGAGCAGGGGGCGTCTCCCGAGATGTTTGTTCCTTCTGGATCCGCCGGTCTCAATCACCTCACCTACAGCGCTGACGGGAGCCTTCTTGGAGCCGGGTCTTTCGATAACACCGTCAAAATCTTTGACGTGCGTTCCAATCTGGAAGTAAGGAAATTCTCCGGGCACGTAGCCTCGATCACCGGCGTCGCCATCCTGTCAAACGATGATACCGTCATCAGTGGAAGCGAAGACGGCACAATTCGATTCTGGTCTCTGGAGAAAGGCGACGCGGTTCGCACTGTGCGTGTCGGCGGTCGCGTCGCGGGATTGGCCGTCAGCGGTGACGGACACTTGCTAGTGGTGGCTTCAGAGCATTCTGGCTCGGTCGGGAACAGCAATTCTGAGCTACTCCTGTGGAGCGTGCTGCGCGGTGAATGGCTGCCGGCTCTTACGAGTCAACAGGCGAAAATCCAAGCGGTGACGATCAGTCAGGACGGCAAAGTCATCGCCAGCGGAGACGAGCAGCACACGATAAAACTGTGGAATGCCGAGTCAGGGGCGCAGATTCTTGCCATTAACACCGACAAAGGAACTGTGCAATCGTTGGCCTTTAATCGGAACGCAACGATGCTCGCGGGCGGTATTGCATTCAATCCGCAGACCAGCATGATGCTCACAGACAATCCGCCCGCACAGCCACAGCCTCACGATGGCGAAGCGAGAGTCTGGGAGCTACCCTCCGGCAAACTGAGTCGCACCTTTCATCTAATGACACTCGATGAATTAGTCGTCGCGCTTGCTCCTGACGGGACACAACTCGCCACTGCTAGTCGTATTCGCGGTCCCTTTGCGGCCGGCGAAGGCCGCGGTGGAAATCGTGTCCATCTATGGAACGTGCAGAATGGCAAAGAGGGGCGTCTCGATTACATAGATCTTGCGGATAGCGTCGCCTTCAACCCCGACGGTAGGACGCTGGCCGTGGCAACCAGGTTAGCAGTTAAGACTCTGAATGCAGCGACCGGTCGCGTCATGAGCGGGATCGGCGGGTTCACCTGGGCGACGCGTCATCTGGATTACATTCGTGACGACCGTTTGATTATCGACGTAGGTCAGCGAAAGAACATTATTGATCTGACCAAAGACGATCTCATCGATAGATCTCCCTGTCACGAATCTCGATATTTCGGTGACGGGGCTTACAATCCTGGCGAACGCCGCGAGCCTACCGCCTGCTCGCCGGACGAGCGCACGCTGGCACGGGCCGTATTTACTGAACCCATAGTTGAAATCGTCGATGCTGATTCGGGAAAGAGCTCGCGTCGCATACCCGTTAAAGCGGACGACCTGAATTTCATAGGTGATGGCCATACTCTGGCAATCTGGACGGAGGGCTATCTTGAACTCAGAGATGTTGCTTCGGGGGAATTACGGAGCCGATTCGCGGTGATTGAGTCTCGATCCAATTGGAGTTGGAGATTCTCGCCGCAGGGCAATTATCTATTGACGAACCGTTTTTCAGAATCCGACAAAACTAATGATCTGCACGTCTATGACACGCGCGCCGGACGGGAAATATACGCCAAGAAAAACTTTTCCGCGTTCGGGGTGGAATGTTTTTATAGCCCGGATGACCAGGCCTTCGCTGTGATTACGGCAACTAAAGTCAACGTCTATGAAATGAAAACTGGTAACGAGCTGTTTGCATTGCCGGGACAACTCGGGGCTTTCGGCGCTGTTACGTTCAGTCAGGATAGAAAAGTGATCGTCGAGTCCGGCAGCCGCTTGCAATTGTGGAACGGAGAAACCGGCGCTGAGATTGGTACTCTCAACGGCCACGTCGGGCGAATCAATACAGCCAAATTTTCGCCGGATGGCAAATTCCTGGCGACCGCTGGTGAGGATCGTACGGTGAAATTCTGGGATGTCGAAAGTAAGACTCTGCAAAAGACCTTGGTGGGACACACGGCGGGCGTGGAGGATTTTGTTTTTTCGCCGGATGGTAAACGCATCGCCACCGGTAGCGCCGACGCGCGCATCATCCTTTGGCGAATTGCCGACGGCACGCCGCTAGTCACCTTTGTCCGCACCAACGAGGGCGAGCTAATCAGCATCACGCCCGACAATTACTACCATGCTTCACCTTCCGCGCTTTCGGCGATTGCGCTTCGCGTTGGCAGGAAGGTGGTGCCGCTAAGCCAATTTGATTTGAAATTGAACCGCCCTGATATCATCTTAGAACGTCTGGGTAGCACCGATAGTCAACTCATAAACCTGTATCGCAGCGCCTATGAAAGAAGGCTGCGCAAGATGGGTTTTAACAAGAACCAGCTTGGCGCTGACCTGGTCTTGCCAGAAGTCGCCATCACGCCAGCGAATGTTTTAGCTACCACGCAAGATCCAAAGCTTTCGCTCAGGATTCACGCCAGCGATGCGCGCCATCAACTTGCGTCAATCAATGTGCTGATCAATGGCGTGCCGGTTTTTGGGAGGCGAGGAATCGACCTGACCGCTAAGGCGACGCGGGATCATGAAGAGGCCCTGACGCTGGAGCTAACGCGCGGCAGAAACCGAATTGAGATTTATGCCACAAATGAACTCGGAGTCGAGAGCCTTTACGATACAATTGAGATCGAATATACCGCGGCCCGGTCCGTAAAGCCGGACTTATACATTGCAGTGATCGGTGTGTCCACCTACAAGACTGACGAATACAATTTGCACTACGCTGCCAAAGATGCAAGAGACTTGGCCGACGCCTTGGAGATTGGCAATCGCGAAGCCTTTAACCAAATCCACGTCTATCCTTTCCTGGATGGTGATGCACAACGGGAAAAAATCCTGCGCCTGAAAGAGTTGTTAAGTAGTTCGAAGGTCGACGATGAGATTGTTGTTTTTGTTTCGGGTCATGGTTTGCTTGACGAAAAGTCCGAATATTATTTTGGAACGAATGATATAGATTTTTCTAAACCGCAGGAACGTGGTCTCAGCTACGACGAGCTCGAAGACATTATTGATGGAGTACCAGCCCGCAAGAAACTGCTGCTGCTGGATACTTGTCATGCCGGCGCGTTAGACCGCGACAACGCGTTTTTCGAGAACGCAAAGCCCGAGCAAGAATCGAGCGCGCCCGAGAATAAAGATCCGGTCGTCAAGTATGTGCCACGCGACGTGCACGTAAAAATGGTGCGATTGGATCATACTGCCGAGTTATTGGAAGGGGTTTTTGCCGACTTGCGACGTCGAACCGGAACCGTAGTGATCGGAGCGGCCGGGGCCTCGGAATACGCTTTTGAATCCGAGCATTGGAGGAACGGTGTCTTCACTTTTTCGATCTTGTCCGGCCTCAGGAACGGCGCTGCGGATCTCAACCGCGACGGAGACACGACCATCGCCGAACTGCAGGAATTTGTCGGCGGCGAAGTGGCGCGACTAACACGTGGCGCGCAGAAACCAGTTGCCCGCCAGGTACGAGACGCATTCGATTTCCCACTTTTTCACAACGCTCAACTTTTGCGCGCACTGCCGCACAGCGGAAGCGGTGTCTATGCCGTTGCCTGGAGTCCGGACGGCAATCGAATTGCGACCACGGCTGATGACGGTGCCATTCGGATCTGGAAATCGTCAACCGGCGAGCTTGAACGTTTAATCAGGTCGACAGCGAACGCTTCAAACGTACTGAAGTGGACAGCTGACGGAAACATGGTGCTGGCGGACGTCTGGAAGGACATCAACTTCTACGATGTAACAAATGGCGAAATCCGGCGCGCCGTCAAAACTGACAACACATATCTATCGGACTTCGTGCTGACGGCTGACGAACAATCCGTTTTTGCCAACGGTGACGCACGCGCAGTTACTAAGTATCAGACCTCTGACGGCCATTTGATCAGGACCTTTGATAAACACAGTTCTCAAGTGCGCAATTTGGCTTTGAGCCGTGACGATAGGTTCATAGCGAGCGGAGAGGATAATGGCGCTATTTACATCTGGGACTTGACGAGGGATCAGTTGATCCATTCGATCGCCGGTGCCCACGTGCGCAACGTTACCGTTCTTCATTTTTTTCGCTCGGGAGCGGAACCGCGCCTCGTGAGCGCCGGCGCCGAAGGAACACTCCGCTTCTGGGACCCAAACAGCGGCGCAGCATTGCAAACGATCAAGACTGACCAAGGTCCAAAAGATCATGTCACATGTCTGACGTTCAGTCGTGACGAACAGAGGTTTGCTACCGGGCATGCTGACGGCGCCATTCGCGTGTGGCGAACAAGCGACCGCAACTTGATAACGACGATCCTCGCACACCGCGGACCAATTCGTGGACTGAGTTTCAGTCTTGACGGTCAAGTCCTGGCTTCGACCGGAGGTGACGGCATGGCGAGGTTGTGGCGGTTGAATTAATTGCAGAACGAACATTCGTCGGCCCGAGACGGCCTGCCAATTAGCGGCCTCTGCTTCCGGACGTCGCATATTGATTTATCCTGGCCATCACGGGCGTAGCGGTGATAATGGTGAGGAAAAGTTTTTGCCGGAGCCTTCGGCGACCCAGCCTCGTTCAAATGATGCTCGAGACTTCAATCTCACGGGAGGTCGATATGCAAAGCGCACGAATCGTTACAACAGGTTTCGTGTTGATAATTTGTCTTGCGCTCACATCACTAACTTGTCTGGGACAAGCGCCCGCCAAAACTCCTGAGCTCATTTTTACTAAACCGCTGGAACGGGAAATAACCCGCGGCCAGACACACGAATACCAGGTCACCCTCAAAGACGGCGAGTTTATGCAGGTGAGAGTGGAGCAGAAAGGCATCGATATAGTGTTGAGCATTTTTTCTGCCACGGGAAAACGTCTGGCGGAAATGGACAGCCCCACCGGGCAATTTGGGATTGAGACACTCTCGTGGGTCTCAACCAGAAAAGAAGCAGTCATTGTGGGGTTAAAGTCTTCGAAGACAAATATGAGTTTCTTCGAACGTTCATGCGATCGGCAGGTGACGTCAACCGAAACGACTCTGGTGCATACAGCATCGCTCTAACTGCCAAGAAACCCGCCGATGCCATGGCTCGCAAACGGGTTATCGCAGAAAGACAGTTTGTTGCGTTCTTTGCTCAGAAAATGCCCTCTGACTTTAGTTCAGTCGCAGAGATCGAAGCGGCGATTAGGAGACATGAGCAATTCCTGGTTATTTGGAATGAGTTGAAGGACGACAACATTGTTAGCCTGCTTAAAGACGCTATCGCCTACCTAAAGGATCTAATACCAATCAAGAACGCAAAAGCGAAGCAGGAATTAGAAGAAGAAAAATTAAAATCAGAGAAGGAAGCAAGACGACAAGCATCCCGGGAGCGGCAAGGCTTAACTATTGCTTCTAATACTCCGCGCCTGATCGTTCCGATAGGTCACGCAAAAGGGGTCGAATCAGTAGCTTATTCGTTCGATGGAAAGACTGTCGCTTCAGCAAGTTCGGACAAGACAGTGAAATTGTGGGATGTTGCGACCGGCAGAGAACTCCGGACATTCACGGGACATACTGACATCGTTACGTCGGTTGCGATTTCACCTGATGCGAAAATCATCGCCTCGGGCAGTTGGGATAAGACCGTTAAATTGTGGGAGGCGGAATCGGGGCTTGAGCTAAGATCTCTAATGACCCATGCCGACCTTGTTTTGTCAGTTGCATTCTCCCCTGATGGAAAGACTCTGGCGAGCTGTGGTCGGGATCAAGTTATCAAACTATGGAATGTGTCTACGCGAGAAGAATTTAAGACCCTCAATTCTCCTAGCTCTGCCGACGTCAGATCGGTAGTTTTTTCAAAGGATGGAAAGTTACTTGCTGCTGGCGCTGGTGATACCGTGAAGGTCTGGGAAACGGCAACTTGGAAAGAATCTAGAACTCTGCGAGTTGCTAAGGATGCGATTAATTGCCTCGCGTTTTCACCCGACGGCGAGACCATCGCGTCGGGAAATGGCAATTTAGGATCATCAGCCTACGTAAGGCTTTGGGATGTGAGGACAGGCCGAAATTTTAAGACGCTTAGCGGAAAGGACGACATTGATGCAGTTGCATTTTCGCCCGACGGAAGAATGCTGATCTCCGGCACCATGGACCAGATCAAGCTGTGGGAGACGAAGACTGGAAGAGAAATCAATTCGATCGACGGAAAGTTCCACTACGTGAATTCACTAGCTTTTTCACCCGATGGTGCAACTATCGCGGCTGGAAGCAACTGGGAGACCGTCAAACTGTGGGACGTCAAGACGCTTCGGAATTTGAAGACCTTCACAGGCCATACCAGTAATATTCGCGCGTTTGCCTTTCCCCTAATCAAAGGATTTTTTCCACCACGGTTGAAGATGAGACCTTACGATTCTGGAATTTAGAGACTGGCATATACAGTAACGTAACAAGAAGCGAACACGAAGGCTTCAGCTCTCTCGGATTTTCCCGAAATGGAAAATGTTTGGCCCTGGGAGAATGGAAGTACATTGACGTTTGGGACCTCGCGACCATGCGTCAGGCAAGAACAATTACCGCCCGCGACTGGGAAGTTACGACCGTCGAGCTTTCGGCGGATTGTAAGAAGCTAGCGACGGTAAATGGAGCGGGTGATTCTACCGTGACTGTTTGGGACCTCGTCACCGGCAAATCAAACGTTCTTCGTGGACATCGTGACATTGTTTCCGCGGTGGCTTTTTCAGACGATGGGAAATTCTTAGCTTCCGCGAGTTTTGATAGCACGGTAAAGTTGTGGGATTTGGCAACCTTTCAAGAGGTTAGGAGCTATAAGTATTTTCCGTATCCAGACTCCATCGCTTTTTCTGAAGATAACAAAAGCCTCGCGGTTCGTCACCGAGGCCTGGCAAAAATGTACGACGTTTCATCAGGGGCAGAGCTTAAGCCTGTAACTAAGTGGGCACAAGACGATCTCGTCGAAGTTATTCACACGTCAAATAACAGGTCAATTAGAGCCGATGAGGAAGAGAACAAAATTGTCTTGCGAGACGTCGAAACCGAAGATGAGATCGCGACTCTTATAAGTCTGGACGATAACGATTGGGCGGTAGTTGATCCTGATGGTCGTTGGGACGCTTCCGCCGGCGCGCAGAGCTTGATGTACTACACGCTGGCAACTCCTCAAGGTTACGAAATAATTGAATTTGCCCAACTACGGGCCCGCTATTATCAACCGGACCTTTTGCCGAAACTCCTCGGTTACAAGAAGGAGCCGTTGCGAAATGTGTCTCAGTTCAAGGACGTGTTGCTGCCGCCGCTCGTTGAGCCCGTTGAAACAAACGATCCCCGGTCAACGATCCAGCACGTCAAACTCAAAAACAGAAATGGCGGCATTGGGCGGGTGCAAGTCATCGTTGACGGACAAGAAGTAATCGAGGACGCCAGAGATGAAAAGCTCAAAGCCAACCCGCAATTATCGGAGTACTTGTTGACGTTCGATCTGAAAAACGCTTCCTTCATTCCCGGAGAAGTGCCCGATATCAAAGTCGTCGCCTGGAACTACGACGAGAAGGCGCATGAGCAATACAAGGGCTACGTTTCGAGTCGCGGCGTCAATATCAACTATCTCCCGCCGGCGGGGAAAATCGAGCCGCCGACTTTGTACGCGATCATCGGCGGCGTGTCGGACTATACAGGGGAGTCGATTGACTTACGTTTCGCCGCTCATGATGCTGACTCGATGTATCAGGCCGTCGAGGTGGGCGGCAAAAACCTTTTCGGAGCCGAGCGAATAAAATTAAAGCTCCTGAGCACCAGCGGTAACCCGAAGGCGGTGGCGCCGACCAAACAGAATTTCCGCGAGGCGTTTGAAGAGTTCGCCAGAGAGGCCCAACCGAACGACGTTTTATTGGTCTACCTCTCGGGCCACGGGATCACGCTGACCGGCGGGAACAATTACTATTATTTGACCCAGGATGCCGCGACGAACGACAAAGATACTTTGAGTAAAGACAGCACACTGCTTGAGAGCTCGACTATCAGCAGCGAAGAGCTGATCCGATGGGAGAAGGGCGTCAAAGCGAAAAAGGGTCTGCTGATCCTGGACACCTGCGCGGCGGGCGCGATTGGAAGTGAGTTTAAGATTCTCGATAAGAAGGAGATATCTTCGGACGCCAAACGCGCGATTGCGGATATGAGCAACCGGATTGGCTTCTACGTTTTGATGGGCAGCGCGGCAGACGCTGTGTCATACGAAGCCGGACAATACGGTCAGGGGGTCTTGACCTACGCCCTTTTGCAGGGGATGCGAGGGCCGGCTTTGAAGAATGACTTTGTCGACGTCAGCTCGCTTTTTAACTACGCCGCCGACACCGTACCAGTTTTGGCAAGGAATATCGGTGGGATTCAGGGCCCAGAAATCAGGGTTCCCACGAACAGCACAAGTTTTCCTTTTGGACTTTTCAAAACCAACGCGGACAAGAGCCTGATTCCTTATGTTTCGGCCAAGCCGCAGATTCTGCGTCCAAACCTTCAGAATCAGAGCAAGGGTTATGACGATTTGCGCCTCACAATTCTGTTGCGCGATCGTTTTCACGAAGCCGACCGCCTTGCGATCAGCAGCAAGGCCGGCCCGGAGCAGATTTTTTGGGAGAACATAGACGAGATGCCCGGGGCAATAGAGCCGTCGGGTAATTACACGTTAGAAGGTGAAGTAGTAAAGGTTAGGATTAATCTACTAATTGATGAGCAGCCGCAGACACCTCCGATTACTCTGGAAGGAAACAGAAATGATTTGGCTGCTCTGATTGAAAGAATATTTCAGGCGATTCGGATCGAGTCTCAAAAGTTAACCGCACAACGATCCGAAACGCAGAAATAGGCGCCGCACGTTTGCATCTCGCCGCGGATTCGATAAATGAGTGCGTGGATAGTCGTTTCGTAAGATGCTTAAGACCTCTGACAGCAGGATCGAGAAGGAGTGCAATGATGATGCGCAAATCATCCCGCCGGTTGGTCCTTAGGACGTGCGAGCTGTCGCTAAAAACAAAATCCGTTCGGAGCCTCTTGGAGTACCTTGCCGTAGTGCTCGTCGTACTGTCAGCGATTGTGAGTGGCCAGCAGCCGACGCTGGTGACGCAAACTGGTCAAACGGGGGAGGTGATTTCCGTCGCGGTTAAGAGATCAAGTTCAGCGCTGACGGGCAGGAGATCGGTACGGAGTCACTGGCTCACTTCATCTCGTCGGATGAGCTGTCGGAATGGGTGCATGATATCGACGCGGGTGAGTTGGTGCTGATCGTGGACACCTGCCACTCAGCCAGCGCAGTGGAGCAGCCCGGATTCAAGCCCGGCCCCATGGGCAGCCGTGGTATGGGCCGGTTGGCATACGACAAGGGCATGAGAATCCTGGCGGCGAGCCAGGCCGACGATGTAGCCCTCGAGTTGGACCGGCTGCAACATGGGTTGCTGACCTATGCGCTGATGGAAGAGGGGCTGGAGCAAAAGCAGGCTGACAAGAACAGCGACGGGCGGATCACGTTGGATGAGTGGTTGGCGTATGGAGCCGAGCGAGTGCCGACGTTGTATGACGACGTGAAGGCGGGGAAGCTTGAGGAGTTGAAGAGCAAGGACGTGAATATTACTTCCATAGCCAGCGGAGCGTCGGTGAAAAAGAACGCGTTCCAAGAGCCGCAGCTCTTCGACTTCAAACGCAAGAGACGCGAGGTGGTGTTGCGGTGACCAGCTCGAAGAACGCTTCATTAATCTCATCACGATACTGACGCTTGCTCGGACGCGCGTAGAAAAACCGAAAATGAAAACTCGATTCAATATTTTGATGGCCGTCGTTCTGGCTTTGCTTCTTGCGGTCACGGCTTTGTCGCAGAAGGCGGAACTGGTGGTCCAAACCGGGCATTCCGCAGGGGCCAGCTCAGTAGCGTTCAGTCCGGATGGCAAGATGTTAGCGACTGGCAGTATAGACAAGACGATCAAGCTGTGGGAGGCGGCCACTGGACGCGAGTTGCGCACGCTTGCGGGGCATGCGGGTTTCGTCCAGTCAGTCGTGTTCAGCCCGGATGGGAAGACGTTAGCCAGTGGCAGTTGGGATAAGACGATCAAGTTGTGGGAGGTGGCTACTGGCCGCGAGTCGCGCACGCTTATCGGGCATGCCAGTTTGGTTAATTCGGTAGCGTTCAGCGGGGATGGGAAGACGTTAGCCAGTGGCAGTGGGGACAAGACGATCAAGCTTTGGGACCTGGCCACGGGCCGCGAATTGCGCACGCTCAACGGGCATTCGGGTTTCGTCCAGTCAGTCGTGTTCAGCCCGGATGGGAAGACGTTAGCCAGCGGCAGTTATGACAAGACGATCAAGCTTTGGGAGGTGGCCACCGGCCGCGAGCTGAGCACGTTCAACGGGCATTCCGCTTTGGTCGAGTCAGTGGCATTCAGTCCGGATGGGCAGACTTTAGCCAGCGGCAGTGAGGACAAGACGATCAAGCTCTGGGAGGTGGCCACTGGCCGCGAGTTGCGCAACCTCAACGGGCATTCGCATTTCTTTTCGGTAGTGTTCAGCCCGGATGGCAGAACGTTAGCCAGTGGCAGCGCGGACAACACGATCAAGTTGTGGGAGGTGGCCACCGGCCGCGAGCTGCGCACGCTGGCCGGGCATTCCGCTTCGGTCAATTCGTTAGCGTTCAGTCCGGATGGGCAGACGTTAGCCAGCAGTGGCAGCAAAGACAAGACGATCAAGTTGTGGGAGGTAGCCACAGGGAACTTGTTGCGGACGCTCATCGGGCATTCCGCTTTTGTCATGTCGGTAGCGCTTAGTGCGGAGGGGAAGAAGTTAGCCAGTGGCAATTGGGACAAGACGATCAAGCTTTGGGACCTGGCCACGGGCCGCGAGTTGCGCACGCTTAGCGGCCATTCAGGTTCAATCACGTCATTAGCGTTCAATGGGAATGGGAAGACGTTGGCCAGCGGCAGTTATGACAAGACGATCAAGCTGTGGGAGGTGGACGCGGGTCGCGAGTTGCGCACGCTCGCGGGACACTCTGAGATTGTTGATTCAGTAACGTTCAGTGCAGACGGGCAGACTTTAGCCAGCGGCAGTCATGACAAGACGATCAAGTTGTGGGAGGTAGCCACAGGCCGTGAATTGCGAACGCTAGCCGGGCACTCCGCAACAGTCAGTTCAGTAGTCTTCAGTGCGGATGGGAAGACATTAGCCAGCGGCAGTTGGGACAAGACGATCAAGCTGTGGGACGTGGCCACGGGTCGCGAGTTGCGCACGCTCAACGGGCATTACGATGCGGTCTATTCAGTGGCGTTCAGTTTGGATGGGAAGACGTTAGCTAGTGGCGGTCAGGACAGCACGATCAGGTTGTGGGACGTAGCTACAGGCAAACAATTGCGTACGCTCACTGAGCATTCCAATCGTGTCTGGTCAGTAGCGTTCAGTGCGGATGGAGAGACACTAGCTAGTGGCAACGAGGACCAGACGATCAAACTGTGGGACCTCGCCACGGGCCGGGAACTGCCCACGCTGGTCGGACACTCCAATGCCGTCAGATCAATTGCGTTCACTGCGGATGGAAAATTCCTAATCAGCGGCAGTACGGATACCACCAGCAAGCTCTGGCGAGTGGAGAATGGTGAACTGTTGGCCACCCTGATTAGCTTGGATGAGACAGATTGGGCGGTCGTCACGCCCAGTGGTCTGTTTGACGCCTCGCCGAATGCACAGAGGCAGATGCACTGGATGGTGGGCAGCGAGCCTATCGAACTCGATCAGTTGAAAGAGCGCTACTACGAACCTGGGTTGCTGTCCAAGCTTATGGGTTTCAACAAGGAACCACTGCGCGATGTCAGCGCCTTCCGTGATGTAAAGATGTTTCCTGATGTGAAGTATGTCGAACCTGACGCCGGCAATAAACTCAAGATTGAAGTAACAAATCGAGGTGGCGGAATCGGCAAGGTGCGCGTCCTGGTTAACGGCAAGGAGATCGCAGCCGATGCGCGTGGGCCAAAACCCGATCCGCAAGCCGCGCACGCGAATCTGACTGTCGATCTTTCCGGCGCCTCGATCATTCCCGGGAAACCTAATTTAGTTCAGGTGGTCGCCTGGAATGCTGAAGGCTACCTCTCGAGCCGCGGTGTGTCGATTAGCTGGACGCCGCCGGGCGCTGAGAATGAAGCGGCTGCGCATCCCGATCTCTACGCGATTGTAGTGGGCATCTCTCACTACGCCGGCAGTTCATTTGATCTGAAGTTTGCAGCGAAAGACGCGGCCGATATGGCTCAGGCCTTGAGCGTCGGGGCTAAGGGTTTGTTCGGTGTGGATAAGACGCACATTACGCTGCTCAATACTTCGGGCCAAGAAGGCGCGCCGCTGCCAACGAAGGAGAATATCCGCAAGGCCTTCGCCGACGTGGCCAAGCAGGCGAAACCCTGGGACATCCTGGTGATTTATCTGTCGGGCCACGGCCTCTCCCTGGCCGGCGCCGAAGAGTTTTACCTCTATCCCACCCAGGAAGCGCGCAGCTTAGACAGCGAAACCTTGAAAGATACGGCCCTGCGCGAGGCCACCACAATCAGCAGTGCGGAACTAACTGACTGGCTCACCCGGACTGAATGGGTCACGGGACAAAAAGGTCTCGCGCCACTCAAACGGGTAATGATCCTTGACACCTGCGCTGCCGGAAGGGCAGCGGAGAAATTGACGCGCGATCCCGGCAGCCTTTCGTCAGCACAGATCAGGGCTATCGATCGTTTGAAAGATCGTACTGGTTACTATGTCTTGATGGGTTCCGCGGCCGATGCTGTTAGCTACGAGGCCAGCCGGTACGGCCAGGGGTTGCTGACCTATGCACTCTTGCAGGGAATGAGAGGCGGTGCTTTGCGTGAAGATCAATATGTTGACGTGAGCTTGCTGTTTCAGTACGCAGCTGATCAGGTGCCGCAACTCGCGCGCGACCTCGGCGGTATCCAGCGGCCCATCGTCGCGGCGCCCCAAGAAGGCGCTAGCTTTGATGTGGGATTGCTGAAGACTAAAGAGGAGAAGTCAGCGATTCCCCTGGCTCGGCTTAAGCCGCTCTTGTTGCGACCGGTGCTCATTAACCGGGATGAAGGTTATGACGACCTTGAACTCGTGCCGCTCTTGCGCGAACGTCTGCAAGAGAAGAACGCTACCAAGGGGGCGTCGCCAGATGATGCGTGGGTGAGCGTCAATGTGAACGCCGATGAGATGCCCGGCGCAGTTCGGCCGAGCGGCACCTATGTGGTCGTTGGAGAATCAGTAAAGCTAACCATCAGCCTGGTTCGTGACGGCAAGAAGATCGACAGTTTTCAGGTCGAGGGAAACAAGGCTGACAAAGAGGCGCTGGTTCGCAAGGTTTTGGACGGCATCTCCCAGGCGATGAAGAAGCTGGAGCTCGAACTTGTAAAGCCGGCGCCATAGGAACTGGGCCAAGGCACTATCGCGATGAGCAGTGGAATACTGCGCCGCATAAATCTCAGGCACAACGATAGTCGCGCTACGGAAGTGTAAGGACCGAAAATGAAAACTCAATTCAGCATGTCGATGGTTGTCGTTATCATGGTCTTGCTGCTTGCGGTCAAGACTTTGGCGCAGCAACCGGAACTGGTGGTCCAAACCGGGCACGTCAATGACGTCCTTTCAGTAGCATTCAGTCCGGATGGGAAGACGTTAGCCAGTGGCAGTCAGGACAACACGATCAAACTTTGGGAGGTGGCTACGGGCCGAGAGCTGCGCACGCTTTCGGGGCATTTCGGTTCAGTCTTTTCAGTAGCGTTCAGCGCGGATGGGCAGACACTAGCCAGTGCAAGTGCGGACCACACCATCCGGCTGTGGGACGTGGCCACGGGTGGCGAGTTGCGCAAGCTCACTGGGCATTCTGCTTCGGTCAATTCATTGGCGTTCAGTCCTGACGGGACGACGTTAGCCAGCGGCAGTGATGACAAGACGATCAGGCTGTGGGAGGTGCCTTCAGGCCGCGAGTTGCGCACGATCACCGGGCATTCCGATGTCGTCAATTCAATAGCGTTCAGGCCGGATGGGAAAATCATTGCTAGTGGCGGTGGAAGCCCTATGGATAGCAAGGACAATACTATCAAACTATGGGAGGTGGCCACGGGCCGCGAGTTGCGCACAATCCTCGGGCATACCAACGGAGTCAATTCAGTAGCGTTCAGCCCCGATGGGAAGACGTTAGCCAGTGGCAGTTTCGAGACGATCAAACTGTGGCAGGTGGCCACGGGCCGCGCGTTGCGGACAATCACCGGGCATACCAACGGAGTCAATTCAGTAGCGTTCAGCCCCGATGGAAAAACGTTAGCCAGTGGCAGTTCTGACATGACGATCAAACTGTGGCAGGTGGCCACGGGCCGCCAGTTGCGAATCCTTACCGGGCACTCCGATCACGTCAATTCAGTTGTGTTCAGTCCCGACGGGAAGATGCTGGCCAGTGGCAGTTATGACCACACGATCAAGTTTTGGGACCTGACCACCGGCCGCGAGTTACATGCGCCCACTCGGCCCTCCGATTGGCTATTGTCCGTAGCATTCAGCTCCGATGGCAAGACATTGGCCGGTGGTAGTTTTAATCACACGATCAATTTATGGGAAGCGGACACGGGCCGGGAGTCGCAGACCATTGTCGGACATTCCGAGTCGGTCGATTCAGTGGTATTCAGCCCGGATGGGAAGACACTGGCCAGTGGAGGCGGTGACTTTAAGGTCAAGCTGTGGGAGATCGCCACCCGGCGCGAATTGCGTACGCTCACAGTGGACTATCCGGATTACGTTAATATGCTGACCAGTAATTCAGTTGTGTTCAGTCCCGATGGGAAGACATTGGTCAGTGGTGGCGCCGGTTATGGACAACACCGGGTCAAATTGTGGGAGGTGGCCACGGGCCGCGAGTTGCGGACGGTTTCCGAAGGTTCCGGTGAAATCAAGTCACTAGCCTTCAGTCCGGATGGAAAGCTGTTGGCGAGTGGCGGTGGAAGTCACTTCCTTAACAGTGGCAAGCCGGACAAGACAGTCAGGCTGTGGGAAGTGACCACGGGGCGCGAACTACGCACACTCTCAGTGGCGGACGATGATGTCAATTCGGTCGGCTTCAGTCCTGACGGGAAAGTGTTAGCCGCCGGTAGCGATGACAAGACGATCAAGTTGTGGGAGGTGGCTACGGGACGCGAGCTGCGCACACTGACAGGGCATCTCGGTGCGGTCAGATCGGTAGCGTTCAGTGCCGATGGGCAGACTTTGGCAAGTGCCAGTCAGGACAACACGATCAAGCTGTGGGAAGTGGCGACGGGCCGCGAGTTGCGCACGCTCACCGGGCATTCCTATGACGTCCTCTCGGTAGCGTTCAGCCCTGATGGGCGGTTTCTGGCTAGCGCAAGTTTGGATTCCACTACCAAGCTCTGGCGTGTGGACAGCGGCGAACTGCTGGCCAGTCTGATTTCATTTGATAAGGAAGGTTGGGCGGTGGTCACTCCGGATGGCCGCTTCGACACGAATAGTTTGGAAGAGATACCAAAACTACACTGGGTGTTCCCGGACAATCCTTTCAAAACCCTGCCGCCTGAAATCTTCATGCGGCAGTACTACGAGCCGCGACTGCTGCCGCGGCTGCTACAGAACAAGAGCTTCGATCCGGTGCCGCCGCTGGCTTCGCTGAATCGGGTGCAGCCCGAGGTGAAGATCAGAAGTGTGGTGCCCGCGGCTAACTCGAAGGGCTACGTCAACATGACGGTGGAAGTCGCCAACGCGAGCGGCGAGCAGATGCGCGACGGGACCAGGGTGACGCTCAGCTCGGGTGTTTACGATCTGCGGTTGTTCCGCGACTGGCAGTTGGTTGGCTATGTGCCGGGAAAGATTGCGCTCGACACGGCGGGCAAGGCGACGCTCGAGCGGGCCGTGAAGTTGCCGCAGCGGGGAGACCTCAGCGAAGTCGAGTTCACGGCTTATGCGTTCAACTCAGATCAGGTAAAAAGCGCCACTGCCAGCTACACGTTTAAGCCAACGCAGGCGTTGCCCGCGGTCAAGGGGCGAGCTTACATCATCTCGGTTGGCGTCAATGCGTATGAAGACCCAGCCTGGCGCCTCAGCTTCGCGGCTCGCGATGCGCAAGTCTCTGAGGAGATGCTCAGCAAGAGGCTGGCGGCAACAGGAGAGTATGAGGTAGTGCCGATCACCCTCACCTCCGATTACCACAGTGGCGCAGAGCACCTTGTAACGGAGAGGCTCGCGACCAAGCAGAACTTTCATACGGTGCTGGAACTGCTGGCCGCGGGGCCGGAGAAAGTTGCTGCGGAAGTGGTCAAGCAGATTCCGGGTGCGGAGAGACTACGCAAAGCTGAGCTGGAAGATCTGGTGCTGATCAGTTTCTCGAGTCATGGTTACACGGACAAACATGGCAAGTTTTACCTGGTGGCGTATGACACTGGCGGCGAGATCAAGTTCAGTGCTGACGGGCAGGAGATCGCCGCAGAGTCGCTGGCTCGTTTCATCTCGTCGGACGAGTTGTCGGAATGGGTGCGCGATATAGACGCCGGCGAGTTGGTGATGATCGTCGACACCTGTCACTCGGCGAGCGCGGTCGAGCAGCCGGGTTTCAAGCCGGGGCCGATGGGCAGCCGGGGGATGGGCCAGTTGGCGTACGACAAGGGGATGAGAATCCTGGCGGCGAGTCAGGCGGACGATGTGGCGCTGGAATTGGACCGGCTGCAACATGGTCTACTCACGTATGCGCTGATGGCAGAGGGGCTTGAGCAAAAGAAGGCTGACAAGAACGGCGACGGGCATATCACGCTGGATGAGTGGTTAGGGTATGGAGCGGAGCGAGTGCCGACGTTGTATGAGGACGTGAAGGCAGGGAAGCTTGAGGAGTTGAAGAGCAGGGACGTGCGCATAACTTCCACGGTCAGCGGGGCGTCGGTGAAAAAGAACGCCTTCCAACAGCCGCAGCTCTTCGACTTCAAACGGAAGAGACGCGAGGTGGTACTGCAATGAAGATCGGCTGGCAAAACCGCTCGAGGCCGAATTTTCAAGCCTCCCCTTAATCTTGTTGGTAATGCAAACGGTTACTTTGCGAGGAGTGAATGGCATTCGGCGCGAGGTTTTCTTTGTCGCGGTTACCAGGAAGCATATACTCGGTAGCAGAACACTCGTTGACTCCGAAGACCTAACATCAAAAACGATAAGGAAGGACACAGATTGTGTACAAACGATTTCCTCAGTTCTTCGTTATGAGCTCTTTCCTGGTTGTGACTTTGATAAGCGGCCACCTGAGCATAGCTGCAGCCCAAACCACGCCAACCCGCAGACAAATATCCTTCGCCTTAGCAAAGCCCGACGGCAAAGTAGTCAAGCTATTGCCCAGAAAAAGCGTGCGAGTCGTCCCACGCAAAGTTGTCGTCGAGGCTGGCGATACCATTCAAAGCTTGCTGGCTCGCAACGGCATCCATTTTGACGGTAGTTCCTTGAGTATCGTCTACGACTTAAACTCAACCCTGGAAGATGCCGCGTCGATCAAGGAAGGCAGCAAGATTGTGTTGCCGTTCCTCGTTGGCGGATCTGATCTTCGAAAAAATCGTCGCCAAGGTTACGTAGTAGTCATGACGGTCGACCAGGACCTGAAACAAGCGCTGCTGAGAAATGGCGATCAAATGAAAACGCTGGGTCAACACTTGTCTGGGGAAGCTGGAAATCCTCGCAAAGCGGCGCTGGTGATCGCTGTAAAAGAAATGCTCGACTCGATGGAGATCATCAAAAAGGCCGTGCAAGAGAACATTCAGCCACTTACCCACGATTCGCTAAGCCAGTTAACAGACGAGACGGATTTAATGATCGAATTCCTTAAGAAAGTCGCCGCGGGCGCGGATCCAGCCACCTTGTATAGCGCATATCAAAGCACTATTGACAATGTAAACAAAGACCTTAGTGTTAAGATCGAGTCGTTCAGCGAGATCAAAGGGCCAAATCAGCCTCCCGAGCGGCAAAGAGATGTGCGAGTCGTTGTTAACACGACAGGGAGCGACGGTCGACCAGTGGGTGCTGTCAGAATCTACTATATCGGCGAGGCGCTTTTTGGTAGCTCGAAATACCCCCCGAAAACATTTACCACCATCGCCAATCCAAGTGAAAAAAACATCAACGAAGGCGATTACATGATTTGGGCTGGCAATCCTACGAACGCAACTAAGCTGTCGGAGCCTCTCATGATCAATGTCCGAAAGAACCAAGTCACGAACGGACGTTCGGGAACTGCCCTTTACGTAGATATCGCGATCAGATAGAAGACATTCACATGAAGACAAAACCAATTCTGGCTTGGGCCATCGAAACCGTCACCTTCATATTTGCCATGTTTGGCGGATTTTTGACGGCCATCGCCCCACCCGGCGAAGCTGACGCGCGCTTCGCCGTTGGCATCAGCTCGTTTCTCATGCTGATCGTTCTTCTGTTCATTTCTGTCTTTACGCAAGGACGGCTAAAGAAGAAACACAAGAAAATTTGGCTGGCGGTGGCTGTGATTGGCTTCATCGTTGGAGCCGCCTCGGCTTTCTCATACAAGTGGAATCTCGACAGACTCACTTTCGGATATCCGCCTGAGAGTCCTGAAACAACATATGTGGCGGGAACCGAGCTTACTGAGGAAGCTTCCAACTATTTAGCGAGACATTCCGGCCTGCCGACCTCCCAGCTTGTAGCGAAGTTCGAAGGGCCTGAAAACAGGGAGGTGGTATGGACAGCCGCCTCGATTCGCAAGTCGAAAATGATCCTTTCCGTAAACTATATTTCATTAGTCTTGAGTTTAGCCTCGACAATATTTTGTTTGACAGAGGGACTAATAGTTAAGCCCGCAAATCAACGCTCTAAGGGGACGCCCTGAAGGAAGCGCTCCGGCGTGTAGTCCTCCGGCGATATCAGCGACGAGAGACCCTGAAATACTGCATTGTCTATGTGCATTTCAACAATGCACCCCAGCAGCGATTGAATCTTGGAAGCTGACAGCGTGTTGCAAAGCTCAATATCACCGGCTTGTTGTCCGCCTCAAAGCCTGCTGTGCATTAGCCACATCTGAGCCAGTTGCGCAAACTAAAAATGAAGAGAATGAAAACTCGATCCACCGTGGCGGTAGCCGTCATCCCGGTTTTGTTTTTGGCGTTCCCGGCTTTGGCGCAGAAGGCGGAACTGGTGGTCCAAACCGGTCATTCCGATGAAGTCTATTCAGTAGCGTTCAGCGCCAACGGAAAGACGTTAGCCAGTGGCAGTTTGGATAACACGGTTAAGCTTTGGGACGCTGACACCGGCCGGGAGTTGCGCACGATCGTGACCGGTATTGTCCATTCAGTAGCGTTTAGTCCAGATGATAAGACATTGGCCAGTGGCGGTGAGGATACGATCAAGCTCTGGGAGGTGGCCACGGGTCGCGAGTTGCGCAGGTTCGGGCATGCCGGTGGTATCCATTCAGTAGCGTTCAGTGGAGATGGTAAGACGTTGGCCAGTGGCACTTCCGACACGATCAAACTGTGGGAGGTGGCCACCGGCCGGGAGTTGCGCACGCTCACCGGACATTCCAAGTTTATCAATTCAATGGCCTTCAGCGCAGATGGGAAGACGGTAGCCAGCGGCAGCATGGACCATACGATCAAGCTCTGGGAGGCCGCGACAGGCCGTGAGTTGCACACGCTGGCCGGGCATTCCGATGAAGTCAAATCAGTAGCGTTTGGTCCGGATGGGCAGAAGTTAGCCAGCGGCAGTGAGGACGGGACGGTTAAGGTGTGGGACGTAGCGACGGGACGTGAGCTGCGTGCTTTCGCCGGATACACCGATGCCATCAGCTCAGTAGCGTTCAGCGGGGATGGGAAGACGCTAGCCACTGGTTCGGACCACGAGATCAAGCTTTGGGACGTAACCACCGGCCGCGAGTTGCACACGCTCACGGGACAGTTCGGTCGTGTCAATTCGCTGGCTTTCAACGCAGATGGGAGGACGTTGGCCAGTGGCACTTGGGAAATGATCAGCCTCTGGGATGTGGCCATGGGCCGCGAGTTGAGAACGCTCGTAAGGCATGCCAATCCTGTTAACGTAGTCGCGTTCAGCGCGGACGGTAAGACGTTAGCCAGCGTGAGTTACGACCATACGATTAAGTTGTGGGAGGTCGCCACCGGAAGCATGTTGCGCACGCTGAAAGGTCACTCCAAATACATCAATTCGGTTGCGTTTAGTGCGGATGGGAAGACGCTGGCTAGTTGCGGATTGGACGGAACGATTAAGCTCTGGGACGTCTCCACGGGCCGCGAGTTGCGCACGCTGTCAGGCCATTCCGATTGGGTCGACTCAGCAGTATTCAGCGCAGACGGGAAAATGCTCGCTAGTGGCAGCTCAGACAAGACAATCAAGTTGTGGGATCTGGCGGCGGGCCGTGAGTTGCGCACTCTCACCGGACACTCGCAGAAGGTGTATGCAATAGCTCTCAGTGCGGATGGCCAGACGCTGGCGAGTGGCAGTGGCGACGAGACGGTCAAGCTTTGGGATGTCTCCACGGGCCGCGAGTTGCGCACGGTCGCTGGGCATTCCGGCGTCGTCATTTCAGTAGCCCTCAGCGCAGATGGCAGGACGGTAGCCAGCGGCAGTATGGACCACACGATCAAGCTTTGGGAGGTCGCCACAGGCCGCGAGTTGGGCACGCTCACCGGGCATTCCGATAATGTCCTTTCAGTGGCGTTTAGTGCGGACGGGAAGACGTTAGCCAGTGCCAGCACGGACTACACGATCAAGCTTTGGGAGGTAGCCACGGGCCGCGAGGTGCGCACTCTCAGCGGCCATTCATCAGGTGTCGGATCGGCGAACTTCAGCGCGGATGGAAGCGTTCTGCGGAGTGAGAGTAGTGATGGCTCTATCAAATTTTGGCGGGTGGATAATGGTGAACTGCTGGCTACCCTGATCGTGTTGGATGACAAGATTTGGTCGATTGTGGCTCCAGATGGCCGGTTCGATACTAATAGTGTGGAAGAGTTACCAGGTCTGAATTGGGTGTTCCCTGACGACCCGTTCAAAGCTCTTCCGCCTGAGATTTTCATGCGCCAATACTACGAGCCTCGCTTGCTTTCACGGCTTCTACAGAACAAAAGCTTCGACCCGATCCCCGCGCTTGCCTCGTTGAATCGCCTGCAGCCCGAAGTGAAGATCAAAAGCGTGCTTTCTGCGCCTAAGTCGAACGGTGACGTAAAGATGACGGTGGAAGTTGCCAACACAATCGGCGAACAGATCCGGGACGGGAAAAAGGTGGCCCTCAACTCGGGAGTTTATGATCTGCGACTGTTCCGTGACGGGCAATTGGTCGGCTATGTGCCGGGCAAGATTCCACTCGACAGCGCGGGCAAAGCGACACTCGATCGAGCGGTGAAGTTGCCGAGGCGAGGTGATCTAAGTGAAGTCGAATTCACGGCTTACGCGTTCAACTCAGATCAAGTCAAGAGCGCTACCTCCAGTTACACCTACACACCTTTGCAAGCAATGCCGTCAGTCAAAGGCCGGGCCTACGTCTTCTCAGTCGGCGTCAACGCGTATGAAGATCCATCCTGGCGACTTAGTTTTGCGGCGCGCGACGCCCGAGTCTCAGGTGAGGTACTCACGACCAAGCTGTTATCAGCAGGCGAGTACGAGGTAGTGCCGATCACGCTCACTTCAGATTATGAGAGTGGAGAAAGACCGGCGATTACAGAAAGGTCAGCGACAAAACAGAACTTTCGGATGATGCTTAGAGCGCTGGCTGAAGGGCCGGAGAAGATTGATCGTGAACTTCTCAGAGCGATCCCTAACGCTGGGAAACTGCGAAAAGCGGAGCCTGAGGACTTGGTGCTGATCAACTTTTCCAGTCATGGATACACCGATAAGAAAGGGAAGTTCTACCTCGTACCCTACGACACTGGGGGCGAAATCAAGTTCAGCGCCGACGGTGCAGACATCGCAGCCGAATCGCTTTCTCATTTCATTTCGTCGGATGAGCTGTCGGATTGGGTGCGGGACATAGACGCCGGAGAGTTGGTAATGATCGTGGATACTTGCCACTCTGCCAGCGCGGTTGACGAGCCCGGCTTCAAGCCTGGCCCGATGGGAAGCCGAGGTATGGGCCAGTTGGCCTATGACAAAGGCATGAGAATCCTTGCGGCCAGCCAGGCGGATGACGTGGCTCTGGAGTTGGACCGGTTACAACACGGTCTGCTCACGTACGCGCTGATGGAAGAGGGGCTGAATCAGAAGAAGGCAGATCGGAACGGCGACGGGCGAATCACGTTAGATGAGTGGCTTGCATATGGAGCGGAGAGAGTGCCGACGCTGTACGACGAGGTGAAGGCGGGGAGTGTTGAATCGTTGAAGAGTAAGGACGTGCATATTACATCCGTAATCGCAGGAGCATCGGCGAAGAAAAACGCTTTCCAACAACCGCAGCTATTCGACTTCAAGCGAAAGAAACACGAGATTCGATTGCAGTGATCGTGCAAAAGCTTCCGACCTCATCTCTCATATTAATTAGGAGCGCCGCGCAGGTTGCATGCACGTTGATTTTTTCTGAGCGGTCTTGTAAGTTGAGCGGTGATTTTGATTCCCAAACTAAGCGCCGCTGGCGGCGCTGTCCTCAAAGCCAAAACGGTGAAAGCCCTCATCAGCTCAAGTGAATACCGCCGCCCCTTTGGACCATGAATGATTACTCTTCAATGCCTCCTGTGAAACGGTCGATTTTGATCTTGTCTGCATGTCGATTCAAGAGCAATTAGTTATGTTTTTCATGTTCCGCTTGATAGGGGTGCGTGAGGTCGCGAGTTCGAATCTTGCCGTCCCGACCATTAGCATCAGTCATAAGAAGTGGCGAAGAGAAATCTGGAGTCACATCTAAGTCACAAAATAATGCGAATGGTGCAACCTGTGTAAATAGTGTGACGCGAGAAATTGTCGAAATGCTGAGGAAAATCAAAAAAGCGCCAAAAAGCTAAGTAAAACGGCAGGGTTGGTGAGTCCCCCCTTCGGCACCATACCTTTTCAATATCCCTTAGCAAATCAGCATAGTTTTCAATTTAGTGTCCACTTAGTGCCCTTGGTGGTCACCTTTCAGGGCCCACTCTGTGCGGACAGGGCGGATCTTACGCCTGATGAGCGATCTGTTATTGAAACTGGCTTTATCAATGCAAGTTTTGACGTTTGTTTCGCCACATCGACCCTCGCAGCGGGTGTGAACTTTCCGTTTAGGACAGTCATCATCTCCAAGTTGACATATGCATACGGAGATCGCGAGGGAAGCCTGTTTGCCAGGTCTGATTTCAGGAATATGTCCGGACGCGCCGGTCGCCTCGGCCACCACGAGGATGGTCGTGTGATCCTTATGCCGAAGAACGGTGTAGAGCTACTACACGCGAATCATCTGGTATCGCCCGAGAATGATCGCGTGGAATCGCAGCTCCTGACGCTAAGCATGCGCAGGACAGTGCTCTCTCTCGTGGCTTCGCGCGCTGTTTCGTCGAGAGGCGAACTTACTACGTTTTTCCAGAACACTCTCTACTGGCATGAAATTCTTGAGAATAATCCCAGGCTTCTCGATGCAATAGTTGCTAAGGCACTCAAGGCTGTGGAGTGGCTCTTAGAGAATCGGTTTGTTGAAGAGAGTCACTTGATAGTTCATGCGACGCCATTAGGCAAGTCCACTTCACTATCCGGCCTGCTGCCCGAGACAGCCAAGCGATTCGTTGATCTTCTCAGGGATTACTCCGAGAAAATGCAGCAAGACTTCGGCACATACGAAATTGCCTTGATCCATTGGGCTACAACCTGCCCCGAGTTCTCGGATGAACACCCTTCCAGATTCCTGCCTTG
>Ga0070698_100001409_pt1 | contig 26631 bp, 26 predicted proteins | sample KBSK1502metaG_FD_65477 | JGI IMG/M metagenome (GOLD analysis project Ga0070698, IMG submission 65477) | Corn, switchgrass and miscanthus rhizosphere microbial communities from Kellogg Biological Station, Michigan, USA - KBS K1-50-2 metaG | ecosystem: Host-associated > Plants > Roots >... | reverse complement strand
ACGGCGCTCGCGATGGGCACACGGAATGCCGCTGTCCGGAAGCTCGCAATCCCCGATCTGACGACCAACAGTCCTGACACTAACGATCACGGGCATCGGCGCGGACTCTTCGATCGCGAACGGCAACAACCCGAGATTGGCGAGAAGACTTGAGTCGGTCGTCGCAATGTTTTTCGGCGCCGCGTTGGGTGCGGTCGTCATCCATCACTCGATCTCAGTGGCGCTTTGGCTTACGACCGCGATCACCGCCGTGTGCTGCGCTGCTTGTTTCGCTCATTGCGTACCTCCGATAGCCTGTGGCGAGTTCGCTTCTTAGGCGGGCAGTCGTAGCTAACTCACACAGCGTAACGGGCAGCACGGGCGGAGACTGACGACCCGACATTTTACTCAACGGTTTCACACACCGATACAGTCAAAAGTCCGACGGTTCCCTAGACCGTTCTAAGTACATCCCCACACGTGACAAGACGGAGGTTTTCCGAACCGCGCAAACAAGTCAAGTCGGATGAGTTAGTTGCGGAACCGTTGAGCGCTCTCTTTCGGAAGGCAGTTTGGTGCACAATTGGTGCACAACACTCTGCAAATGGGGTGATTCTGTGCAAATGAGCGCACTCTAAATGATTCAAAACAAATGAAGCGTGGTGTGTACGAACAGGGCAGGAAAAATTAGCAAACCGCCGCCTTCAGCCTCTCGGACACCTCTCCGGCATTTCGTCGCAATAGCTTACCACAACGACCTAATCCAATGCCGAGCAGTGGCTCGACATTCAGATCTTACCCAAACCCCCTTGCAGGCTTCCTGGCATCGACACACGTAGCGCTTGCCACTCTTTCCGCGAAGGCGAACAATACCTTCAGGCGATGGCCCTTTTGTTCACGAGCCAGTTGGATGACGATTCCGAGCTTCAACAACACAAATCAGAGACATTCAAGTTTTGGGGTTGCAAGGGCACGGGGAGTCTAGCGTATAGTAGGTGGGTTCTGAGTAGCACTCTGGACATCGGCCAACGTCGAAGTTTATGATGCGCCGATTTTCTATGTAGCAGATTCGCTTCGGGGTGCATCTAAAGCCCCGTAGACTTCGACGTCCCAGCTCAGCCCCGGAGTTCGGATGCGGTTCGCTCGCAGGCCCGAAGTCGTTAGTGGGATCGTTCGCACAGTACTTTCCTGCGTTTTGTCGCGTGAAGAAGTCTCCGGGCTCTCAGGCCTTCTCCCGTTCACCCGTTCGAACATCGCTCTCTCAATTTGTTTTCAACCACAACTAGAAAATTCAGCACACCGGAGGACTTCATGGCGTCGAATCTCGTGCAGATTGCGAACGAGTCGGAGATCAAGGAGCGTCTAGAGGCGGAACGCGCGCGCCTGCGCAAAATCGCCGGTCTTGATCAGGCGAAGCACTTCCATCGCCCGGTCGAACGCGCGTTTACGGCAGAGCAGCGCGGTCAGGTCACAATCTTGTTTGGCGGTTTTACCTGGAAGCATGAGGACTTGATTCGAGCTGTGTTCCAGGGCTGCGGATACCGCTGCGAGAAGCTTCCTGTACCGGATGTTGCCGGGTTTCAGACGGGCAAAGAATTTGGTAACAACGGCCAGTGTAATCCGACTTATTTCACCGTTGGCAATCTAGTCCAATATCTGCAGTTCCTTGAGAAAGAGGGGCTCTCGCGCCAGGAGATATTGGACAATTACGTGTTCTTCACCGCCGGTTCGTGCGGCCCATGCCGGTTTGGCATGTACGAGGCGGAATATCGCTTCGCTCTCAAGAATGCAGGCTTTGACGGTTTCCGTGTCCTATTGTTCAAAGACAGCGACGGAATCAAGGCAGAGTCCGGAGAGCCGGGGCTGAAGTTCACGATTGATTTCGGCTTCGGCATGCTGAACGCGATGCACCTGGGCGATGTGATCAACGATCTCGTCTACCAAATTCGTCCCTTTGAGGTGAACAAGGGTCAAACGGATCGTCTCTTCCGCGAGACTGTAGATGGGTTGTGTGAGGACCTGAAGAATCGAAAGGCATTCGAGATCGAAGAAATCGCGCCGGATTGGGCAAAACCCAAGTTCAAGAGCAATAAGGTCCTGCGCAACACGTTCAACGTGCTCGGCAAGTGGCACGAGCACATGTGGGGTAAGGATTACCTGAACGCCTTGCACACAGCCAGGGAAAGACTGAACTCCATCGAGGTCGATCGTACACGCGTCAAGCCCCTGGTCAAAATCACCGGCGAATTTTGGGCCCAGCTCACCGAAGGCGATGGCAACTTCCACATGTTTGAGTTTCTTGAGCGCGAGGGCGCTCAGGTCTTAGTAGAGCCGATCGCGACCTGGGTCGCTTACCTGATGTACCAGGCAAAGGCTCACGCCATAGCGAAATGGCCGGTCAATCGTCCGCACGCCAACCCGAAGTGGTATGAAGCCAAAAAGCAATTCGCTAACTACATCGGATTGCGCAAGAAGCTCTGGGGAATCGGCGCCGGCCAGCGTATGTGGAATTTCTTCTATCATCGCACCATCAAACACTTGGGTGGGATCACTCACCAGCTTGTGCCGCAAACGGCGTTGGCGGAGCTCGCGCATCCTTTCTACAACCAGTTCGCTCGCGGTGGAGAAGGGCACCTCGAGGTAGGGAAGAACGTCTACTACACCGTTCACAAGCTCTGCCACATGGTGCTGGCACTCAAGCCATTCGGTTGCATGCCATCCTCGCAGTCCGACGGTGTGCAATCCGCCGTCATCAACAAATTCAAGGACATGATTTTCCTGCCTATCGAAACTTCCGGCGAAGGCGAAGTGAACGCCCATAGCCGCGTTCAGATGGCTCTCGGTGAAGCGAAGGTCAAGGCTAAGGCCGAATTCGAGCAATGCCTCAAGTCCACCGGCAAGAGTCTCCAGGAAATACGCGCCTATATTGACGAGCATCCCGAGTTGAAGCGGCCCTTCTATCACGTACCTCACCGCGAAGGCGTCGCTGGGACCGCTGCGCAATTCATTTTGCACGTTAACGATCGGATCAAGCGAGACACGCACTTCTGGAAGCGGACCCGCGTAACGGGAGTTGTGATTCCAGCGGCTTCCGGCGACTAAAAAATCCTTGCTGAAAGGTCCGACCCAAGCGAGTAGAATCGTCGATTTTCTTGGGCGAACACAGCCTATCGACGCCAAAAACGATATGTTAGTTGTTGCCGACTTTGCTTTAGAGAGGAAGCAATGCACGATCACAAGGGTTCGCAGCTAGTTCAGATCGTTCCGCTTCGGCCGCAAGTGCAGCAACTCCCTCATGCGCAGAAGCCGCACGACCACGTCACCCAGTTTTGGGTCGGTCTTGACGTCGGCTCAACCACGGTGAAAGCCGTTGTTGTGGACGCACCCACAGACAAAGTGCTGTGGCAAGACTATCAGCGTCACGAAACCAAGCAGCCCGAAAAAACCCTCGAGTTCCTCAAACGCATGGAACGAGAAGTCGGCATCGATCGGCACAACACCCGCATGTTTGTCACGGGCTCAGGCGGTGGTGCCATTGCCGACCAGGTCGGCGCCAAATTCGTTCAAGAGGTCACCGCCGTTTCCCTTGCCGTGGAAAAGCTACATCCCGAGGTCTATTCCGTCATTGAGCTCGGTGGCCAGGACGCCAAGATCATCATCTTCAAGGACGATGAAGAGACCGGACGCAAGAAGAAAATTCCCTCCATGAATGACAAGTGCGCTGGCGGCACCGGCGCGGTCATCGACAAAATCAATGCGAAGCTGAAGATTCCTACCGAGCTACTGACCGACCAGAAATACAAGGGCGTCAAGCTCCACAAAGTTGCCGGCAAATGCGGCGTCTTCGCGGAAACCGACATCAATAGCCTCCAGAAAGTCGGCACCCCTTCGGATGAGCTTATGGCTTCCTTGTTTGAAGCCATCGTCCTCCAAAACCTTAGCGTGCTAACTCGCGGCCACACTTTGCGGCCGCACGTTCTGCTTCTCGGTGGCCCCAACAGTTTTATTCGGGGCATGCGTGAGGCATGGCAGGCCAACATCCCGCGCATGTGGCAGGAGCGCAAGGTTACCATTCCGGACGGCGCCAAGCCGGAGGATCTGATCAAGGTTCCGCAGAATGCACAATACTTCGCCGCTCTAGGTGCGATTGAGTTCGGCCGCAGTGAAGACGACTGCGTCGGCTGCTATCGCGGCTACGACAATTTGGTTCACTACATCGAATTCGGCCGGCAAGAGGAAAAAGCGAAGGCTGGAGGCAAAGGCCTTGTCAGTGATCCAACCGAGCTGGACAGTTTCCGCGAGGCCTACCGGCGAAAGAAGTTCACCCCCGCCACCTTTCAGAAGGGCAGCACTGTCGGCGGTTTTATTGGAATCGATGGCGGATCAACGTCTACGAAGGCCGTCCTGCTAGACGAGAAGGGCGACATCCTCTGCAAGTCCTATCAGCTCTCGAACGGCAACCCGATTCAGGACACGATCGAGATGTTCGAGAATTTGCGCGGACAAGTGGAGACCCAGAACGCCAAACTCGAAGTGCTCGGCGTCGCAACCACCGGCTACGCCAAGGACATTCTCAAGGACGTTCTCAAAGCCGACGTTGCCCTCGTCGAAACGGTCGCGCACACCGAATCTGCTCTTAAGTTTTACGAAGATCCCCACGTCATCGTAGACGTTGGCGGCCAGGACATTAAGATCATCATCCTCCACAACGGGCGCGTAAAAGATTTCAAGCTCAACACGCAGTGCTCCGCTGGAAACGGCTACTTCCTCCAATCTACGGCCGAAGGCTTCGGTCTCAATGTGAATCAGTTCGCCGATCTGGCCTTTTCCGCCCAAGCAATGCCGGTCTTCGGCTACGGGTGCGCTGTTTTCATGCAGTCTGATATCGTGAACTTCCAGCGCCAAGGCTGGCAGGCGGAGGAAATTCTCGCGGGTCTCGCCGCAGTGCTTCCCAAGAACGTGTTCTTATACGTTGCAAGCATCCCGAATCTCGCCGCGTTGGGCACACGTTTTGTGTTGCAGGGCGGAACACAAAACAATCTCGCCGTGGTGAAAGCCGAAGTCGATTTCATCCGCAATAGCTTCCGTGCGGCAGGCAAGCAGCCGGAGATCATCGTGCATGAGCATTGCGGGGAATCGGGCGCCATCGGCGCGGCACAGGAATCCCTGCGCTTGTGGCGCAACGGGAAGCAGTCCACGTTCGTCGGGCTCGATGCCGTTCGCAAAATCGAATACCGCACTACACGCAATGAGGCCACCCGCTGCTATTTCTGCAAGAACAACTGCTTGCGCACCTTCATCGACGTTCGCACCGAACCCGTCAAGAACATGGTTCCCATTGAGCGCGTCACCAAGGTTCCCCTTATGCGTGGCGAGCAACGCCTCATTATTGCTACCTGCGAAAAAGGAACCGTGGAAGATTTGAACGAGATGAAAGACATCAAGGCCGGACTCGATCAAATCCGGGATCAGCATCCGAATTTTATCGATATCGCCTCAAAAGAGGTCTTCCGTCCCACCAACGCGAAGAAAGTCGCCGATCCAATCCCCATGCGCGCATGGACCCAATCCGTCAAACAGCGTGTCGCCCTGATGCAGAACCGCAGCAAGATTCGCATCGGCATTCCGCGCGTGCTGAACATTTATACCTACGCGCCATTATTTAACGCCTACTTCGAAAGCTTAGGCGTGCAGCCAGAGAACGTCGTCTATTCCGACTACACCAGCTCGGAGCTTTACCGCGCAGGCGCCAGCCGCGGCGCAATCGATCCATGTTTCCCAGCGAAAATCGGCATCTCCCACGTTTACAACCTCATTCAGGAGAAGCATCGCAAGAAGCCGTTGGACGTGATCTTCTTTCCCATGTACGACATTCTGCATTCGCCCTTGATGAAGATTGTTGGCTCAAATGCATGTCCCACCGTCACGGCCACGCCCGAAACCGTCAAAGCCGCCTTCACCAAGGAAAATGACTTCTTCGCTGAGAACAATCTGCAATACATCGACCCGGTGCTTAATTTCGCTGATCGCAAGCTATTCGCGTACCAAATGCTGCAGGCGTGGCAGTCCGTCATGGGCCTTTCCCCGGAAGAAAACGGTCGCGCCGTCGAAGCCGGATTCGCCGCCCTAAAGGAATACGAGACCAACATTCGCAAGCGCGCACGGCAGGTCCTCGACCAGCTGGAACGCGAAGACCGCATAGGCATCGTCATGCTGGCGCGTCCCTATCATCACGATCCCGGGCTAAATCATGAAATCCTCGACGAATTCCAGAAGCTCGGCTACCCCATCTTTTCGCAGAACACGCTGCCCCTCGATGAAGACTTACTCGACCGGCTCTTTGGCGAAGAGGTTCGCGCTGGCGTCATCAGCAGCCCACTCGACATCAGCGATGCCTGGAAGAACTCCTACTCTTGCAGTACCAATCACAAGGTATGGGCCGCGAAGTTTACGGCGCGCCATCCCAATCTCGTCGCTCTCGAAATTTCCAGCTTCAAATGCGGTCACGACGCGCCTATTTATGGCGTAGTGGAAGGCATCATCGAGCAGTCCGGCACTCCGTACTTCTGCTTCAAGGATCTCGATGAGAACAAACCTTCTGGCTCCATCAGGATTCGCGTGGAGACCATCGACTACTTCCTGCGTCGCTATCGCGAAGAGGTCATCCGCAAGCACAAGACTGAGCAAGACATCGAGGCCCAGCTCGCCGCTCTTGAGGCCCAATTGCGCAGCGAGCACCGCCAGATTCCAGCCGAGCTCGTCCACGCCCAGCTCGCCGCCAACAACTGGAAACCGGAGGCCCAGCAAATGGCTGGAGATTGAAATCGCTGAAGATTGATCGACGAATTGTGTATCAGTGCCCTGCTGACTCGCATCAAACGCTTGCGAGCTGAACCAGGTTCCATCCCAGGGTCCCTGGCTCGAACTCCAAAACTTACAGCACGTGCAGATGTTGGAGAAAGGAGAAGAGTACCTTGGCCACGGCACCTAAATTCCGCATCGATGTCGACATTCACAATTTGCTCATGCACTCGGCGCCGGGACCTGTAGCAGTTCCTTCCCCAAAGGGCATGAAGTTGCCGGACCCGGTCTTCCCGCGCTTTCCTGAAAAACTCCTCGACTCCGGACCGGAGGTCCCTCCGGAAAAGCGCGATTGGACTCTCCCTCAAGTCTACCGCGCCATGCGCGGCTGGCTTTTCCCGTACATCCGCTCTCGCGTCTTGCCGGGCGATTTTCATCCCATCACTGCGTATCTCTTCCTCGAGTACAAGTGCAATCTCGACTGCTGGTATTGTTGGGCTTACAACAACAAAGTCAAGGGCATGACCGAAGACGTTGCCCGGCGATCCATTGACTGGCTGCACGATCACGGATGCCGCGTCCTCGCCCTCATGGGCGGCGAGCCGTTGTTGCGGCCCGACTTTGCCCACAAGGTCGTCTACTATGCCGCGAAAAAAGGCTTTTGGATTTATGTCGGCACGAATGGTAGGTTGCTGCGCCCTGAAGTTGCCGATCGGCTAGGCGATGCTGGAGTCGGTGTTTTCAATTTCGCCCTCGATTCCTGGGACGAAAAGCCCAGCTTGCCCAAATCCGTCGTGCCCGCCCGCAAGCACATCGAATATCTGATGAAGAAGCAATACGTCTACGGCTACATGGTTTTTTTCAACCTCAATATCTGCCGGAATAACACTCATGATGTTCGCCAGATCACCGAGTACGCCCACGACAACCGTATCGCCACCGACTACCACATTAACGAAACGCCTATGCTCGAGCAAGACGAACATTTCAAGCATCTCAGCGACAATCCAACCTATATCCGGCCGCAAGATTGGCCGGAAATTGATTCCCTCGTCGATTGGATCATTGAAAAGAACAAAGCCGGATATCAGATGGTGAATTCCATTCAGCGGCTTCAGGAGATCAAAGCCTTTATTCGTATGGCCAGTGGCAGTGACCTCAAGCACCTCGGCTGGAACGGCGACGGAACTGGGACCAACGGCGACATCGCCAAAAAAATCGCCGGCTTACCGGGATTTGTCCAAGACGCCAACGGCGAGCTGCACTTCGCGGAATGGCACTGCCGCGCCGGTCAGAACAACGTCATCGTCCGCACCGATGGCACCGTCGCTCCTTGTTTCCCCATGTATCCTTCCACTTTCGATTGGGGCGACATCGACGGTCACAAATTTGAAGCCAAGCAATTGGCGGCCATGAAGACGACTTGCCAGCAGCATTGCTTTTCCACGCTCAATCATAACCTTGCTTACTGTTACAACGACGCCCGCGTAATTAAGTTTGTGTGGACAAACTTGGTCACGAATAAGATGAAGGGCGGAGCCCGCAGCTTCGAAGATTAAGCTGCGCGTGGGTTTGCATACGCGCCCGCTTGCTCTGCTCATTCTAATCTCCGCAAAGGTTCACAACACGATGCTAATCTTGTGTGTAGCCAGAAGATACTTCCTGACTATCCTCCTGGTCGTCGGAATCGTGGCCACCGGAGTTCCAGTAGCCGGGCAGTCGACCCCAAACAGCGCGCCGCTCTCTCCGCCTGAGCCACTTCCTCCTCCGCAGCCGTCCGCGCGAGGCGACGAAATATTTGCCGATCTCGTGAAACACAACGAGCTCCGTAATGCCGGTCTGCGTGAATACTCCGCCGTCCGAACTTATGCGGTTAGCGATCTCAGTGGCAAGATCCATGCGAAGCAAACCGTACAGATGGAGTACATCGCCCCAGACAAAAAAACCTTCAAGACCATCACCGAAGAAGGCTCAGGTGTGGTTCGCCATCTCGTGCTTAGCCGATTGATCGAGAGCGAAATTTCCGCTGCCGCCGGACAAGAGCACCACGACAGTTCCATCACTCCGGCGAACTATACTTTTCACCCACTCGGCGAAGAAGACCTCGGCGTCCACCACTGTTTCGTTGTCGAGGCGCTCCCGAAGCGGAAAGACAAGTATCTCTTCGAGGGGAAAATCTGGATAGATAGCAGTGACTTCGCCGTCGTCAAAATTGCCGGACATCCCGCCAAGAAGCTATCCTTCTGGATCACCCGAGCCGATTTCGTCCGCCAGTACGAGAAAATCGGTGACTTCTGGCTTCCGGTCAGAGATGAAACCTTCGTGGAGGTCCGGCTCTACGGTAAAAAGATCCTCAGCATCGAGCATCACATTAACACCGTGAATGGTGTGACCAGCTCGAACTTGATAGGACAAAATCCGCACACCGCTGGATTCTCCGAGCGATAACGACCTCCGTTGCCGCTGGTTAGGATAAATCGTTAACTGGGGACCTCTCAACAAACGGGCAACTGGCGTGGACCAGCCCCCCAACCCTTGGCGAGGACATCGTCGCCTTCCCAGCAATCGCTTTTTGTCCGCCGTCCCCGCGAATCTTCCCTTTGCCCAGGTTTACCTCTAAAATGTTCGTCGTGAGGGTTTGCGCCTGGCCATCCGCGGCGGGCATGCCGCTGGCGAGTCTCCAGGTTCGCCCAGTAGTCAAGCAAGTTCAGCCATGGGGTCGGCAATCCGTGGCGAAACTTTCCGGCTCGTCAAGGCGTATGTAAAAGTATCGGACGGGACACATAGGTTTTATGTCAGTGTCCCCAGGGCGTAGGTGTCCCTGCGCGGACGGTTCAAGAGGAACCCATGAAAACGTGGCAGAAGGTCGGAATCGGAATAGGTGTCGCTGTGGTTTTGGGCGGAATCGTTCTGTTCTCCGTCAACCAGGCAAATAAAGGTGTGGTCACCGTCCAGACCGCCAAAGTGGCTTCCCAGGAAACCTTGATTTCGCAAGTCACCGCTTCGGGTGAGATTAAACCGACAACCTATACTAACGTCACCGCTCAGGGTTTCGGCCGAATTACCTCAATCGTCGTAAGGGAAGGCGACCACATCAAGAAGGGCGACGTTCTGCTCACCCAAGAGAATATTCAAGCCAACGCCGATGTCCAGGCCCAGGGTGCCGCGATCACCTCGGCCGAATCTGCTGTGCAAGCCGCGGAAGCCAGTTACAAGGCCGCCCAGGCCGATCTATTGCAACAGCAGGCCAATCTTGAGAGAGCTAAGCTCGATTGGGACCGCGGACAGGGTCTCTACAAGGATGGCCTGATCCCAAAACAGGATTTCGACCAGCGCAAGACCGCCTACGATGCTCAAGTGGCCGCGGTGGATTCATCGAAAGCGCGCGTGCTCTCCTTGCGAGCAAGTCTGGAGCAAATGCGCGCCCAGCTGAGTCAGAGCCGCGCCGTTCTCGTCCGCACAAAAGACGTTTTGCGCAAGACCACCTACACGTCACCGATCAATGGAATCGTTAGCTATTTGCCCGAGCGCGTCGGCGACTACGTTGTTCCCGGTATTCAAAACTCCAATGGCAGTTTCTTGATGACCTTGTCTGACATGTCGACCGTTACCGCCGAAGTCAAAGTCGACGAGACCGATATCGTCAGCGTCAGAATCGGGCAGGATGCCGACGTAACCATTGACGCCGTACCCGGAAAGGTCTTCAAAGGCAAAGTCACGGAGATCGGCTCGCAAGCCGTCCTGCGCACCTCTGGACTCGCGACCACTCAGTCGACTACCAGTAATCAGGAAGCTAAGGATTTCAAGGTCGTGGTGACGCTTACGAATCCGCCGCAGAACCTGCGTCCCGGCCTGTCCACCACCGCGAAAATCAAAACCGCGGAAAAGAAAAATGTCCTGGCCATTCCCATCCAGGCCCTCGCAGTACGCACGCGCAAAGACATCGAGGAAGCCGCAAAAAAGAACAAGAAGGGAACCGGATCGAGTGTAACGCTGGCCGCGCCGCCGCCGCCCGCTCCCGGAGATCCTAAGAAAGATGAAATCCAGGGCGTTTTCGTGGTGAACGGGAAAAGAGCGGTGTTCCGGCCAGTGGAAACCGGCATCACCGGCGTCACTGACATAGAGATCATTAAGGGGCTGCAGGCCGGTGACGAAATCGTGACCGGAAGCTATAAAGCGCTGCGCACCCTCAAACCTGAAGCGAGCGTCAAAGTCGACAACTCCGCGCCCAAAAAGGCCGAAGATCAGACCTGACGAATCCAGCGTGACCCGCGCATGCCTCTAGAGACAACCTCGATGGAATCCTATCGCCAAGATCTGGTCAGCTCCGGAATTGTCATTAAGACCGAAGAGCTTGCCAAGATCTACGAAATGGGCGCAGAACGCGTGCACGCCTTGCGCGGTGTGGACGTCGAAATCCGCAAGGGCGAGTACGTCGCCATCATGGGACCTTCCGGCTCAGGCAAATCGACGCTCATGAATCTCATCGGCTGTCTCGATTCCCCGAGTTCTGGCCGCTATTGGTTGGCCGGGCGCCTCGTCAGCGACCTCGATGACGACGAGCTGGCCTACATTCGAAATAAAGAAATAGGATTTGTCTTCCAAACATTTAATCTCCTGCCTCGCGCCACTGCCCTCCATAACGTCGAGCTTCCGCTTATATATAACGGCACTCCCGCCGACGAGCGCCTTGAGCGCGCCAAGAAGGCCCTCGAGCGCGTGGACTTAGCCGATCGCATGAACCACAAGCCTAATGAGCTCTCCGGCGGCCAGCGCCAGCGCGTGGCCGTTGCCCGCGCTCTTGTAAACTCTCCTTCCATCGTTCTCGCCGACGAGCCGACCGGAAATCTCGACTCCAAGACCGGCGACGAGATCATGGCTCTGTTCGAGAATCTCCATCAGCAGGGCAACACCATCATTCTCGTCACTCACGAACACGACATCGCCCAGCATGCACACCGCATCATTCACATCCGCGACGGCAAAATCGACTCCGACCAAGCCGTAATCAAGAAGGTCTAGCGGACAATTCGGCTCTTTCCTTCGTCCCGACACCCAATATCGTAGAAGCCTGATTTGTAGGGGCAGCTTTATCCTGAGCGGAGGCGAAGGAATGCTCCGCCCCCCAGCTCGACAAGTTGAGCTAGTTCGCGCCTTCTTGCGAGACACACACGGATCAAACCCGGCGGATCGGGCGCCCTAGAACGAAAGGTGAGGCCCAATGCAAACCGATGCGGTCAGAAAATTTCAGCCTGTGGCTGATGCTACTCTTGAGTTCGCCGCGGTCAGAGCCCGGCAATATGTCCGCAAGATTTCCGACCGCAGAGTCGCCCCTGACCAAAAATCCCTCGCTGTGCTCACGAGACTTCATGAACCGTTTCCCCAAGATTCGACCGACCCCCTAGAGGTCATTTCCATGCTCGACGAAATTGGCTCCCCCGCGACCGTCGCAACCACGGGTGGGCGCTATTTCGGCTTCGTAACTGGAGGAGCGCTTCCCGCCTCGATGGCTGCGAATTGGCTCGCGGCGGCTTGGGATCAAAACGCGTCGCTCCGCGTAATGTCTCCCATTGCAGCAGAGCTGGAGGACATTGTGCTCCGCTGGGTCTATGAAGCCCTCGATCTGCCGGCCGATTGCGAAGGAGGCCTGGTCACCAGTGCGACCGTGGCGAACTTCGCAGCACTAGTCGCCGCGCGTTATGCCCTCCTGAAACGAGCCGGATGGGATGTCGGTGACGACGGTATGTTTGGTGCGCCGCCCATCCAGGTCATCGTAGGAGAGCAAGTCCACGCCTCGGTTCTTAAGGCGCTCAGCCTCGCTGGCTTCGGAAAGAAGCGCCTGACCGTCGTCGAAGCCGACAGCCAAGGTCGTATGCGCGCAGAAAAGCTACCGCCTTGCGGTGACCGAACCATCGTCTGCATTCAAGCGGGCAATGTAAACACCGGCGCCTTCGATCCGGCCGCCGAGATTTGCGCTAAGGCAAAAGAGCAGGGCGCCTGGGTGCATGTCGATGGTGCCTTCGGCTTGTGGGCTGCCGTTTCCTCCAAACTTCAGCATCTGACCAGCGGCTTCAACAACGCGGATTCTTGGGCTACCGATGCGCACAAGTGGCCGAATGTCAGTTACGACTGCGGAATCGTCATCGTTCGGGCGATTGCGGGACAACCATCAGCTCTGCGTTCGGCGATGGCTCTGAAGGCCGCGTATCTCGAGCCGGGTTCCCAGCGCGAGCCGATGCACCACGTTCCTGGGGCGTCACGCAGAGCGCGTGGTGTCGAGTTGTGGGCTGCGCTGAAATCGCTCGGCCGTTCGGGCTTGATCTCGCTCGTGGAGAGAACCTGCTCTCACGCCAATCGCTTGGCGGAAGGACTCCGTGCTGCCGGACTCGATGTGTTGAACGACGTGGTAATCAATCAGGTCCTCGTGTCCTTCGGCAGCGCGGAAACGACACAAGAAGTGATCCGCCGGATTCAGGAGGACGGCACCTGCTGGTGCGGCGCCACTGTTTGGCACGGCAAGCCGGCTATGCGGATCAGTATCTCTTCGTGGGCCACCACAGAAGCCGACGTAGATCGCAGCCTCGCCGCTATGGTGCGCATCGCCCGCGAGACTCAAAGTCAGCATCCCTGATTTTACCCTCGAGTAGGACAGGCAAACGCTGCTGAAAAGGTCAGTGAAACAGGCATCTGCACTTTGAGGCACGAAGGGGTTCAACCTCAGCCGCAAAAGGCGCCTACGCCGACCTCACACCCACATGTGCTCGCGTCCTTGGCGAACTCAGATACGTTCGCGAAAGCCGGTCGTGCCACGTCAAACCATCGTCGTCCCACCAAGCCCACAAGAAACCCATGAAGAATGTTCCGGCCGACACGATGTAGCCCAGACTCCGCAGTAGCATCTGTCGCGGCGTCGGAGCCTCTCCGGAAAAGCTGGCCACCTGCAACCCGCGGAACATCATCCCCGGAGTGGTACCACCAAATACGGTGAAGAGCGCGAAGTATTGCAAATACACAATCGCGAACGTAGCAACGCACACAGCCGCGCTCAGCTTGCTGAATGTGAATTGTCCCCCCACGGAGCCGAACAAGGCCAAAAATCCGCCATACGCAAACACTAGACAGACTGCATCGATGAATGCCGCCCACTGGCGCTCATATAGCGAGGCCACCGGGTACAAACCATAGTGTCTCGACCGCGCCTCACTAGCTGCTGCCTGACCCTCGGCTTCCGTCTCGGGAGGCTCGGAAACATCAATCAGCATTCGTGTGTCGCGCTTCTCGCTTGGAGGTGCGTATCGCCCGATCGCGATCGTAAACGAAAACTCGTCCTCCGCCGGCTCCGAGGCTTCAGCAATATCGACCTCACAGCCGCGCCGCGGTTCATCAGACGCTTCGCGAAATGGAAGCCTTGATTGCTCGGCCCTTCGCGGAGGTCTGCCGTGACGCGATCGGTACGCCTCGACGCGCTCTTCCAGCTCACCGCGCCACCTAGGGCCGCGATCGTCTTCCAATGCAATCGCAACCGGCGCTGCTTCAGGCTTTAGAGATTGAGAGTCGGCGGCCTTTGAATAAGGCTGCTGCTCGGACGACGCGTCTTCTACACGAAATGTGGAATCACAGAAACTGCAGGCACGTACGCTGGATGGCAGTATCGCGCCACACTGCAAGCAAGTTTTTGTCACCGGTGCGTTTTGCGCTGCGGACGCTTCCACTCCGGTGAGGAGGGAACTCGCAAAGCATACCATGAAAGGAAAAACTTAAAAGCGCATCTCGACATAGTGTTGTGAATCAGGCAAGGGGGAGTGTGTTAGAAAGGTGATGCCGGCAGGGATTTGGAGGGACTAACCCTCGATCTGCTGAGCCAGCATGTCCCGGCTAAAAGCGATGCGTCGGTCTAGCGCAACTGCCGCAAAGTAGGTGCACTGCGCGCGCTCCACTTCCGTCCAAGCCAGAATGGATGGAACCAGGCGGGCCAGTGTGGCCTGTATCGCGTTCAGCAGGCGGAAATAGGCGCCGATCGCGCGAATTTCGCCGCGATCCTCTGGGCGATCCGGGCACAGATGCAAAAGCTGGATGACCCGTGCGAAGTCCTCACCCGAAGCAGACGTCGAGATTCCCGTAACGTCCTGCGCTTCCGGAGACAGAGCATGCCTCGCCGATGCCGCGATCAGTGACCGGCAGTACGACACGAAAAATTGCAGCAAGAACACAACCGAGCAAGCGAGTATCAGCGCGGCAATCATCGAGGCACCGCCGCCAGCCGCGCGGGTGCCAACCTCGCCCCATCTGGTACGCGCCAAAACGCGTACGCCCATGACAACGGCAACAAGCTACCCATCACTGGCATCAGGTAGCGTACGTACGACTCAAAATGCGGTTGGAGATTGGATACTGCATAACCCGCTGCCGACGCGCTGAAGTAGATGCCCAGCGAGAGCACCAGTTGCACCAGCAGCGCCCGCGTCTCGCGCAGCTTCAGGATCGCACCCCACAAGACATATGTGAGCACTAGACCCACGAAATATAGGCTCTGCGAGAGCTCCAAAGCAAACCGCGTGGACAAGCGGCTGGAAGATTGGCTGACCACCGCGTAGGAAAATAGCGAGGTTCCTGCCAGCAGAACAATTGCCCCCAGCCGAACGTGCCGCTTGATTTCTAATTCCTCAAAAACGTACGCGTACAAACTGATGATGCTAAAGAAAAGAGCGATGACCAAAAGCGCGTCAGAGTAGAAATAGAAATAGCGATAGGTTGCCGACGACTGGCCTTCATGGCCCAGAACATAGAAACGTCCCAGGCTCACACCAAAATCAACCAGCACGTACAAGTTCACGAAGAAATAGCGGACGAAGATCTTGCGGCGCAGCGAACACACCACCACGGCGGCTTCTAGACAAGTGCCCACAAGCCATATCAGGTATTCAGCAGAGTTGGGCATTTTGCCTTTCTGCGACCCAGCCCCGCCGTGATTCAATCAACTAGTTCCCTAGTTCGGGGAGTCCGGCAGGGGCGTCGGATACGGAGCTACGCCACCAGCGACCAAGGTCCGGTCACTGGTATGCTTCGCTACCACAGTCTTCAGGCCCATGGCAGCCGTCAAAACAAGCATCGCCAGCAAAACAGACGCGAGTCTGCGTGACATTAGTTGCCTCCCAGGTATGGAGAAACCCCGGGGGCACTCTATATGAAACTACACTAATGTCAAGCCGCTCCGCATCCGCGGGCCTGTGCAAAACCGGTCTGCACTTCCCAAATTCGCCTTCGCTCGGCTTTCGCCTCTGCGCGCTCACTCGGGTGTGCGACCGCTGCCAGCATAGGTTTTAGCACTTTCATGGTCAACAGTACAGTAGTACTAGGAGCCTTATCACCTTCAGGTGCCCACCGCCGGCCCTCGCTCCAGCCCCTCCCTGACGGGATTGGGTCTTCCATTTCGATCTCGACCTGCGAGTTTCGAATTTCCGTTATCAAATTGGAGTCTCCATCAGTGTTTCCCTTTCCAATGGGCTTCTATCGAACTTCGTTTTCGAATCTCGCTTTTCGATTTTCAGTCTTTAATTTCGATTTTCCGTCCCCGCCGCTTGACACTCTTATTCCCGACTCCGTAGCATCAATAATTGCCTCGTGCCGGCGTAGCTCAGTGGTAGAGCGAGGGTCTCATAATCCCTAGGCCGTGGGTTCGATTCCCCCCGCCGGCACCAACGTTTTCAAGGAGTTGCCGTACTTCCACAGGAATGCCACTCTCTGCCGGTTGCGCCTGGGTTGCAGAAAGTTGTGGAGTTGACGGAGCGTCGAGCTTATCGATGCACGCCACATTCGCACCTGGAAGCAGATGCCCGTAAACATCCGCGGTCACCTGAATGCTGCTATGACCCATTTGGTCCCTGATGTAAGGCAGTGGCGCGCCGGCCTGAATCAGCAAATACCCGAATGTGTGACGAAGATCATGGAACCGGATGCGCCGGAGTCCGGCCTTTTCCACAACGGGGAGGAAATAGCGGTCGTATAGATGGTCTGGATCAAGCACGCCGCCATCCGGTGCGGGGAAAACCAGTTCGTCGCTAACGCTGTTCTTGTCGGCCAGAAATGCCTTGATCAGCCGCTCATCGCGAAGCGCCAACAGCGTAGCGCGTAGCTGCCGCGACAGATCAACCCGGCGCGGCTTCTTGCTTTTTGGCGTGGTGAACTGACCGTACACATAATTGTGTTGAACGAGGATGTAGCGCTTGGCATCCTGCTCGCTGGTGCCAAACTGGATGTCGCCCCACCTCAGGGCGACCAATTCACCGCGGCGCAGGCCCGCCCGCAGTGCAGTGAGAAACAGTGGGGCATCTGCGGCTTACCTTCAGCGAAGAATCCGAAATTCCCAAGGGCGAGCCGGGCTTCGATCTCCCGCTTCGCCCGCTCGGCAGCTTCGCGGGTGCCGACCTTCTTGGCCTTGCGCCTGCCGTGGTAGCAAATAAAAATCCACCACGCGCCTTTCCGCTTTCTGATCTTCACGCTCATCCGGTCGTACCCATAAGCTCTTTCACGATACCATCAACGTCTACTGCAGCCATGGCCTGTATTCGATGTTGCTCAAGCCATGCATCAAACTGCGAGCGGCGCACCAGGATTTTTCCCGCCACTTGAACGGCGGGAAGGGGATTGACCGCACGATGCAGCCAGGACCGCAACGTACGCTCCGACACCGCGGCGTAAGCCGTCAGATCCCTGAGGCCAAGCCATTCGCGGTCGCCTTGAGCCCGCACGAGTTTGGTTGCCGTCGCCATGCCGGTTTTTAGCGCTGCGCCTCCGCCGCGAATTTGTCCGCGATAAGGACGTTTTCGGGCTTCCTGGTATGGGGGTAGCTACCTGGATCAGAAATTGAGCAAAAACCCGCATAAATCGAGGGTTTTGTTACGGATAATTTCCGGTCTGAGATGTGCCTCGACCTGAGCGCAGCCTGCTTACAAGCGTCGTCGCAATACGATGACCCGCGTCGCTTTCCTTTCGGCAGGACCGCATGGCAGTGCTTGCACGTTCCTGGCTCGTGGGCTTCCTTTCCATCCCGGCATTCCCGCGAGCACTACACGCCGGGTTCGCCTCTACGAGTGAATCGAACCGCGCCTAGGAGTCGGCCGCACCAGTCACAGCATTCAGCGACGGAGATCCCGCGATCTTCGAGCAACCTTCTGCGCAAATCCTCACGAAGCATCACGGGCGCTCTCCTTAGCGGCAGGCCCAATAATCGATTGAATGAAGGCGTCAGCAAATTCCTTGCTTGCTGGTGGGGAGTAAACCCTAGCGCGGTCGCTCTGTTTGCGTACTTCGCTGATCTGCCGCTGAATTTTCTGCTCTTGGGTTTCGCTTATAGGGAAGGTTTTCTCTTCGGGTTTTTCTCTAGAAGAATTTTCTTTTAGAGAGAGAACACACGCCGCGCCGTGCGCAGCTGGTTTATCCCCTGGTTCATCTAACTGCTTAATCCAAGAATCTACTGGTTTATCTTGACTTACGTATGCCACTTTTGGCGTGGAGTTTTTACCTGGTACGCCATTTTCGGCGGACCTACCCTGCCATTTTTGGCGTACCTGCCTCGCCATTTTCGCCGTCTTTGCGACTGAGGCGCCGTCTTTAGCCTTGATGGTGCTCCAGCTTTTAGCCTGAGCCTCGGGCCAGCGGCAAGAATTGTGTACACGGAACTGGTAGCCGTAGGGGGTCAAAAGCAGGTCGATATACTCGCCGTCGAAGAGCGTTCTGACGTGTCTTTGGATGCTTCGCTCGGAAGTGCTGAGAAACTTCGCTAGTTCTGCAAATTTCAGGGGCTTGCCGCCGTACACCCATCCCTGATATTCGCCGTCATCCATACGGCGCTCTTCCGTTGTCGCATTGATGAGCCAGAGAAAAAGCCAAATTGCTTGGCCGATTTTCTTAATATGCTTTTGTTCTAGAACGCCGCTCCAGACAAAGAACGGGTGCGACAGGTCATCACCATTCATGCGCCGCTTACTCATCTGGTTGCGTCCCAGAGCGGCAAACCGATAACTCGTCGGCCCGCGAAGGAATCACCATTGGAGGGCTTGCTTTGCTTACGCCGCGCCTGTGGGTTTGGATTCTCGCGAACGAGGACGAATCGAAAGATGCCGTTTTCTTCACGGATCGTTTGTATTTGATGCCCCTGGCGCCGCAGATCCCCGATACGATTCGGCGGTCGAAGTCCGTAGCGACCCTCGCGGATGAGTTCGCCAGACGTTATTCCAGCGGTACCCACTTCGCGCAGACGTTCAAGTAGTCGCTGCGCGTCGTCGGCATGTTCTCGTCGGCGCTCGTTCATCGCACCGCCACTTCTGCAACGCGCCGCGCCCAATCCGCATCACTCGCAGCAATTACCGCAGCGGTGTCGTCGGGCTCATCGCTGGCCGTGTCATCGGGCTGCCAGCCGTCGCGCACCGTGAACGGCAGCAACGCAAGAAGCTCGTGCTCCTCGACGCAAAGGCCACGCCGCAGTTTTTTGAAAACAAAACTAAGATGCGCAGAAAGTAAGAGGCGCTTGGTTTCCGGAGTTAATTCGGAATCGGGGCTGCCAAGGGGAAGTTGACTTTCAACTGTCGCTGCGACTATTCTCTGCACTGTTCACATCTCGTTGTCCGCCGCCGTCGAAGCTAGCGGACGATTTCGCGAACGCCGGGAATTGCCGTCCGGCGTTTCGCTTTTTAAGTCCCTACTCCCACTGCCGCGTGAAACACTTTGCTTGCGGACTGCGACGGTGGGTGATCGCACCGGACGGTTTCTAATTCGCGAACGATCCGCAATCGGTCGGCTAGATACTCGGAAACGGCCGCTTCTTCAGAAGCCGTCAACTTGAGTGAGCCATGCTCGGCCAGAGAGAGCCGTCTAGTCGAAATACCCGTGGCGGTTTCGACGTCGGCCTGCGTCAATCCTAAAAAGCGTCGCAATCTGCAAAGCGGCATCATGCGAACACACTACATCGAAACTGACGCAGGAAGTTGTAACGCCCAGAGCGGTTTCAATTACAGTTTTTTATGCGGGTAGTTTTGGAAGTCCAGAAACCGATCGCCGGAAGGTCTTGGGGCTGAGGTGGTAGATGTCAGCGCCCCACTCATCGAAAAGGCGTGCAGGGGGAATACCACCGAGAGCGATTTGCTGGACACGTGCGCGGCGTTCGGCATACTGCAACAGACTGGGGATATTGCGCGACCAGAAGGGAAACGATTTTGGAGAAGTTTTGATAGTTTTACGGAACCACTCGCGCACCTCTTGGTCGCTCGGCCGCCGATTTCGATATTGATTGAAGACAGCGCGAGATTGTCTGAGGAGGCGACGCAGCTCGCTTACGGCCTGTGGTTTAAGCGCCCGTAGCTCCGGGTCTGTTACCGGTAGCTGGGCTTCCTCGTGTGCTACTTGCGCAGCTAAGTAAACGGCCTCTCCCAGTTGCTTGATGAGATGTAGTTTTTCTTTGCTGTTATGCCACCTCGCTATTTGCCGCTGCACGAGTTCACTCAGGTAAATACGCCATCCGAAGGTCTGCGCGAGTTCGATAATCATTTTGTCTAACAGACCGCGCATTTTGGGTGTCCAAGGTTTGTCCGAATGGTATATGGCGAGGTCCCCGGGTACGAGTCTGCGCTCAAACAGGCTTTGTAGTTCAAACGTCACGCTCGCTCCAAAAGCGCGCAAGTCTAAGGGGTCTTCTGGCGGCCTCATTACAGCCAGCGGGCTAGGCAGTATTTCTGTGCCTTGCGTAAATTGCCTCCCGCGCGTTTCGCTTCGATGGCGTTTTGAACTGCTCGCGCTGCCGTGGTTTCGTGTTATGCTTCGGCCCATCACTCATCAGTGTCGGTTTTCGGTGGCTGTGGCGGTGGCACCGACGGTTTGGGTTCCGTGGCCGGACGCGCTGGCGTCTTCACCGGCTTCGGTTGTGTTTTCTTTGGCTTTTTCTTCTCTCGACCTCGCTTATCTCTGCTGCCCATGACTTGCTCCTCCGTCGTTAAAGCAGGCTGTAAGGCCACGCTTTTCTTCCACTCGCAACATACAAATGGCATATAGCCACGCTAACCATTCTTTGTCTTAGACCAGCGAGCTTTCGCGGCCTTCCGGGCGTGCTCTTTCCGCTCTTCCGCTGTTCGATTCTTAGCGGCCGCCTTGCCACCTTTTCGGCCTAGTTGAACTGCTGCGGGGTTTTTCTTTGGCATGGCCTAAGTATCGCTCAATGCTCAGCGGTACGCAAGAATGGCCTTGACATATGCTCAGCGTTGAGCATAGAATTGAGGTGTAAAACAAAGCGGGCCACCGCGTAGTTTGCACCTACCCGGCAGCCCTAATCACCAAAGGAGAGCAAGCTCCCATGGCAACTCAGCAAATCGTATCATCCGTTTCACAGCAGCAAAAATCCCCGCTACCCGAAACTGTCATTGACAGATTGCAGGCTCATAGGTCAGACGGCCCGCGGTCGCGGCAAGCGACAGTCGTTCCAATCTCCGCACCACAAACGATCACGCAGCTAGAGCTGACCGTGTTGCTCTCTCTGCGCGGCCGTCTTTCGCAGCTCGAAGAGCAAGTCCAGGAAGCCGAGCAATCCATCAAGAACCGTCTCGAAGCTGGCGCGTCTCTTGAGCCCGGCGATCACCGCGCCGAGTTGAAGGAAAACTTTCGTCGCAATGTCGCGTGGAAGGCCGTCGTTATCCGCTTGGCCGAACGGCTGCGAATGAACAGCGAGGCCTACTGCGCGAAGGTTCTCTCGAGCACCAAACCCTCTCGGACGGTAACCCTCGTTATCGAGTAGCGTCCGAAACGCGCGGAGCCGGTTCTACCTCGCCCGCCTCGCGTGTCTGCGGCATTTTCGCGCGCGTGCTGGCCGCACCGATGAGGATAAGCCGCGCTGGTAGGCCCACATGCAGAACATCCTCGCCGATCATCCGGTGACGAAGGTGCGGCCATGACGAAAGCTCACCGCCTCAAACAGCGCAAGCCAGACGCCAACACTCTCCGCGCGCTCGATAGGAGCATCAAGCTCAACTTCCTGCTTGGCTGCTCCGAAAGCGCTCTCGGCAGTTTCGAGTTAGCACGCTTGGCGGAATGCGACAACCTGCGCAGAGAACTGCACACCGTTTTGGACCGCCTTATTGATGAAACGGCGCAAGCCGCGGTCGCCGCGTGGTTCCGAACCGTAGACCGCAATGCGCTCAAGCAAGCGCTGGAGACTCCCGAAGATGTAATGGAGTGGGCGCAGTTGCAGATAGCGCGAAGGCAGCGCACTGACGGGGAGCTTATCCCGCTTCCCCCGCTTCCCGCGCTCCCGCCCGGAGCAGCACATCTGGCCGCGGCATTGCGCTATCACGAGCACAACATCGCAGAGGGGAAATGCGCCGTTTGCCCTAAGCCGCTCGCCCACAACAGCGTGCGCTACTGCGAGAAGCACCTCAGGGATGCGCGCCTGCGACACAAGCCCAAGGGAGGGAAAGGCGGCCTACCGGGAAGCATTGATTACCTGTACGACGGTGCCTTTGAAAGCGGACATGGCCGACAGCCGGGAACGTTGGCGTCTCTCGCGATGAACCGCGAGAAGAAAACCAGAGCGCTTCTCGCAGAGTTGGGCATACCTCGTGAGACCGCAGCCGTGAGCCTGAATGCAGCCAAAGAAGCCCTGATTCGGTGCGTGCCTCAGACGGAGGACAAAGCCGCGACGCTTAGCGATCTCTTGCAAGCGGCTCAGATTCCCACACGAACTACCGCTCAGAAAGCTTTGAAGCAGTTGCTTGCGGCCGGGATGATTCAACGGATCGCAGGCAGCGGGACGGGAAGTCCTTTCCGATACTTCGCGGCAAAGAACCCGCGGATCGGAGGTAGCTGCTAATGAGAGTCGCCATCTACGCGCGGGTTAGCACGGCAAACAATGGGCAAGACCCTGCTGTGCAGACGCGCGAACTGCGGGAGTACGCTGAGCGCAGCGGCTGGAGCGTTGCTGGCGAATACGTTGACGTTGGGATCAGCGGAACCAAGGAAACGCGCCCGGAGCTAGATCGGCTCATGGCCGATGCCCACCGTCGCCGCTTCGATGCTGTTGTGGTTTGGAAGTTTGACCGCTTCGCGCGATCAGTGAGCCATCTGCTTCGAGCCCTCGAAACGTTCCGCGCGCAAGGCATCGAGTTCGTTTCGTTCTCTGACCAGCTCGACACAAGCACGCCGGCCGGCAAGATGGTCTTCACTGTTCTGGGCGCGGTGGCCGAGCTGGAGCGCAGCCTAATTGTCGAACGCGTGAAGGCGGGACTGCGGAACGCGAAAGCAAAGGGCAAGCGGCTCGGACGGCCGAAAGTCTGTATCGATTCCGCTCGAATCGTGGCGCTCCGGCGCGCTGGCCGATCATGGAGCGAAATCGCAGAAGAAACGGGCTGGACGAAAGGGACGGTACAAAGAGCCTTCTACGCTCAGAGAGCCTCTCCTGGCTTGCCCAAAAACGTCTAGCGTGATTTTGGGCAGGCAGTCACGAGCGTCATTGGGTACAGCACTACACGATCCAGCTATGGCCTTGCCGTGCAGGCGGGAAATCGATTTGCCAAAAGTTAGGTGCCGAACACTTGAGCGCAATCCCCACCTTGGCGTTGCCCGCTTCTCCGGGCCCTACGTAGATATCACTTCGGCGTGCCCCCGCCTGCAATTATGCGGCTACCGAATACGTCGTTGTCAGTCTGGAAGATGCTGATGCGGTTCCGCCGATCGGTCCAGACCGCAAACAATTCGGTGTCATTGGCAGCCAAGCCGATGTAGTCACCGATGAAATTAAATTGAACAATCGAGGATGTGTCGGATACGCGGAAGTTATCGAAGAATCCAGCCTGCCCCGGCACCTTCCGTGCGTAGAAGACGTCGTACTGGAGATTCGAGGAGTTGCAAATCCCCAGGACAAAACATTCGAATTGAGTCGAAGTTGGTAAGGTCGGAGAGAGCCGGTGATCGTACCAAACGACATCGACGGTACCTTCATGTTGGGTGTTGATCGCTGGGTAGCCCTGAGCCCGTTCCAGACCATCATCGTTTACCGTCATCGGCGCCGACCAGGAAGTGTAGGGAGAGCCGTCACTGCTGATGTACCTGATATCACCGCTTTCGGTGCTGGCAAAGCCGGCCGGCGTTCTTGGATTCACCGGGTCGTGGGCATAGACGATATGCGCGCCTCCGCCCCCGTCAATGGCAAGCGATGGGAACATGCCCCCCCACCAACGTTCATAGAATGCGAGCGGCCCGAGGAAGAACGGCAACTCGAAGGAGTCCGTAGCGGCCACCACCACAGGATCGAAGGTCGTCCCATGATCTGATGACCTGCGTGTGTGGATCTCGAAAGACCCATTCAAGAAGCCATCCGTCCCCGAGTTGTACCAAGCGACAAGCACGTCGCCGCCCACGCCTCCCGCGGGATGGGATCCCTGATCCACCACGTTCCCCGAAGCATTCTCGAGTGTGACTGGAGCTGCGAAGGATGTTCCCTTATTGTTGGAGCGCGCGAAGTGGATCGCAATGGGGCTCAGGCCTGGTGTGAAATTATTGAAGCGTGTGGCGGTCACATACACCCAGTTGCTTTCACCGTCATCCACATGCGTGTTGATCCATGGCTTGTCGTAATCGAACCCAGGCTGAACGATCTGGAACGGGTTGAATTGAATGATCAACGTCTGACCCGCCAGCGCGACAACGGGTGCTGACCAGGTTGCTCCATTGTTGTCGGAGTGGCTGACGAGGATGTCAAACCTCTCCATGATTGTCGGCCGGCCCCCGGGGAAAGTGAGCTGACTGAACACGTCCATGTAGGCGAAATAAACCCGGCTGCCATCGGGCGCATAAGCCACCACAGGATCACTGCACTGGCCCTGGATTTGCGGAAGCAGGACTCCGGCTGACCAGGTAGCGCCGCGGTCCGAACTGGCGTAAGCGGCGCATCGAGGTGCGTTGGAGCTCCTTTGGGCGGCAAGCTTCGTCTTTCCCGTGCTCTTCCAGATTTGCCGGGATTCACAGCAAAAAGGCCGCGACCGAATGAACGCGACTGACTTCCCCGAGCTGCAACAGGCGTTCCGGTTGTACGGCTGGTCACTAAATAAGTGCTGCGTCGGAGTCTGCGAGCCATGGCCCCGGGAATTTCCTAGTCCGCAGAATGACGATTTACAAACGAGGCTGGCCACCGAACTCTTTCTCGTCGCTGTCGGATGGATAATTCTTCACGAATCCGCTCACATTTTGCTGAATCACGCCGACGGCCCTGCCGACCTGTTGAAGCGTGAAGAGCGCGAAGCAGACGCGTTCGCGACCGAGTGGTTGCTCGAAGGAGTGAACGACACCAAGATGCTGCAAAAGCGCTCGTTAGGAATTGCCATCGCAAACCTTAGCTTGATTGCCCTAGACCTGCGGGCCAAGCGCTTGGATCTTCCTCAGCATCCCCGTTCGGTCGAGCGATTGAACGCTAATCTTCGGAATTATCTTTCCGACACGGATGCGGAACTCGCCTACGCACTCGCCATTGCAGTCTTGCAGGCTCACTTCTCGATCTTCGGCGTCAACCACACGATCGATCATGATGCGGCAGTTGGTCTTTTGCTCGACGGTCTTTGCGTCGATCTCACTCGGCACCAATTCTAATTAGTCACGCCCGAATCGACGACACGGTCAGTCTGATCGGCGAGTACCGCTGACCAGGTTATAATTGTTAACGAGAACGGGAAAACCCGCCATGCCCAGCGGAATCTGCAAGTTCTGCCTGCTCACGAAGGACCTCAGAGACAGCCACTTGATGCCTCGCTCGCTTTACGAAAAATCCCGCGGCTCGGGGACAAAAGGAAATCAGGATCCTTTCCTTGTCACAAAAGATGCGCAGAAGCAGTCGTCGTACCAGATCACGGATTACGTGTTCTGCGGAGACTGCGAGCACCTGCTCAACGTCAATGGCGAACATTACGTGCTGGGTCTTGTCGCCAGGCAAAACCTGGATTTCCCGCTCCTCAACCTATTGCACGCGGCGGCGGCGACAGTCAAACATGCGTACGCCGAGACGTATTCGGCAGCGGATACCCCGACGATTGACCGTGACAAGATCGCCTACTTTGGGATCAGCGTTTTTTGGCGCGCATCCATCCACACATGGGAGCTGGAAGACGGCGAGAAAGTGAAAATCGATCTCGCTGCGACATACAACGAGGAGCTGCGTCAATACCTCATGGGCATCACTCCGATTCCAAAAAACGCTTCGCTCCAGCTCGTGGTTTGCTCCGACCCCTTGAACCGTGGCCTATTTTTTGCGCCGGCCGAAAATCAGAAAATCAAAGACCGCACGTTCATTTTCGTCGCGCGCGGTATGCAGTTCTACTTCCGGGTCAGCAACACGCTAAGGGACTTCGAGAAGCGGCTCTCCATTGTGAACACCGTCGAGCGTTGGATCACGGTAAAAGATTGCAGCAAGCATTCGGTCTGGCTCAAGCCGGAATGACCCCGCTCGCACGCGCCCTTCGTGCTTCGCGCGGCACGCGTCTCTTCCGGCTCTCTTACTCCCACAGCCACCACTAGGTAGGAACTGACCCCACGGAACCGGTTTGGCTCGAAATACCTCAGCGGGAGCCAAGGCTCGGGGCGTGGCAGATTTCCGGGTGCGAAACATAGCTGTCACAAATCCCCGCAGATGCCAGGTCGCAGATAGCTCCTGGCTTTTCTTAGGGCCCCAGGATTTCAAGAGAGACCGTCAAACCTGGAGCCATATTGGGAAGTTCCTCCATCAGCGAAATTTCAATAATGTTATTCGGAAAATGACCCGCGGGATTCGGGTCCCAGGTTCCCTTGAAGACCGGGAGAATCCAAAAGCCGGGCCGACCCTCCATT
>Ga0070698_100001407_pt1 | contig 26658 bp, 27 predicted proteins | sample KBSK1502metaG_FD_65477 | JGI IMG/M metagenome (GOLD analysis project Ga0070698, IMG submission 65477) | Corn, switchgrass and miscanthus rhizosphere microbial communities from Kellogg Biological Station, Michigan, USA - KBS K1-50-2 metaG | ecosystem: Host-associated > Plants > Roots >... | reverse complement strand
GCTGCTGGCCGCTCGCGATGAAGACGGCAGCCAAATGACCGACCGGCAATTGCGCGACGAAGTGATGACCCTCTTTCTCGCCGGTCACGAAACCACCGCGCTGACGCTGGCCTGGTCGTGGTATCTGCTCGCCACGCATCCGGAAGCGGAGAAGAAATTTCACGCGGAGCTCGATGAAGTACTCGGCGGACGCAAACCCACCGCTGCGGATCTACCGCGCTTGAAATTCACCGAACAGATCGCCAAAGAATCCATGCGCTTGTATCCGCCGGCCTATGGCCTGGGTCGCGAAGCGATTAACGATTGCGAAATTGGCGGCTATCACGTGCCGAAAGGCACCCAGGTGTTTTTATTTCAATGGGCGACGCAGAGAGACGCACGATTTTACGATGACCCGCAAGCATTCCGTCCCGAACGATGGACTGAAGACTTTGTTGAGCAGTTACCGAGGTACGCCTACTTCCCATTCGGCGGCGGGCCGAGAATTTGCATCGGCTCATCTTTTGCGATGATGGAGATTATTCTCTGTCTGGCGACGATTGGTCAGAGGTTCCGTTTGGAACTTGATCTGGATCATCCGGTAAGCATCTTTCCGGCAATGTCGCTCAGACCAAAGGATGGAATCAAGGTCGTGGTGAGGGATCGACAAAAAATAATCAGACTCGACGGAGTTCGATTTGGAAACCCTGCGGACCATGATTACTGGGAGCGCGAACGCCCTCGTCCGCACACAGTACGAAGCACGCTCGTTGCGTTGGTATCAAGAGAAAGTTCGCGCTTCGCGCTCAGTGCGGACGAGGGCGTCCGCGCTCCCAGCATTAACTAAATCGATCTCGTCATGACACTAAACTCAAACCAACTCTCAGCATCAACGTCACGCCGCAAGCGTCTCGTGAAAATCTGCGAGTCGTTTCCGGAAGTCATCGTTGAGCCCGGCGGCAAAGGACACTTCTCTTTTCGCATTCGCAAGCGGATCTTTGCCTACTACCTTTTCGACCATCATGGTGATGGCATGATCGCTTTCACGTGCAAGTCGAGCTTGAGCGAACAGCGTCGACTGATCAAAGACGATCCAATTAGTTTCTTTGTGCCGGCGTATCTTGGTTCGAAGGGCTGGATCGCGATTCGCTTGGATCTGGATGAAGTGGATTGGGAAACGGTTGAGGAGCTTGCGCGCCGAGCTTATCAGGATATCGCGCCCAGAAAACTGGCAGCGCTCATCGAGTAGATAGCGATTCCGACCGTTCGATGGCGCTGTAGCTTCGCGCTATGCGATTCTCGATCGAACGTGTTATTTTCAGCCCATGGGCCTGGTAAACGGCAAAATTATCCTACAGAATCCCCGACTGCCGAACCTGGATCCACTGGATGTAGTGGCGCTGGCGGATTCTGGTGCGCTACACCTTTGCATTCCTGAACACGTTCGAATTCAACTTCAGTTGCAAACGATTGACAGCAAAGAAGTCACGTTGGCTGATGGCTCGAAGAAGCTGGTTCCTTACGTTGGTCCCGTCGAATTGCATTTTAAGAATCGCGTCGGGTTTGCGGGAGCGCTCGTGATGGGAGATCAAGTCTTACTGGGCGCGATCCCGATGGAGGATATGGATCTCGTCATCATTCCCAAGACACGCACTCTCGATCTAAATCCCGACAGTCCGAACATCGCCACGTCCATCGTCAAACTCGCAGCGTATTAGAGCCGGGCTTCTAAACCAACGCATTAACCAGCATCACCCATTCTTCCAACTCAAAAGTCTCAGCCCGTCGCAAAGGCGGAATGAACGCATCGCACAGCACGATGCTGGCGCCGCCTCGCTTCTTGAGTAAATCCTGAATGGGCGCGGGAGCGTCACGCAGGTTATTCAGGATTGTCTTGCGGCGTTGGGCAAAGCCGGCGCTGACGATCTTCCACAACAACTCTTCGTCTTTCACATCGACCGCGATTTTTGGACGAACGCGCAAGCTGACGACGGTGCTCCAGACTTTCGGCACGGGCCGGAACGCCTGCGGGGCGACATCAAACAGTTGTTCGGCCTCGCAGTATGCTTCGACCAGAACGGAAAGATAACCACGCTCAGAAGAGCCCGCGGCGGCGGTAATTCGATCGACCACCTCGCGTTGCAGCATCAGCGTCATTTCACTAAGGCACCTTCTTTGATCGATCAGTCTTTGCAAGACGGCGGTGGCGATGTTGTAGGGAAGGTTGGCAACGACGCGCGCCTTTTGCGCGGGGGCAATCGCCGCACAGAAATCGGTGGTCAGAGCGTCGGCTTCTATCAGGTGGAGATTCGCAGCGCCGGCAAACTTTTCCCGCAGGGCTGGAACGAGATCGCGATCGAATTCGATGGCCACCAGGCGGCCGGTCTTTTCCAACAGTCGCGCAGTCAAAGCGCCGCTGCCCGGACCGATTTCAATGATCGTCTCATCAGCGCGCGGCGAAACCGCCGCGATAATTCGCTCAACTGCGCCGCGATCGACGAGAAAATTTTGGCCCAGACGGCGTTTGGGAAAAGTCATTTTGTCTTTCAGCGAGCTTACCAACCTGCGGACAGAGACCTAATAACAGAGGCCGCAATTACGCGAGGAATATCAAAACGCAGAGGCCGCAGAGGACTCGCAAAGGCAGGCAGAGGATTGTCGTTCCCCGCGGCATTTGCGAAAACCTCTGCGTCCTCTGCGTCTTAATTTTAGCTTGGTTGCCATTCGAGTTGAGTCTTCAGAAACTCTTTGACTGCGATAGGTGGGCATACTCAATCCCGCGCTATCGGATAGCCGGTGACTTCAATGTCGCGCCCGCGCCGCTCGACAGTAACGTTTTCAAGTTGTCTGGCGTCAGCGATTTTTTCCGCGCCGTCTCCGCCAATAGCTGAAGGCGCATCCTGGCTCCCGATGATCAGCGGCGCGATGAAAAATGTCGTCTTGTTCACCAGTCCCGCGTCAAGTAATAGACCTGCCAGGATCGGACCGCCTTCAACCAGCACACTCTGGATCGATCGCCGGCCGAGTACGTCGAGGACGCTTGAAAGTTCCAATCCCGACCCTTCCTGACTGATTACCTCCACGCTGCGCGAGAGCAAAGCGGTAACCGTGTCAGGGTCTGAATCTCCATGCACAAATATCAGTACCGGCGCTGTCTCCGCTGTCTGCACGAGTTGCGATTCAGGCGACATGCGCAGGTATTGTTCGATCACTACCCGCATCAGCGGCCGGCGCCGCTTCCTGCCTGAGCGATCGGTCAGCAAAGGATCGTCTGCACGGGCCGTGCGTCCCCCAACCATGATTGCGTCGTACTGGTGTCGCAATTCATGAACGCGCGCGCGCGCTTCTTCGCCGGTGATCCAACGCGAGTCGCCGCCAAACGTTGCTACCTTGCCGTCCAGTGAAACCGCCAACTTGAGATGAACGAAAGGCCGGCCAGTGCGCATGAAATGAATGTAGGCTTCATTTAGTTGCGCAGCTTCGTCAGCCAGCACGCCCGTCGTGACCTCGACACCAGCTTCGCGCAAGTGAGCAAAGCCACGACCCGAGACTCTAGGATTTGGATCTTCGATGGGCGCTACGACGCGTTTGATTCCGGCTTTGATGAGCGCATCGGTGCAGGGTTGGGTGCGGCCGTGATGCGCGTGCGGTTCCAGTGAAACGTATGCGGTGCCTTCGCGCGCGCGTTCACCCGCTTGTTCGAGCGCGCTGGTCTCGGCGTGCTTCACCTGTTCGAAGAGATAGAAGCCCTCGCCGGCGATCTCGCCCGCTGTGTCGACGATGACGGTGCCGACCAGCGGACCGGGACTCACCTGTCCCACGCCTTGCGCCGCCAACTCAAGCGCGCGAGTCATTATCTGGCGATCGGTTTCAGAGAATTGTCCCAATTTGTTTGCTTAGCCGCAGGAGCGACGATATCTATGTTCGATGTGCGTAATGAGGTCAGTACCACCTGCGTGAGCGGGTGGGTTAAGAACTCACTGCGCGCGTTGACCGATGAGCCCACCCGCTCACGCAGGTGGTACTGACCTCGTGCTTACGCCGGCCTTTAGAATCCGCGATAAACGATTCGATCAATTGAAAAGGCTATTCACGTACTGTTCTGGATCGAAGACCACCAGGTCATTAAGCTGCTCGCCGATACCTGCGTAACGAATCGGCAGGCCCAGCTCTTTCGCAATCGCCACGGCAATGCCGCCCTTGGCGGTGCCGTCGAGTTTCGTCAGGACGATCCCAGTGACTCCGGCCACTTTTAGAAACTGTCGCGCTTGCTCGAGTCCGTTCTGGCCGGTGACGGCGTCGACGACCAGGAGCGTTTCGTGCGGCGCGCCTTCAACCTCTCGGCCGGCAACGCGTTTCATCTTTTCCAATTCCGCCATCAGGTTCGATTTGTTGTGCAGCCGGCCCGCCGTGTCTACTATCAGCACATCCGAGCCGCGCGCCTTCGCAGCCTTCATTGAATCGAACAAGACGGCCGCCGGGTCAGTGCCCTGCTTCTGCTGAATCAGAGGGACGCCGGTGCGCTCGGCCCAGATCGCGAGTTGATCGCTCGCGGCCGCCCTAAACGTATCGGCTGCGCAAATCAGCACGTCGTTGCCTTCAGCTTTGATTCTCTGCGCCAGCTTACCAATAGTCGTCGTCTTCCCGACGCCGTTAACGCCGACGATCATCATGACGTATGGAGTGATGTCCAACGGCACGCTCGTTTCAGAGGCGACTCCGCCGTTTTCTGAAGCGTGGAGAATCGCGATCAACTCAGACTTGATTGCGGCTTTCAACTTTTCGATGTCGTCGATCTCTTTGCGGCTGATGCCGCGGCGCACCGTTTCCAGCACGTGCATCGTGGTCGGTACGCCGATGTCTGCGGCGATCAAAGCCTCTTCGAGTTCATCGAGAAGTTCAACGTCAATCTTCTTCGCGCCGGCAAAGACCGTATCGATCTTTTCGGAAAGCGACTCGCGTGTCGCCGCCACTGCCCGGCGAAAGCGGGCGGAGAGTTCCTGTTCCAGTGCAGCTTCCTGAGCCTGCAATTGCTCGATCGAAAGATCGAGACCGAGCACCGAAGTCTGCCAGGGAGTACTTGCCGGACTCAGTGGCGAAGCCTCTTCAGATGTAGCCACCGCCACCGGCGCCGGGTGAGTTTCAGTCTCAGTTGTGATTTGAGCTTCGGACGTGCGTTCACTGGCCGCGCGGCTCAAGCCAAGCGAGACAAATTCATCCTTTTTCCTGCGCCAAAAGGCCATTAAAACTCCTGTTATCGAAATGATTCAAGAATTGATTTTGATTATAAACCGAAAGCGGCACGTCACCGCAAAAGCGACGTGCCGCGGGTTGGCAAAAAAGTTGAGAGTTCGAACTTCAGGAAGCTCTGATCAAGTTGTCACGCACTAGCTGTCGCGTTCCTCGCCTCGTAGAGGCGAAATACTTATAGCAACTGTCCAAATCCGTACCCCAGCTCCGTAGGAGCGAAACGTCTGCATGTTGCGCTTCCTGCGGAGCGCAGGAACAAAGGCCTCACTGGAGCTATAAACATTCGGCTCCTGCGGAGCCAGCAGGATCAAACCGCTTAGTATGAACTTGATCGGAGCTTCTTCAGTTTGCTTTCTTAAGCACAAGCTGAAGCTTGAACTCTAAACTTTTAACTTACTGCGAGGACTGAATCGGGAGTCGACGAACCCGGCAGCAATGGCAAGGAACTACTTCGTCGCTCGGATTGTTTGCGCTTAACCCGCGTCACGCCCGGGCGAATCTTTCCAGCTTCGCAGGCAGCGATGAACGCAGCCACGACGCGCGCGTCATAGCGAGTGCCGACAAAGCTCTTCAAACGCGTCAGGGCCGCTTCCAAATCCATGGCGCGCTGGTATGGCCGCTCAGTGGTCATCGCGTCAAACGTATCGGCAACCGAAACAATCCGCGCCTGCATCGGGATCTCATCGCCCTTCAGGCGTTGCGGGTAACCCTCGCCATTGATCATTTCGTGGTGCATGTACATGCCCGGCAGAAAGTCGCGCATCGCGGGTATCTGCGACATGATTTTGTAACCCTTCTGCGGATGCGTCTTCATAATCTCAAACTCGTCGTCGGTAAGGGCCGCCGGTTTTTTCAAGACGCGATCGTCGATGCTGATCTTGCCGACGTCGTGCAGTAGCGCGCTGATTCTGATCTGTTCGATTTCGTTCTCAGGCAGACCCAGGCCCAGCGCAACTGCTACGGAAAAGCGCGAGACGCGTTCCGAATGGCCGCGAGTATAAGGGTCCTTGCCGTCGATCGCCGCCGCCAATGCTTTGACGGTGCCGATAAAGAGTTCATGGTTTTCGTCGGCAGAGCGCTGGAGATCGCCGACAAAACTTTCGATCCGATCGGTCATCTGATTGAACGACGCTCCCAGGTCACCGAGTTCGGTCCGGCCCAAAATTTTTACGCGCTGCGAAAAATCTCCGCCGGCAATGCGCTGCGCGCCGGCGGCCAGCTCTCTGACGGGTCGTGTCAGCTTCTCGGCGAAGTAGAATCCAATCAGCAATGCCAGCGCGGCGGCCAGTAAGCTGATGAATAAAGTTTGAGTTCGCATTTCACCGACAGAAGCCAGGGCCGCAGCTTCGTCCTGAATCGCGATGACACCGAGCAGCGTGTTTTTGTCGAGCTCAACCGTGGCGTAAGAGCCCAACATGGGCGTCGCGCGCCCATCACGATCAAGCGTGAATGGCGCCAGCGCGGATTGCACCTGGGCGCCGGTCTCCAACCAATCCTGAACCACCTTCAGGTCCGTCATCGGACGTTCGGAAAAAGCTATCGCGGCATCGGGATGCGCTACGGCTTTTCCGTTTTGATCTACGACAAAGACTACCGGCAGGCCGGCTTCAAGTAACTCGCGCGCGCTTTTCGAAGAAGTCTGCTGAACTGCTTTGAATACCTCCTGAAAAGAAACTATGGCTACAACCGCCGCGACGATTTCATTTCCATTCATCACCGGGGCCGCGATCGTGAGCGCCATCTCCTGGCCGGAACGAATGATCTGTGGCCGGCCAATGATGATGCCGCGGCCACTCATGCGCGCCAGCACGTCGCCGACACGTTGATCGACTTCCTCACGCTTGATTAGGTCGGGCTGAAATGCGCGATGAACCTCGCCTTTGACTGGACAGATTGCCAGAGCGATCAGGTTCGGATCATCCAGAAGCGTTCTTTGCAGGCGAGCATCGTACCCAGCATCTGTCAGCAAACGAATACCGCCGGCAATCTCAAACGCGCGCGCAACTCCGCTCACGACGTCGCGGTAACGCTGCCCGTATAGTTCAATCTGCCTGGCCTTGTCGCGCACCAATTGAGCCTGATAGCGTCCTTCGGTCGCGCGCAATTCGTCAGCGCTGCGCCGCGACAGTAGAGTGCCTGCCAGGGCCAGCGGCAAGAGGCCCACCAGCAGCAGCACTGCCAGCACGACATAGAGAAGGCGAATTCTTTTCAGGGCTTCGAGCACGAGAAGTTCAGGGAAGTGAAAGGCAACAAGGCAAGATTCGTTAATAGCTGGCTGGTACGACTTGATCTTGAACAGCCATGCCTCAGCTAGAGTAGTTGGTCTGACGCCTGCGTGTCAACATCTTTGGCCTGAATTTAACTGCTGAAATACTTAGATTAAGCAGCTTGCAGACGAGAGGATTTCACCCCGGTCAGACTGCTGGATGCCTAAAACTCGTCCGAAACGAATCTAGCTATCGAGCGCCCGGGGCTTTCGTGAGATACTTTTGCCGACTTGAGGCCGGACGACTGCGTCTAAAGGATTGACCGCGCGAGTTGTTGCGCGCGACATTTGGCTGCGGCTCCGCGAAACCGGACGCGAGAACGAACCAATTGGAAACGGCCACGAACGACGAGCAGGTAGTAGAACGGGCCTTGTCGGGAGACCCCGAGGCTTTCGGCGAGATTGTGCGTCGCTGGGAACGGAGGATATTCGCGCTCGCCTACGGCATGCTGGGCCGCGAAGAAGATGCACGCGACGCGACCCAGGAAACTTTTCTGGCCGCCTTTCGCAATCTGCGCGGCTTTCGTGGCGAGGCGAAAGTTTCGTCATGGCTTCATCGAATTGCCGTCAATCAGTGCATCACGCGGCAGCGGCGCGCTAAGGTGCGCGGCGAAACGGCGCTGGAGGATGAGGCCGAAAAGAATGCCGCGGTGTTTGCGTTGCCGCTGGATGTCTCGCCGGCACGCACAGCCGAAAAGGTCGAGCGGAGTGTCGCAGTCAGACGCGCGGTCGGCTCGCTGCCGCCGGACTTGCGGCAGGTGGTGGTGATGAAGGAATTCGAAGAGCTGACGTTCCAGCAAATATCGGAAGTGCTGGAACTGCCTTTGAGTACAGTCAAGAGCCGGCTTTACACGGCGCTCCGGCAATTGCAGATGCGCCTGCAAAAATTCGGCGAATAGGAAGCGAGGCGGGGCAGTAGCCCTACCGTGAGGGAGAACTCCACGGCGCCCCGGCGCGAAGAAGAGGTACTGACATGTCAAACATTAACGAACGGCCAGCTTGTCATCGAGCGGAAGATCTGGTGACTTATCTTTATGGCGAAGCCAGTGAAGGCGACGCCAGAGACTTTGCCGTGCATCTTGAGCAGTGTGACGCCTGCCGCAGTGAGTTTGGCGTGTTCCAGCAGGTGCACGACTCAATTCTGCTCTGGCGCAACGAGGCGCTCGGCTCGGCATTCAATCCGGCAGCCGTTCCGGTCGAGACCACGGTCGATTCAAGTCACGATTCAAATCGCTTTGTGCGGCACGAGCGAAAACTTTCAGCGCTGGCCGCTTTGCGCGAATTTTTCAGCGTCTCCCCAGTCTGGCTGCGCGGCGCCGCAGGTTTCGCAGCGCTTCTGCTTTGCGTCCTTGGCGTGCTGACGATTTCGCGGTCATGGAACCAGCCTGTGCGGACTGTAAGTAAAGACGCCGACGCGAAATACACACAACGGCAACTGGACGAGGAAGTAAGGAAGCAGGTCGATGAAAAGCTCGCTGCGCTCAACAAGCAACAGACTGTACCGAAGGCTCCTGAAGCCGTAAGGCCGAAACAGGCAGAGGACGCCGGTACTCGTGTTGCCATCAATCACACTCAACCCAAGACCCTTCGTCCGAGGGGATTGAGTAGGCAAGAGCGAGAACAGTTGGCAAAGGACCTGCGGCTGATTCCCAGAGATGAGGACGAGTTGCCTTTTGCTTTGCCAGAGGAGCCTAATCAGTAATGCTCTGTGGGCGATCGAGAAAGCCCTGGAGCAAGGATGGTGCAATTATGAATCGCGAAACAAAGATACCAGGCAGCCGGATTCTCTTCCCTGCAATCCTGCTGCTGACAATCGCTTCAATAGTTGGAGCGCAAACCACTACGCCCCAAAACCCGTCTGAGCCGGCCCAGGCACAAACGCCAGCGACGCAGGCCAGTCAGGTACCGGACTTTGCGCAACTGAATCTGTCGCCGGATCAAATTCAGAAGATTCGTGCCATTAACGCGGAGCTGCATGACCAGCGACAAGCTGCGACCATGAAGCTGCGTCAGGCCCGGCGAGCGCTCGCCGACGCCGTCGAATCTCCGACTCCAAATGAAGCTCTGATCGAGCAGCGTTCGCACGAACTCGCCGACGCACAGGCGGCGACGATTCGTTTGAATTCATTGTCGGAGGCTCGGATTCGCCAAGTACTAACACCCGAACAGCGTATTAAGTTAAGAGAGATGCGTCAGCGAAATCAGGCGGCACGCCGGGAAGCCAATCAACAACAACTTCCGGGGAACATTTTGCGCCGGCGACAGCAGGGACTCCAACGCAATGCTAACCTGCCGCCGCTGCGGCCCAATCAACGCAAGCTCCAGAGACAACAGACCAAGCCTTAAGGCTTGGATTCAATGAGACTTTGCAGGCCGGCTTCGAGATGTGAAGCCGGCTTTTTTCTTGTAGGAAAATAGACCCAGGCGTTCAGAGTTCAACCTTTAGGTTGCTGATTGCCGGAGCAAGCTAAAGCTTGAACTCTAAACGGAACGCCTTACCGCGCGCACGATTCAACCTTGACGCAAACGGTTGGTTTTGCGCATCATAGGCCGCTCTATTGAAATTGGCTTGCACCGCGGTGACGCTTCCGAGCAATCTTTGAAGCCACCCGATGCGCCCTGCCTGCTCGGTTATTTATCCCCTAACAAGCAGCGGCAATCGCAGCCAACAGCAGCCTTCTTGTCGTCGCCGGGTTTCAGAATGAACATCGTCACGCGTCTTCTGCTTGAATTGCAGGAAATGTCCCTGCTCGCGGCCCGGGCCGCGCGTGGCATCTTCAGAAAACCACGTTACATCCCCGAAACCATCCTGCAAATGGACAGCGTCGGCGTCGGTTCGCTGACGATTATCGTTCTCACTGGTTTCTTCACCGGCGGTGTGTTGACGCTGCAAACGTACCAAACCCTGGCGTCCTATGGGGCGACCGATCAACTCGGCTATCTGGTTGCAATTTCGCTGGTGCGGGAGCTGGGACCGGTACTGTGTGCTTTGATGGTGACGGGGCGCGTCGTATCAGCCATCTCAGCCGAGCTGGGCTCGATGGTTGTGTCCGAGCAGGTAGACGCGATGCGCGCGCTGGGCACGGATCCTGTTCGCAAGCTCGTGGCGCCGCGCATGATCGCGCTGGTGATTACGCTGCCGCTTTTGACTTTGATCGCCGACGTGATGGGAATTGCCGGCGGCTGGACGGTATCAACTTTTCTTTACGGTCTGCCTTCGTCGATGTTCTTAAACTCCGTGCGCGACGGCATCACGACCGATGACATTATCGGCGGAGTTATCAAACCTCTGGTCTTTGCTTTCTTGATGGGCACCATCGCCTGTCATAAAGGTTTGAAGACCGAGGGCGGCACGGTGGGAGTAGGCCGTTCGACAACTTCCGCGGTGGTGACTGCTTCGATTATAGTAATCATTACCGACTTCTTCCTGGCGAAAGCGCTTCAGATTATCCTGGGCACAACCACATGATGACTCAGACTTCGATTGACCGGCCCGAAGGCAAAGTACCAGACCGTCGCGTCAGCGATCAGGCTGCCGAATCGACGTTTCGTGAGATCGACGATTCCGACCGCGCGATTCCGGCGATCGAATTTCGCAACGTCACGATGATCTTCGACGACCGCAAGATCCTCAACGATCTCAGCTTTAAGGTAATGAAGGGCGAGACGAAAATCATTCTCGGCGGCTCAGGTTGTGGAAAATCGACCACCATCAAGCTGGTGCTGGGCCTGCTCAAACCAGACAGCGGACAGATTCTGGTCGACGGCGAAGACATCACCAACTATGGCGAAGTCGAAATGATGAAGGTGCGCAAGAAGATTGGCATGATTTTCCAGGAAGGCGCCTTGTTTGATTCGCTTTCCGTTTACGAAAATGTGGCCTTCAAGCTGCACGAACAAGGTGTGCCGGAAGACGAAGTTGAAAGCGAGGTGCGGCGCATGCTGCGCTTTGTCAATCTCGAGGAAGCCATCGACAAAATGCCTTCCGAGCTTTCCGGCGGCATGCGGCGCCGCGTCGGTATCGCGCGCGCGCTGGTGGGCGATCCGAAGATCGTTATGTTCGATGAACCGACCGCGGGACTGGATCCACCGACCGCGCGCACGATTTGCGAACTGGCGATGAAGCTGCGCGATCTGGAAGACGTGTCGTCGATCTTTGTTACTCACGAAATGAACAACCTGGATTATCTCTGTTCGGAATACGCGGTAGTGGATGAAGCCGGCGAAGTCGTCTTTGAAAAAGAAGGCGAAAAGCTGTGCCTGATAAACAGCAAAGTTCTGATGATGCGCGACGGCCAGGTGATTTTCAGCGGCACTGACGAAACATTGCGCAAGTCGGAAGAGAAATACATACAGAAATTTCTGCGCGGACACTGAAGAAGCATTTTTGATTGCTGGCTTGCAAATCGAAAAACTAGTTTTGGGGCAAAGCGGTACGGAACCGCTTGCGGTAGCAAGTGGGTATTTACTCGGAGATAACCCAGTCGCTACCGCGACCGGTTCTGTATCGGATTGCTTACCTGACTTTTGAGGCAAAGCGGTGCAAATCGCAAATCTGAAATCGCAAATCTGTAGGTGGTGACATGCCAAAATCAACCAGGAACATCGGCTTAAGCGAGCTTCGCGTTGGCTTGCTGGTGCTGATCGCGATAGCCGTTTTGATTCTGCTAATCCTGAACGCGTCGGGCACACTGAATCCTTTCAGCAGCCACGTACACCTGCGGGCGCGGTTCGCCGACGCCAACGGTTTGCGCGAAGGATCGGAAGTTCGCCTGGCCGGTGTGCGCATCGGCAAAGTGGATCGCATCAGGCTGCTCAGTCCGTCCGAAGTCGGCAGCGCTCCCAACCCGCAAAAGGTCGAAGCGTTCATGACCATCGACAGCAAGATCGACGGCGTGCCGGCCCAGGATCGGATTCGCTCTGACTCCAGCGCCCAACAAATGGCCCCGAGTATTCTGGGCAGCGAAATGATCGTCAACATCACGCCGGGAACGTCAATCGGCCAACCCATTAAGGAAAATGATTTGTTGCCTTCGACCTCCGGCAGCACGATCAGCGACCTGGCCACCAACGGCACCGAGCTGGCGCAGAAACTAAGCAAGCTCTCCGATCAACTTAACGAAGTCGTCAAGAATGTGCGCGAAGGCAAAGGCACGGTCGGACGCCTGTTCAACGATGAAGCGCTCTACAACAACCTGAACGCGACGATTCGCGACGCTGAAGAGCTGGCGACACAGATCAAGAGCGGCAAAGGGTCCGCCGGCAAATTCATCTACGACGAAGCGCTCTACAACAACGCCAACGATATTTCCGCGAACCTGAAAAAACTTTCTGCTGATCTGACAGCCGGCCGCGGCACCGCGGGCAAGCTGCTGGAGAGCGACGAGATGTACAACAAGATCGCGCGCATCGCCGATCGCGTGAACCATTCGATGGATCAAATCGATTTGATCGTGGGAGATGTAAACGCCGGCCGCGGTACCCTGGGTAAACTGGTTAAGGACGAAGCGATCTACAACGACGCCCGCACCGCAATTGCTCGCTTCAACACCACCGCGGCGCGAATTGATAGTGTGGTGGCCGGCGCCCAACGCGGCGAAGGCACGCTCGGCAAATTGATCACCGACGACCAGCTCTACTCAAACGTCAACAACCTCTCGTCCGAAGGCGTGAAGCTGATGTACGACTTCCGTCAAAACCCGAAGAAGTATCTGACGATTAAGTTTCAGTTGTTTTAGGTGAACATTCGTCGCTCTGCGACTAGGCGAGTGCCAGCGGACTCACTTCAACAACTCCCTGATCACAATCTCCATGGCGCGCTCGTCGCCTTCTTCGAAGCCTGTCATTCGATAACGCAGGTTCCCCCGCCGATCAATGAACAGATTTGTGGGAATGGAATCGACTCTGAATGCTTCTTGAGATGTATCCTGATTGATAACCGGGAAGTTGAGTTTAGCGCTCGCCGCGAATAACCTCGCTTTGCTGCGATCGTCGTCCGTCGAAACAGCCAGTACTTCGAGCCCCTCGTTTTTATATTTCTGGTAAAGCCGTTCCAGAAAAGGCATCTCCTGCCGGCAGGGAACGCACCACGTGGCCCAGAAATTAACGACAAGGACCTTGGTTCTAAAGTCGGCAAGCCGAAACCGGCGGCCTTCAATAGACTCCATTTGAAGATCTGGGATCGCTTTAGTGGTGAATTGTCGTTTGAGCGCATCGGCCAGAAATCTATTCGATTCGTCTTCCAAAGCCACCGCTTCCTGATTGCGTCCGAGGCTACGCAGGGCTTTAGCCGGTGCAAAAGACGCTCCTCAGACCGCTCAATTTCCAGCGCCTGCCTGAGCAATGGTTCAGCGGTTTGGGCTCGGTTTGTTTGCACCAGGACCCAGCCCAGGCCATCCAAACCCAGAGCCCGGTTTCTTTGGTGCGCTGCGCGTTGTTGCTTTTCCGGAAAGAGGCTATCAAGAAACCCTTGCGGAGTATTCGTAGGTCTTTTTGCAGGCTGAAACTCTGCGGTCAGGGCCATTGCCTTGCGCGCAAGCCACAACGCCTCGACAAGGTGTTCCCTTTTGTTGGCATATATGACTGCAATTTTGGAGAGGAGTGCAGCATCATTTGGATCCATTATCCGCAGCGTATTTCCGGAGATTCTGGCTGCGACTACGTTATTAGACGATAAAGCCAGAGCAAAGATTTCTTCATGGATGATTCTCTGCATGGCTGCGCTCGGACTTTGGCTGAGGATCTTTTCCAACTGCTTTATTCGTTCGCTGCGTCCGACTTCAAGCGCGTTGGTGATTTCCTGCACTTTTTCCTGAAGGACAATTTGACGATTTACCAGAACCACCCTTCTTGGCACTCCACTCTGGTTGACCTTCACTTGCGTATAGAGCCAGCCTCGTTGACGTGTCCACGACGGATCGATTTGCTCAATTTGACGTTCGACGGCCACCGCCTGACCTTCGTCACCTAAGAGGTCCAAATATGCTGAACGTACCGCTTGCAGTACATCTACTTCTCTGGTGCGTCCGGCCAGTTCCTCGAGTTCGTTTCTCAAAGCTTGTTTGGATTCCTTTGAGCGCTGTGCCTTAACCAGCCGCAATCGCCATAACGGCGGCAACCGAAGAGTTGCTCGAATATCTTTCTGCCCGGCGAGCCTCGCGGCGGTTCTGATCGCATCGTCAAGCCGGTGCAGCCGGCCTTCCTGCAGTTCAATCAGAAGTTCATAAGCCTCAATTGCACCGCTATCTTTGTCGATGCAACGCATGAGATCGACGACAGCGGTTTCAGGGTCTTCAGTCTGGATAAGCAAAGCGCGGGCATAATCAGCCCACGCCCATTCCGGCGCCAGCTCTATCACCTTCTGCAGTGACTCACGTCCAGTATTCCCCTTTGAACGGTAGTACACGGCCATCGGATAGACAGGATTCGCAGGATTGCGCTTTATCAGCGACTGATACTCAGTCTCTACCTCATCATATCTATCAAGAAAATTAGCCTTGATGTTCCGGTATTCTACGTGGGCTCGGAAATTGTTCGGTGAGATCGAGAGCGCCCGTTTGAGAAGCGCGACCGCAACCCGCGGCCGGTCCGACTCAGCGAGATTGACTGCGTTCTCGATCAATTGCCTTACGGCAAGAGGCGGAGGTTCGTTCAAATCCTGTCCCTGGCCCAAAGCAGGACGACTCAATGTCGGGGTGATAACAAGTACCAGCGCGAGACCAAAAAAGAGTCTGGTGGTTCCCTGGTTCGAAAACTTCACACGGCCCCCAATAGGTGTAACGCTCCCACTATCATTTCCAGTTGGAATTCGCAATTAGCTTCATTATATGACATGCATTGAGAGGCCGCTAAACGACCTTTGAGAAGCGGAGGAACGAGGGCAGGAGACCGATCTACGATTAATGTCGTGCGCCCTCAAGGCTTCCCTTTGGGCTGGGTCTTGTCATTCTTCCGCTCTCGCTGAGCTTGTTGTAAACAAGTGTCTGCCAGCGCGAGAGTAGTGAGAGCGCGTAACGATTTGTCAGTTAAACTGGTGGCCTGATAGAGCGCATCTTCGAGGTTCACCCTTCCAAACTCGGTGAAAACGCTCTCAGGTGTAAAGCCGGGCGTTTGAAACGTAGCGTATCTCGCAAAGTTCCTTCCCTCAATTTTTCTAAAAATTGACTGGCGAGAAAAGTCCGGCGCTTCAATCCTATTAATCGACTTGATTGCGTCTGCCAACACCGATAGGGAGCGACCCTGGTCGATTTTTGTGTAGAGAAAGGCAACGGCGAGCAACGTGCGCGCCGTTACTATAGTATTCGGCCCCTTGTTTGCTGCCGTCGTTACTTCCTCGAGCATCTCGCGGGTTTGCGCATCGGTCTCTGTTCTATCGAGCGACTGTTTGGCAATCTCAGCATACAAGTATGCACGCTGATCCAATTCTTCAACGTTTAAGGCCAATCTTCTGGCTTCATCCAGGCGATTCTGTTTGATGGCGCTTTGAGTACGGGTAAAATAGAGCCAATTTCCTACCTGCTGGCGCGTGTTTGAGTCCGTGATCTTTGCTAATGCATCGACAACGAGATCCAGGCTCTCGGTTTCAGCAACGCGCAATATGGACGAGACAATCAACTGGTCGCGTTTGTTGGTATTGGTTTCTTTTTCCGACGCCTCTATTTCTTCTCTGAAAGATCTTTTTGGCGGATCCTGGTTACTTTGGCGAATCGTCATGGAGATCTTGACTTCCGAGCCGTCTCTGACGAAACTTAGGCCGCGATTTCCAGCCCGCCCTTTGAAGACTACCTGGTAATGGAGTGAGCTTATGAAACCCTTCGGCAAAGTGTCGCGACAATGCATGTCAGCGATTTGCGCTATCGCCTTGTTGGCAAGTTCTTTCGCCTACGCTCTGGGCCAACAGAACACCGCGAAGCGAGCGTTAACTCATCAGGACTACGACTCGTGGCATTCGATCCAGTCGCCGCAGATCTCGCGCGACGGCAAGTTCGTCGCCTATGCGTTCATGGCCCAGGACGGCGACAGCGAGATTGTGGTGCGCAACCTGGCGACTGGGGCTGAATGGCGCGCGCCCAGAGGCTACCGCGCGCCCGCGCCGCCGCCTGACGATTCAATTCCAAACGTCGCTGAGCTAATCGCTGCCAACGCCCGCCTGTCCAGACCATTCTTCACCGCCGACGGTCACTTGGTGGTCTTCAGCATTGAGCCGGCCAAAGCTGAAGTGAACAAAGCGAAGAAGGAAAAGAAGAAGCCCGAGGATATGCCGAAGAACGCTCTGGGCGTCATGGACACAGCCACGGGCCAGGTCACACGCATCGAGCGGGTGAAGAGCTTTCAGGTTCCGGAAGACGGTTCAGGATTCATCGCCTACCTGCTGGAAGCAAAACCTGAACCCGCGCGTGGCAGCGGCTCGACCGCACGCGAGAGTGCATCAACCCCGCTTGCCGAAGCCTCGCCGAATGGTGCGCCGCCCGCGACCGCTCAGACGCCTCCGACCGGCGGTAGCGCGGCCCCGAGCCAAAGGGGCAGTAGCCCGACCGTCAGGGAGGGCTCATCAAGTTCATCACCACGGAAGAAGAAAGAGTATGGCAGCGATCTCGTCCTGCGGAACACGACCACGGGAACTGAACGCACTTTCAATGACGCACTTGATTACACTTTGAGCAAAGATGCAAAGACCCTCGTCTTCGCGGTCTCTTCGAAAAAGGAAGAAACGAATGGCGTCTTTGCAGTGAACACCGGAAGCGATGCGGCTCCGGCAGCTCTGCTCGCAGGCAAAGGAAAATATCTAAAGCCAACCTGGGACGAAGATCAGACTGAACTGGCCTTCATCAGCGATCATGACGACGCCCAGGCGAAGCAACCAAAGTTCAAAGTTTATCTTTGGAATCGCAACGGGAACGCGGCTGCTATTGAGAGCGCAGATCGCAACCACGCGAGCGCCGCCATTACCAATGCCACCGAAATCGTTTCAACTTCGTCTCCCGGCTTTCGCAAAGATTTTGTGGTCAGCGACAAAGCCACGCTAAGTTTTTCGCTCGACGGCAGCCGGCTGTTTCTGGGCGCCGCGCCACCATCAGAGCCGGAAAAAAACCCGGACGAAGAGATTCCCGCCGACGAAAAAGTGCTGGTCGATCTGTGGCATTGGAAAGACGACTATATTCAGCCGATACAAAAGGTCCGCGCTGAACAGGAACGCAGCAGATCCTATCGCGCGGTCTATGTGGTCAAAGACAAGAAGTTCGTGCAGCTCGCTGACGAGACGATGGAATCCGTCTCGCCTTCGAATAATGGCCGGTATGCGATTGGTTTCGATAACCGCGCCTACCGCGTCATGAGTGATTATGATCCCGGACTCACTGACTACTATCTGGTAAACACCGACGACGGTACGCGCAAACTGGCGGGACAGAAGCAACGTTTCGGAGCTTCGCTTTCGCCGGGAGCGAAGTACTCACTTTTCTTTGACGGCAAAGACTGGAGTTCGTATTCGATCGCCGACGGCCGGACGGTGAACCTGACTAAGAACCTGGGCGTCAACTTCTTCAACGAAGAGAATGACGAACCCACCACACCGCCTTCATACGGAGTCGCCGGTTGGACCAAAGACGACCGGGAGGTTCTGCTCTATGATCGTTATGACATCTGGCAAGTCTCACCGGATGGCAGCAACGCAAAGAATTTGACCGACGGCGTGGGCCGACGAGATCACATTGTGCTTCGTTACGTGCGTCTGGATCCAAAGGAACGCTCGATCGATCCAGCCAAGCCGCTCCTCTTGCACGCCGAAAATGATCAGACGCGGGACTCCGGCTTTTATCGTGATCGCGTCAACGGCGGCTTGCCGGAAAAACTGGTGATGGGTGCGAAGGACTTTAATAATCCGACCAAAGCCAAAGACGCCGACGTCTTGATGCTGACCGCTTCACGCTTTGATGAGTTCCCGGACATCTGGGTAACCGGGCCTGGCTTTAAAGATCTTAAGAAGGTTAGCAATGGCGATGCTCAACGCGCGCCTTTTAATTGGGGCAGCGCGGAATTGGTGAGTTTTAAGAACACCGACGGCGTGCCTTTGCAGGGTCTGCTGCTCAAGCCCGACAACTTCGATCCGAAAAAGAAGTATCCGATGATCGTCTACATCTATGAAAAGCTAACGCAGGGTTTGCATGCTTTCCGCAATCCCGGGCCGGGCACTTCAATCAATCCGACCTTCTACGTCAGCAATGGTTATCTGATCTTCATGCCCGATATTGTCTACACGACTGGCTATCCCGGACGCAGCGCCCTCCAGTGCGTGCTGCCCGCGGTCCAATCTGTCGTCGACAAGGGATTTGTGGACGAGAACAACATCGGCATCCAGGGTCACAGTTGGGGTGGCTATCAAATTGCTTATATGGTCACGCAGACGAACCGGTTCAAAGCCGCCGAAGCCGGCGCCGCAGTAGCGAACATGACGAGTGCATACAGCGGCATTCGGTGGGGCTCCGGTCTGCCGCGGCAATTCCAATACGAGCATTCCCAGTCGCGCATCGGCGGGAGCCTTTGGGAGTATCCGATGCGTTATCTCGAGAACTCACCCCTCTTTCACGTCGATAAAGTGCGAACGCCGCTCCTCCTGATCAATAACGATGAAGACGACGCGGTGCCGTGGTATCAGGGCATCGAATTCTTTCTCGCTTTGCGACGACTGAACAAAGAGGCCTACATGTTCAGCTACAACGGAGAGAAGCACGGCCTGCGCAAACGAATTAATCAGAAGGACTATACGAGGCGCTTGCAGGAATTCTTCGATCACTTTCTGAAAGGCGCGCCGGAACCTGAGTGGATGCAGAAAGGGATTCCCTATTTGCAGCGCGAGAAGGAGAAGGAAAAGTATCGGGTCGCGGATCAAGAGCCGGAGCGGTGAAGCGACTCGTTAGTGTCCCGCAGGACAATCCCCGCAAGATAAGAGGAGTGGTGGAAACGCTAAGGACTAAAAGAGCGGCAACAAATGAATCTGTTTACCATCCTTCTCTTGGAAGCAGATCTTTGCGCCCCTTTGATCAGCCGAAAGGACCTCAGTATATAAGGTCAACGCTCGCCGGATAACTTCAGCTCGCGTGGCCGCATTTACCTCTTTAACTATTTCGTCCAGGCGTTCGAGTGATTGCTTGCTAAAGTCGAACTGTACTCGAACCCTGTCTTTCTCGACTAGCTTTAGCTCATCCTCGCTACTTTTTGCTGCCTTGGTTGCTGGCATGGTTTCATCAACTCCCGTGTTTTTCTACTTTGTGAATGACGCGGCCCCAAGACCGCCCATGAACGCCGCTATGATTGACATATACTTGTCAAAGCTCAGACTTCCGCTTCCACTTAGCAGGTCGTGCAGGATTATTGCGACAAAGCCAAAGCCAAACAAGAGGACCAGACTCACCTTGACGAAGTTTCTGATCCGATTCGAATGGTCATCTCCTCGGCGTACCACTTCACCAGCCGGTAAAGCCTCGGGCAAGTGAACCGTTCCGCTAGGACTAGGTATTAGCACTAGCGTTTGATCGGGCATTTTTATAGCCCAACGCTGAGTATCAGCCGCAACCTGAACGGCAGCGAGCCCAACCTCGCCGCTCACTTGACCTTGTGCATTCTGGTCTACAACTTCATAGATCTGCCAGTTAAACCTAGCCATCGTTCGCTCCTTTTGTTCTAAAGGTAACGGACGATAGTCAACCGCTTTTCCTTCTGTCGTCAGTTAAGCTGTTGTGGTTTTGGCGATGACCTTCATCCAGTTAAAAGCTCTTGCCTACTACTCGCCTTCTTAAGACAGAAGGATTCCACAACGAGCAGAAATTTCAATTGCTACCTGTCCAGATACCATCTACACGCGTATCGGCAACTGGCATAAGCCGCTACAACTCCGGTTCATGGCGTTCGCCGCAAACACGCGAAGGAGCTTGTCGAAAAGCATTTGCCAGTATTTGTAGCAAGTTCGTATGGGTTTATCGACGAGGGCAAAGGTGGTCAGCAGCGATCTCTCACGCCGGCAAGCACCTCGCCAGTCAGTCGACTCTACAATGCGGCTCCTTCCGGCCATCGCCAGAGGGAACACAAAAACTTTTTTCATCATCTCTGTCCTTTCGTGAAAGAGACCCCCGTGAGGGGCCTCGATAATTAATTAGTGAAATCTGCATTTCGCAGACAGTTGGTGAAATCTGCCTCACGGCAGATCCTGGTGAATCTGTATTTCGCAGATCCTTCATTTGTCGCGAACTAGATACTCCATATGACTGTGGATTGTCAACTTAAATCGCTCCTATTTTCAGCATATTTAGCTCCGCTGCCTCAATTGATTTGCGATTGGTAAGTTAAGGCATCGGGTTCGAGTGATCGGGAGGACAACCTTCCCGAGGAAGTGCGCCTTAACATAGTGCGGGAAGGCTGTGATGAACTACATAGAGCGTGTAGCAGGACATCATCACGAACCCGGCAAGCGCAGTGGGTGACCAACGATTCGCGGGATGCGTATTGCGGTCGCGGACGTGCTCGGTTGGTTGGCCGCGGGAATGATGTATGAAGCGACTCTCAACGACTATCCGGAACTCACTGAAGAAGATATTCGAGCCTGCCTGGCGTATGCCGCCGACCGTGAGCGCAAGCTCCATGCACCTCCCCTGGTACGGAACCGCTTGCGGTAGCAAGCGGGGTCAACCTTCCGGGAAAATCACAAGTGATGAACTTCCATTGAATGTCGTCCTAGCCCGCTCGCTACCGCGAGCGGTTGTGTACCGGATCGCCTGAGCACGAGGAGGCGGCGGAGAGATTCTCAAACCGGGACTGCCGATGGCTTAAGGACGCTTCTCCTGGATCAGAACTTGAAACGATGCAGCCAGGCCGTGCGGCATGATCATTTCACGCGCGCTGGTTCGGAGGCGCAGGGCATCCAGATCCGATAATCCGCTGGTCATCATTTCCAATTCATCGAGCAGGCCTTCAGCCAACAGAAATTTATCGAGCTGTTCGTGCCTGAGAGTCTCCAGACCCACGAGAGCGCCGCCGTCCCTAATCTGTTTCCAGTCAACCGTGGTTGTCAGGTCTTGTGCGCCGGGGTTTGCCAACAGGTCGGCCACCAGTCGATGACGTTGAAAGGCTCTTAGCGTTCCTTCAATTCGGTGCGGCGCGTTTAGCAACTCATCCCGCTCTGCGCCATAGTCCACCGTGATTACGAAACCGCTTTCCAGCAATTGAGCTGCGCGCGACAAGAAATCCTGGGCATTAAGATTGACCTCGGCGATCTGACCTTCGGCAAGTTGAAACCCAATCCGGATGCAATAGTCCTGCACGCTTTGATCCGGATCACATTCAACCCAGGCAAAATCGTTTTGATTTAGCCCCACACAAAGTTCAACTAGTTTCCCCGCGCGCATGGTGACGCGGTGGACCGGCAACGCGTCGATTAGTTCGTTTGAGAAGACGATGCCAATGCCAACCGGCTTCTCTACTTCGCTGAAGCGCTGGAAGCTGACGCTTTTCGTGAAAGCGGATAGGCGAGCCGCCGCGTGCTCGCGCGCATCACAACCAACCTCATCAATTACATAGTTCGTTGCTTTAAAGATTCCGGGATGATGATTCTGAAGCGCGGCTAAAACTCCATAAGCAAACTCGCCGGAGCCCGCGCCCGCTTCGAAAATTGTCCACGAAGACGGAGAGTCGAGTTCAGCAAACAGGCGCGAGAAGTATCGCGCAAACGTCGCCGCAAACAGAGGGCTGGTTTCCGGCGCCGTGCGGTAATCGCCCGCTCGTCCCTGTCGGACCAGGTCCGCACGAGAATAGTAACCGTCGCGCTCGTCATAAAGCGCGGCCTGCATCCAATCGCGAAAACTAATTGGCCCTTCATGCTGGATCCGAGCGCGCAGACGCTCGCCTAAAGGAATGTTTTCAACCAGTTGATCGGAATTCGCCATCGCGATGATTGTGCCCGCGACGTAGCGTTTGGGCAAAGGTCGTGCAATACAGAATCGCGCGCGCCGGGATCGCGGGCATCCCTGCCCGCCAGCGGGCACCGCATTCTCAGTCTTGGTATTTATTCAACTCGCACTGGCGTAAGGCTGTTCGCGCTTCGCGCTCCGGCGGACAGGATGTGCGCGTTCCATCATGTTATTTCTTCTGATCAGGCTCAGCCTTTTCCAGCAGGCGGGTGGTGTGATCCGTAACGCTCGGCGGTGCAAGGATCTCGGCGGTCTGGGGACGCGACCTCCAACCGGCAGTCCGGGCTGCGTTCGCTTGAGGCAGGGCCGTAACACGAACCGGCGGGGATATGGCCGGCGGCGCGTAAGACGACGGCATCGCGAATTGTCTTGGCGGCGCTCCCTCTTCAAACAACCCGGCATAGAGCATGCGCAACGGGCCGCCGACAAAACAGAGGATCGCGGCGGCGACTGCAAAGAATTCAAAAGCCACACTGATTCGACCTGGGGCAAAGCTCGAAAACACTGCCAGCAGCGGCACCAGCACGGCGCCGATTAGCATTAGTAGAGCACCCTGCTTTACGCCCTTGCGGCGGGCCGAAATTTTGGTTTCCGCTCCGGGAACTTCATAACGCGGCAGCATACCGTTATGCGCCAGCAACACCATCGCGCCTTCAAGCGGAAAGCCACAGCGCGCGCAGAAACGCATTGAGTCGGTAGCCTGAGGTTGACCGCATCGTGGGCAATACATATCTCAGCTCTAGCTCTGGTCTGATTTCCCTGCGCGCAGAATTTCGCACGTCGCGCGCGCGCGGCCCTGATGATGCGCTGCTCGCGCCAGCGTGTCCAGCAACAACGGTAGTAATTGAGTATGCCCTGACGGCGCCATGATTTCCTTCAAAAGGTCCGCGTCATTTTTAAAATGCTGGAAGCCATGCTGCCGAGTAACTTCAACTTCGTCAAGATAGCCGGCGATTTGATCGGGCGTCTGCAAAGTTTCCGGCAGAGTCCATTCGAACGGATCGTCCCAAAGGTTGGTGGTAATACCGCCAAACGTCTGCTCGACCACTGCCGCGCTGCGCAGAATATGCTCACCGCACGAATGAAGCGGCAGAAAGTTCGATTTCCCCGGAGGCTGCTGGTAGAGCAACTCGACCGGGATCGTTTCGATCAATTTGCGCGAGTCGCTATGGAGCTGGGCAAACTGCCGGTCGAGACCTTCGATGAATTTGTCCATTGACGCGTTGAAAGGACCAACACAGCCTTCATATCAGCCAGTCGACTTGTCCTGAAGATCTCGAACCAACCGCAGTTCGCCTATGTGATAAATTCGACTTGCCAGCGGTGAACTAAGAGTCTGCTGAAGTGCGGGAACATGCTGCTGAATATCTCTTAGCTTATTTGACCGAGCGTGGATGACGACAACTGGAAGCGGTAGGCTCGACAAGTTTTGCTGAAAGGCGAGATTACGGTCAACAGTCACGAAGATATCGAAGTCTTCGGCAGCTCGTCCGAGCAGTTCACCATTCTTGATTCCGGCCCAACCCGCCTGCGGCGTCGTCATAACCTGGTGTTCGAAAAGAGCGCGTCCGAGTCTCTTTGGCACGCATTCATCCAGAAGAATTTTCACACCGCTTTTACCGACGGCAAGATTTCACCCTTGACCTCTTCCAACAATTCCACAACTTGAGCCTGCGTAACAGTCGGAAAGTCCTCAAGAAATTCGCTCAGTGGTTCACCTCCCTGAACGTAATCAAAAAAGGTCTCAACGGGTACGCGCGTTCCCTTAAAAACGGGCGTTCCGCCTAGTATCTCGGGATCGATGTGAACTACATTCGAGGACATGTCCTAAATGGTAGCATGCGACCAAGAGGTCAACAACGGTACCCAGCGTCGCTCACCATCAGGCTTCAGCCTTTTGTTCAAAGGGCAAGTCTCTCTTTGCGTCAAACGCGCGGTCTCGCGCGGCGACGTAAAGCCGCAACGCGAGCACTAGAATTCCAAACGCGATGGCGATCCAGATTACTGTCCAGATAACTGCCGGGATGCCGGTGGCCGCGGCCATGTTCGCGGCATCAGTGTGAACCGCGGGAGCAAAAGGTGACGAAAGAAAGAAAACCGTTTTCAAATCCAGCAAAGCGTTCAGCACGCATTGCACAGCCAGCAGGCTCAATACAAAAACCGCCACCCGCTGGCTCGCAAATCGCGCCAACCCGAGCAGTGCGGCTGCCAGCAGGATTCCCGCGAAAAACGTGAATGGAATTCCGCTGAGCGAACTCCACGAACCCGCAACCATTGGTGTGATAAATCCAAAGCCCAGCGTCAGTATCAGGATCAAGAGCCCGGACGCGGCGAGTACTATGCGGGCCGCCACGGCCTGGCGAATCAAAACCAACAGGAGCGCACCGAACGTCATGGCGCCCAGATAGCCGGAACTCGAAACCAGAATCTGCGAGAACATTCCACCCTTCGTCGTGTAGGTTTCGCCGCTGGCGTTCATCGCCACGCTCAGGCTCTGCACTGAATTGCCGGTCAGCAGCGCCGCCAGGGCGTGTCCGCCTTCGTGAATGAAGGTCACAAAAATTCGGAACGGATAACTTAAAACATCGGCAAATGGTATAAACCACAAGGCGATCGAAATAACTGCCGCGAGCAGCAAAGTCATTGCCTGGGGCCGAGCATCCTGGGAAACTCCATATTTCATAAAAGTCCTCCGCAAGTGGCACAGGCTTTAGCCTGTGATAACCCTGATCGAAATAATCACAGACTGAAGTCTGTGCCACTGTCACGATCATGAACGTCATTCGCGCTTAGGTTGTTCCCGGCTGATTTACTTCGCGCTGGTAGTCGCCTGATTTTCCGCCAGTCTTAAGCTCAAGCCGCAGGTCGCTAATAGTCATCGATTTATCCAAAGCCTTGCACATGTCATAGACCGTGAGCGCAGCCACCGCAACTGCGGTCAGCGCTTCCATCTCAACTCCGGTCTGCGCCCTGGTCGTGACTTCTGCTTCCAGATGAACGCCGTAGTCGTGGACCTGTGCACGCACGTCGACGTGCGTCAAAGGCAGCGGATGGCACAGCGGAATAAGTTCTGCCGTGCGCTTAGCGGCGACGATTCCGGCGAGGCGGGCCGTCTCGAGTGGATCGCCCTTGGGCGTTGTGTGATCGCGAATCGCAACAACGGTCGCCGGTGACATCAAGACGCGCGCTGAGGCCACGGCCCGCCGCGAGGTGATCGATTTCTCACTGGTGTCGACCATTCTGGCGCGGCCGTGTTCGTCGATGTGGGTTAGTTTGCTCATAACAGGGCATTCTTGGGGTCGATATTAACCGCAGAGGAAGCAGAGGTTTTCGCAGAGGCCGCAGAGTCTTCGTAGTTATTGACTACTCTTCTTATCCCGTCGCGCAAATGCAGAACATTGAAGTTCATGATCAAAGCCAGACTGCAGTTTGCCAACCTCAGGTAGGTAAGTACCTGCGCAAGATGTATGTCATTGAGCGCCTCAACTGATTTGATTTCGAGAATCAGCCTGCGCTCAACCATGATATCCACGCGATAACCGCAGTCCAACTTCACCTGAGAGTAAACCAACGGCATGGGCTTCTGTTTTTCCAGATACAGTCCGGCCTTAGTCAACTCAAAGCACAAACATTCCTGGTAAGAAGACTCAAGCAATCCAGGACCGAGCCCACTATGAACCTTCATCGCACAACCAATGACTCTTTGCGTAAGTTCATAATCAGTCATGGCTCTACCTCCTCATCGAAAGGCTCCGCGTCCTCTGCGAAAGCCTCTGCGCCCTCTGCGGTTAAGTTTCCATCGCCATCACTCAAGCACCGCATGAACGATCAAAGTATTCCCCCCCAACAAAACTTCATCCGACGCCAACTCTTCGGTCCACCGTTCTTTTCGTTTCGCGGCCGGTGTTAGCCTGGCAATCAAACGAATCAATAAAACGATGGGCCAGTAGAGCCAGGCGTTCGATTTGCGCTTATCACGATGCACCTGCGTGATTTGAAAGCCATTTTTTTCGAGGATGTAACGCAACTCGGAATAAGCGATCGGATTGACGTGCGCGGCGATTTCTTCACGGTTGTCGTACTCTGCCCGCAAGCGTTCGACATGCCCGCGCGTCATCGGTTTGAAGTGCGACGTGTAACCATACAACAACCATTTTAAACGTTCCTCGATATTCAGAATGTTTGGAATGCTGACAGTGACGGTCC
>Ga0070698_100001406_pt1 | contig 26671 bp, 26 predicted proteins | sample KBSK1502metaG_FD_65477 | JGI IMG/M metagenome (GOLD analysis project Ga0070698, IMG submission 65477) | Corn, switchgrass and miscanthus rhizosphere microbial communities from Kellogg Biological Station, Michigan, USA - KBS K1-50-2 metaG | ecosystem: Host-associated > Plants > Roots >... | reverse complement strand
TCACGCTCGCGCGGTATCGCCGGCGGCGGAGGGCGTGACCGAGCTCACCACCGGCGCCCTCGTCTGGGCCGGCTTCGACGGGGATCGCGTGCCGGGGCCGCTCCTTGATGCGATCCGCACGGGAAAGATCGGCGGCCTCCTCCTCTTCGCGTTCCGCGGCAACATCCGCTCGAAGGATCAGGTGCGCGCGATGCTGCGCGAGGCGCAGGACGCCGCAGCGGAAGGTGAGCTGCCGCCGATACCGATCGCGGTCGACCAGGAAGGGGGGTCCGTCGTGCGCGTCGGGTACCGCGCGGTGTTTCCGAGCGCGATGGCCATCGGCGCGACGGGCGATCCGCGGAATGCCGAGCGCGCCGCGCGCGCGGTCGCGGAAGGTCTGCTCGCCGACGGCATCACCGTGAACCACGCGCCGGTCTGCGACGTGAACGTCGAGCCGCGCAACCCGGTGATCGGGACGCGCTCGTTCGGCGACGACGCCGAACGCGTCGCGCAGTTCACGGCCGCGTGGGTCCGCGGCTCCGAAGGCGCGGGCGTGGCATCGACGCCCAAACACTTCCCCGGGCACGGCGACACCTCGCTCGATTCGCATTTCACGCGGCCGGACGTGACCGCCGATCGGGTCACCCTCGTTCGCCGCGAGCTCCTTCCGTTTCGCAGCGCATTCGCGGCGGGAGCGACGACCGTGATGAGCGCGCACATCCGCTACACCGCGCTCGACACCGAAGCGCCCGCCACGATCTCGCGCCCGATCCTCACCGATCTCCTTCGCAACGAGCTGCGCTTCGACGGCCTTTCGATGACCGACTCCCTCGACATGAGCGGCATCGCCGACATCTCGATAGAGGATGTGGTCGTCACCGGTCTCGAGGCGGGCGTCGACGCGATGATGGTCACGAGCGGCATCGAGCGACAGCTCGCCGCGGCGCAATGGATCGCGGAGCGGGTACGGCCGGAGCGCATACGCGAGGCACTGCGGCGCGCGACCTGGTTCCGCGAGCGCTTCGGACGGACGGCGCCCGACACCGACTTCAACGACGAACCGCGGCGCGATCTCGCGCGTGAGATCGCCGAGGCGTCGATCACGCGCGTCGGTCCGCCGCTTCCCCGATTCGGTGGCGCGCTGCGGGTCCTCTATTTCGAGCCGACGCAAGCCTCGCCGGTCGAGGAGCTGTCGACCCCGGGGTCGACCCTGGAGAGCGCGCTCCGGCGCCATCTCGGCGACCGAGTCGCATTCGCGACGAACGGACCCGTGCCGCGCGGCCCGGCTCCGCTCGTGGTGTGCTCGACGAACGCGTGGTTCGAGGCGAAGCAGGCGGCACGCGTACGAGACGCGCTGGCCGATGGCGGCGTGTTGTGCGCCCTTCGCAGTCCGTACGACGCGGCGCTCGTTCCTGACCTCCCGGCACTCCTCACGTACGGGGACGTGCCCGTCTCGCTCGAGGCGCTCGCGGCGGTGCTCGCCGGTAAACGGCAGGCGGAAGGGCGTCTGCCGGTCCAGATGCCGTGAGGCGCCGCGATTTTCTGCGCGCCGCAGCGGCGACCGCCCTCGCCGCGTGTACGCCGACGACGCCCAGCCCGAGCGGCGATCCGGTCGCGTCGCTGTCGCTCGAACGCAAGGTCGGGCAGCTCATGAGCGTCGCGTTCCACGGCACGAAGATCACGCCTCCGCTCGAAGCGATGATCCGCGACCGCGGAATCGGCGGGGTGATTCTGTACTCGGAGAACTTCGCCGACGCGAACGGCCTCAAGCGGCTGATCGCCGATCTCTCCGCTATCGCGCGGGACGCGAAGGTGATCCCGCTCTTCTTCGAGATCGATCAGGAAGGGGGCGCGGTCACGCGCATCGGCAGCGGAGCGACGGTGCTGCCCGGACAGATGGCGCTCGCGGCGACCCCCGATCCGACCGCGAGCATCGCGAAGGCCGTGGCCGTCACGGCCGCTGAGCTCACCGCGATCGGGGTCAACTGGAACTTGGCGCCGGTCGCCGATGTCAACGACGAGCCGACCAATCCGATCATCGGCAACCGCTCGTTTTCGAGCGACCCCGGTCGCGTTTCGGCGATGGTGGCGGCCGCCGTCCGCGCCTACGCGTCCGCGAGCTTCCTCGCCTGCGCCAAGCATTTCCCCGGACACGGTTCCACGACCGTGGACTCGCACACCGGGCTGCCGCGGATCGACGCCGGGCGCGCAACGATCGATCGCCTCCAGCTTGCGCCGTTCCGGGCCGCGATCGCGGCAGGCGTTCCGGCGATCATGAGCGCGCACATCGTGGTACCGGCCCTCGATCCGACGCCGGACCTGCCGGTGACGTTGTCCAAGCCGGTGCTCAGCGATCTGCTCCGCACGACCATGGGGTTCGAGGGCGTGATCGTCACCGACGACCTCGAGATGGGCGCGCTCGCAAGCATCGGCGAAGCGACGGCAGGCGTGCGGGCGTTTCAGGCCGGCGCCGATTACCTCCTCTTCCGCTACGACGAGAGCGCGCCGGCCGAGGCGCATCGGCGCATCGTCGACCTGGTGCGTGCCGGCACGATCACGTCGGCGCGGCTCGACGAGTCGGTTCGTCGGATCGTCAATCTCAAACGCGCGTACTCGATCTATCTCGGACAGCGAGGTGCACCCCCGCCAGATCTCGACGCGGATGGGCGGATCGCGCTCGACCTCGCCCGCGACAGCATCACCCTCTTACGCAACCGCGGAGCGCTCCCGCTTCGCGGTCGGACTCTTGTCGTCGCGCCGGCGAACGCCGACGTGGCGGTGCTCCCGGGTCAGCCTGGTCTCGGCGCGGTCTTCGAGCGCAAGCGCCTCGACGCGGTCGTGCAGTCGATCCCCCTCCACCCGAGCGCGTCCGACGTCAGCCGCGCCGTCGCGGCGGCGCGCGGCGTCGACGCGGTCGTCGTGGGCACCACCGACCTCTTCGCGTACGCGGAGCAGCGCCAGCTCGTCGCGGAGCTGACTCGAGAGCGCGCGCCGGTCATCATGGTCTCGCTGCGCGGGCCGTACGACATCGCGCAGCAGCCCGACGTCGCGGCGTATCTCTGCGCGTACGACGGCCGCGAGCCGACCCTCGTGGCCGCCACCGAGGTGTTGATCGCCGAGCGCAAGCCCGTGGGGTCGCTTCCGGTGGACATTCCCGGTCTTTTCGCGATCGGCGCGGGGCTCCGGGACTTCGCTTGAACGCGGCCTCGGTCGAACGCGCGAAACCGCTCGTCGACGATGCGATCGGCTCGCTCTGCACGGCGGCGGTCGTGCGCGTGGAACGGCGCGGCTCGGTCGACACGTACGCTGCCGGCACGCTCTGCCCGGATCCAAGCGCCGGACCGGACACCGCGTGCACGGCGACATCGCTCTTCGATCTCGCGTCGCTCACGAAGCTCGCGACGACCGCGCTCGTGCTGTCATTCGTGCGCGAGAAGCAGCTCGAGCTCGACATGCCCTTCCGCGAGCTCGTCCCGGACTTCCGCGGCGGCAACAAAGACCGCGTCACGCTTCGGCAGGTACTCACCCACACCGCGGGGCTCGCCTGGTGGAAGTCCTTCTGGAAGGAAGCGACCTCGCCGGACGAAGTGGTCTGGCTCGCCGCGCGCGAGCCGCTCGCGCAGGACATCGGTGAGTTCCGCTACAGCGACCTTGGCTACATCATGCTGACCGCCGGACTAGCGGACGTCGCGGGTGAACCCTTCCGCACCGCGATGCGCGAACGGGTCCTCGACGTGGTCGAGGCGCGATCCTGCGAGTTCGGGCCGCGGCCGGCCGAGGAGTGCGCGGCGACCGAAGAAGACACCGAGTGGCGTCGCAAGCGGCTGCGCGGCGAGGTCCACGACGAGAACGCGTACGCGATGGGCGGCGTATCCGGACACGCGGGGCTATTCGGCACCGCGGCGGACGTTGCCTCGCTGATCCGCGTCTACCGCGACGGTGCGGTCATCGGGAACGACCTGCGCGATCTCGCTCGGACCGAGGCGTACCGCGGCGGCGGCGTGCGCCGCGGCATCGGCCTCGTCCTGCGCCCGCCCGAGGGCCTGCCGTTCTTCAGCGAGGACGCGTTCGGGCACACCGGGTTCACGGGCACGAGCGTGTGGGTCGATCCGGCGAAGGACCTCACGCTCGTCGTTCTCACGAACCGGGTGTACTTCGGCCGGGCCAACGACGAGGAGCTGTACCGCTTCCGCATCGCGGCCTACGAGGCGCTGGCCAGACCTTGACGCGCGACAATTCGCGGATGATCGCGATCGGAATGATGTCCGGGACGTCCATCGACGGAATCGACATCGCGGCGGTCGACGTCAACGGCGACGACATCAAGGTGATCTCGACGGGGCACCGCGACTACGACGAAGAGCTCCGGAAGCGGATCCTCGCCGCTGCATCCGGCGAAAAGGTCGGCGCCTCGGAGCTCGCGTCGCTGCACGTGGCGATCGGCGACGCATACGCCGAGGCCGCGGTCGCATTCGTTCCGACCCTCTCCGCATTTCCGGGCGTCGTCGCGATGCACGGGCAGACCGTCGCGCACCTCCCAAAGCGCGCCACGCTCCAGCTCGGCGACGCGTCGCGGGTCGCATTGCGGACCGGCGTGCCGACTATCGCGGACTTTCGGAGCGCGAATGTCGCGGCCGGCGGCGAGGGCGCTCCGCTCGTGCCCTTCGCCGACTACGTCCTGTTCGGCAAGCGCGCGCCGGTCTCGCTTCTGAACCTCGGCGGTATCGCGAACCTCACGCTCATTCCCAAAGCGGATCCCGACAGCGTGATCGCGTTCGACACCGGGCCTGCGAACATCCTGAGCGACCTGATCGCGCAGCGCGACGGCAAGCGCTTCGACGACGCCGGGAGCGGCGCGGCCCGGGGCCGCGTCGACGAACGCGTCCTGGGGTGGGCATTCGGCAACGAATACTTCGCCAGGCGCGCGCCGAAGAGCACCGGGCGCGAGGATTTCGGGCAAGAGTTCGCCGACGAGCTCATGCGACGGGTCAGCCACAACGGGGGAACGCGCGACGACGCGCTCGCCACAGCCGTCGCGCTCACCGCCCGCACGGTCGCCGACGGGCTCAAGCGCGAGACGCCCGGGGGCACGACCTGGCGCGAGCTCATCGTCGCGGGCGGCGGCGCACGCAACCCGACGCTCGTGAGCGCGCTGCGCGCCGCAGTCGCGCCGACTCCGGTGAGAACAAGCGACGAGCTCGGCATTCCGGTCACTGCCCGGGAGGCCGTCGCGTTCGCGATCCTGGGCGCGTATCGCATGCAGGGCAGGCCGAACATCCTCTCGCGAGCGACCGGCGCGTCGCGCGCCGTCTCCGGCGGAGCGATCCACCAACCCTGATGTCGGGACCGCTCGTCGTGGGCATCGATGCGGGCGGATCGAAGACGCGCGCGTTCGCGGTCGATCGCGATGGCGGCGTCATCGGACGCGGTGCCGGTGGCGGCGCGAATCTGCTCTCGTCGCCGGATCCGGCTGGATCGATCGGGGCGGCGCTCGCGGAGTCTCTCGCCGGCGCGATCCCTGTCGCCGTGGTGCTCTCGTGCTCGGGTGGCGATCGCCCAGCGGACCGCGAGAAGGGCCGAGCGATCCTCACGCAGCTCGTCGGCCCGACGGTCCGCATCGAGGTGACGCACGACGGGATCGCGGCCCTCTATGCCGGCAACCCGATGGGCTGCGGCGTCGTTCTGATCGCGGGGACCGGATCGATCGCGTTTGGCCGCAACGACGAGGGTGAGGAGCAGCGCGCGGGTGGCTGGGGCTACCTCATCGGCGACGAGGGCTCCGGTGTTTGGCTCGGGCTCGAGGGTCTACGCGCCGCTGCGCACCACGCCGATGGGCGCGGTGCGGGAACGGCGATCACCGCGCATCTGCTGCGCGGCCTCGGCGTCGAGACGTTCATGGACGTGATCCCGCTGCTCTACGGCAGGCCGCATCCTGCTCCCGCGATCGTCTCGGCCGTCTCCGCTGTGGGACGGGCCGCCGCGGAAACCGACGCAATCGCGGTCTCCATCGTCCAGAGAGGCGCGCACGCGCTCGCGCGCGCCGCCTCGACCGTCGCGACGGGACTGCGCATGACCGAGGGACCCGTATACCTCGCGGGCGGCGCGTTCGAATCCGTCGCGTCGCTCGAGCGCGCGGTCCGCGGCGAGCTTCTCCGGATGCTGCCGGGCGCCGCGGTCGAGCCGGTGCGCGAGGAGCCCGCGATGGGCGCCGCGCGCCTCGCGATGCACCTTGCGTGGGGCGCCTGATGGAGCGGCAGACGGAGTCGCGCAATCCGCGTGCACGCCGCCTGAGCACGATGTCGACGCGTCAGATCCTTGAGCTGATCAACGATGAGGACGCCACGATCGCCGCGGCGGTGCGCGCGGCGATCCCTCAGATCGAGCGAGCTGTCGACCTCATCGTCCCCGCACTCGCGAGCGGGCATCGGCTCTTCTACGTCGGCGCGGGAACGAGCGGCCGCCTCGGCGTCCTCGACGCGAGCGAGATGCCACCGACCTTCGGCGTGGAGCCTGAGCTCGTGACCGGGATCATCGCCGGCGGGGATCACGCACTGCGCATGTCGATCGAAGGCGCCGAGGACGCGCCACTCGGCCGGCGGGATCTGGCCGCGCAGCTCGGGCCAGGCGACGTCGTCGTGGGGATCTCCGCGAGCGGGCGGGCGCCGTATGTCGTCGACGCGATCGAGGGAGCGAAGCGCGACCTCGGCGCGGCGGCGACGATCGCGATCACCTGCGTCCCGGAGTCCGCGCTCGCCCGCGCGGCGGACGTCGCGATCGTGGCCGAGGTCGGTCCCGAAGTGATCGCCGGATCGAGCCGGATGAAGGCCGGGACCGCAACGAAGCTCGTGCTCAACATGCTCTCGACGACGTCGATGGTGAAGCTCGGCCGAACGCGCGACGACCTGATGGTCGATCTCCGCCCGACGAACGAAAAGCTTCGCCAGCGCGCGATCCACCTCGTCGAACAGGAAGCGCACGTCCCGGCGGACGAGGCCAAGCGTCGGCTCGAGACGTGGGGATGGCACGTGCGCGCCGCGATCGAGGACCGGTGGCCCGCCTCCTGATCGTCAACGCGGACGACTTCGGCCGGTCCGCGGGCGTCGACGACGGGATCGTGCGCGCGCACCGCGGCGGGATCGTCACCAGTGCGACGTTCATGACGAACGCGCCGACCACCGCGCATGCGGCGTCTCTCGCGCGCGCGACTCCCACCCTCGACCTCGGTGTGCATCTCGTCGTGACGTACGCGCGGCCGCTGTCCGATCCCGCGCGGATCCCCTCGCTCGTGCGCGAGGACGGCTCGTTCTGGCGGCCGGGCGAGCTTCTCGCCAGGCCGATCGATCGCACCGAGGCGCTCAATGAGTACCGCGCCCAGTACGCGCGCGCGCGTGAGCTCGTCGGCCGCGAGCCCACGCACATCGACACGCACCACTGGGTCCACGACCATCCGGCGCTCTCGTGGGCCGTCGTCGAGCTGGCGCGCCAGACGGGCGTCGCGGCGCGGACGCACACGCCGGCTCAGCGCGACGAGTACCGTGCGAAGGGAGTGCGGACGACGGACCACTTCACGCGCGAATTCCAGCATCCCGGTCACATCGGCCTGGACGATCTCCTCGCGCTCCTCGCGCGCCTCGAAGAAGGGGTCACCGAGCTCATGTGCCATCCCGGCGAGCCCGACCCGGACCTCGTCGCGACGTCGGCGTACGCACGCGAACGGCCGCTCGAGCTCGCCGTCCTCACCGACCGTCGCGTCCGTGATGCGCTCGAGCGCGAGCGCATCACGCTGACCACGTTCGCCGCGCTGTGAACTCGCGCGAGCGCGTGACGCTGGCGTTCGGCGGGCACAAGGTCGACCGGGTGCCGTTCGCGGTGTGGCGTCATTTCTATCCGGACGAGAACGAAGGCCCGGCGAAGCTGGCCGAGACGACGATCGCCTTCACCAAGCGGCATGACCTCGACCTGATCAAGTACAACCCGCGCGCGCACTACCACGCCGAGCCGTGGGGCACGCGCTACCGCTACGGCACGGACGGCCGGCCCGTGCTCGAGCGGTATGCCGTTCGCAAGCCCGAGGACTGGGCGCGCATCGGCCGCAAGTCCGTGCGCGAGCCCGTTTTCCAGGAGCTCCTCTACGGCCTGCGCCTGGTGCGCGAGGTGCTCCCCGATACCCCACTCGTGGCGACGATCTTCACGCCGCTCGGTGTGCTCGAGCGGCTCGCCGGAACGGAGCGCGTGCTCGCGGACATGCGCACGCACACCGAATCCGTCGTCGCGGCGCTCGATGCGGTCGCCGATACGTTCGCCGAGCTCGCGGCGGCGTGCTGCGAATACGCCGACGGCATCTTCCTCGCGACGACGGTCTGGGCCCGTCGCGACACCCTCGACGATGGCGAGTACCGGCGCTTCGGGACGGCCTACGACCTACGCGTCCTCGCCGGCGCGCGCGGCGCCGCGCTCAACCTGCTGCACGTCTGCGGGCCGCGTGCGCGGGTGGTCGAACTGGCGCGCTATCCGGTCGCGGCCGTCTCGTGGAACCCGCGCCTGCCGGGAAATCCTGACCTCGCCGCGTTCCTCGCGGCGGTGCCATCGCGAGGGGCGATCGGCGGATTCTCGGACGAGGCGTTCGTGTCGAGGACCGTCGCGCTCGCCAAACGGGAGGCGCATGAGGGTCTCGCGCAAACCGGAGGTCGGCGCTGGCTGGCGGCCGGCGGGTGCACGATCCCAGTCGACTCGCGGCCGGAGAACATCGACGCGGCGAGAGCGGAGCTATCAGCTCGCCGCTAACGCGGCGAGCGGAGAGGGGTGCGGGGATACTTCCCCGCGATGAGTGGATAAGGCGCTCTGGGTCGTCCGCGACAAGGTGACGACGAAGCGCGCCATCGACGATCTGATGGCGGACGCCACGACGCGAGGGATACATGACGTTGTGGTCCAGGTGCGCGGTCGGGGCGACGCGTATTACGACTCGGCGCTCGAGCCGCGCGCCGAAACGCTGGCGAACGATGGATTCGATCCGCTCGCGCACCTTGTGCGTGCCGGAGCCGCCGTGGGTGTGCGCGTCCATGCGTGGGGGAATGTCTTCTTCGTCTGGTCGAGCGCCGACGGCGCGCTCCCGAAGGCCCCCGAGCACCTCGTGCGCCGGCGTCCGGACTGGCTTCTGCGCCCGGCGGGCGTGAAATATCTCGACCCGGTGGGGGGCAGCGACTGGGAAGGCATCTACATCGATCCGCGGAACGTTGAGGCGCGCGAGCACACGCTCGCCGTCTTCACGGACATCGTGTCCCGCTATCGGGTCGAGGGTTTTCACTACGACTACGTCCGCTACCCGCAGGTGACCTACGCCGAATCGCCCGAGGACCACGCAGCCGTGACCGCGCTCGTCGAGGAGGGAGCGAAACGCCTGCGTGCGGCGCGGCCCGGGATCGTCATCTCCGCCGCCGTTTTCCCCGACCCCGAGGTCGCGCGCGATCGCGTTCTGCAGCGTTGGCCGGACTGGGCACGCGCCGGGCTCATCGATCTCGTCTGCCCGATGGCGTACCGTCGCGAGACTGCCGAGGTCGCGCGTCTTCTGAGCAGAGCGCGCGCCGCGGCACCGCAGACGCGGATGTGGGGAGGTCTCATGGCGTACGCGGGCGAGCGCGCGCTGCTGCGCGAGCAAGTGCGTGCCGCGAAAGATGCCGGGTGCGAAGGCGCGATCCTGTTCGCTTATGACCCGGCACAACGCGACCTGTTGGATATCTTCGCGGCCGCCTGACCCGTAATTCCGAGCGTTTCGCTCGCAACGAAATGCCGTTCTAGGATGTGCGCTCCATGCCCGAACAGCCGCCACCAACCCCGGTTGCACCGCCCCCCGAAGAGGCCCCGCGCGCGGATCCGCTCGCCTCGGCCGTGGCCGAGGCCGTCGGCAAGCTGCGGCGCACGGCGGGACTCTCCGAGCGCGCCGCGGCACGCCGGCTCGGGACGTCGCAGACGCAGCTGCGGCGCATGGAAGATCCGAGGTACCTGCCGTCGCTCCGTTCGCTCGCCAGGGTCGCCGCGGCGTACGGCTATCGGTTGTCGGTCGAGTTCCAGCCGCAGGACGCGCCCAAGCCGAAGCCGCCGGCGAAGCCACCGAAGCGGGCTCCGGTCACAAGGTCCGGGTCACCTTCGCGAGGCCGGCGGGCCGCTCCGGGTCGTGCCCGTGGCGGCGCGAGAGGGCGACGGCGAGCTGCTGCCCCGCGACGACGAAGCTGATCGGGACGAGGGTCTCCGAGAGTGGCGCGCGCATGACCACGGCGTCGCGAGCCTTCTCCGCCACCCGCTCGTCGTTCGTGATCGCGTAGACCCGGGCGCCTTTTTCGGCAAGCGACGAGGCGAGCAGGCGCGCTTCCCCCTCCGTCGCGCCGCGCGAGCTGAGGAGAAGCACCGGGGTTCGGGGCCGGAGCAGGGTGCGTGGACCGTGCGCGAAGTCGGCGCTGGAGTAGGGCTCGGCCCAGACGCGAGCGAGCTCCTTGATCTTGAGCGCGGTCTCGAGCGCCGCCGGGTAGAGGTACCCGCGGCCGAGCACAATCACCGTCGGGGCGCGCCCGATCGCGCGCGCGAGTCGCGCGGCGTCGGGCTCGGTGGCGACGGCCTCCTGCACCGCGTCTGCGAGGCCAGCGAGCGACATCGCGCTCCGGCCGCGCGCCTCCGCGGTCGTCGCCGCCAGGAGCGCGAGGCCGACGCACGTCGCGGTGAAGGTCTTAGTCGCGGCGACCTCTCGCTCGGCCCCCGCGCGCAGCGCGAAGACGTACTCGGCGGCGCGGCCAAGCTTCGAGTGCGGCCGATTCGTGAACGCGATCGTAACGGCGCCCACGCGCCGGCCCTCGGCGACGACACCGGCGACATCGGGCGACGCGCCGGACTGCGAGATGCCGATGACGGCGCCGCGCGCGTAGGACGGCGGCGCTCCATAACGCGTCACGAGTGACGGCGCTGCGAGCGCCGTGACCACTCCGGCGACGCTCTCGAGCAGGTATTTGCCGTACGTCGCCGCGTTGTCGGACGAGCCGCGCGCGACAAGCGTGATGTGCTCGACCCCGGCGAGCGCTCGCCCGAGCGTGCGTGCCTCGGGCCAGCCCTCCTCCAGGAGCCTGCGGACGACCCGCGGCTGGTCGGCGATCTCGTCGCGGAGAGACATGCTTGCGGATGATGCCCGAGCGGTACTACCGGGCAGGACCATCGGCCCCCTCGCCTCGTCCGGCCGGCAGAGTGAGCCTCCGCATCGAAGGTGGCCGTCCTTGGCAGCGTCCCACCCGCGAGGCGACAGTGGCGTCGCACGCTCCGAGCGGGGCTTTTCTGGACGGCGCTCGGACTGGGTGCGGCGACCATCTCATACGCGCTGAGCGTCGATGTCGCGGCTCGTTCGCTCGGCTTCGAGCGACGCTACGCCGAGGTCTTCTTTGCGCTCATCCCCATCCCGCCGCTTGCGCTCGGAGTGCACGGGCTCGCCCTCGCGCTTCGTCTCCGCGCCGCGTCGGCGCTCGCCGACCGCGCCGCGGCGTACCTCTCCGAGCATCTCCCCGAGGGATATGTCGTGGTCCCGCACTACGCCCCGCGCGATGGAACCGACGAAGAAGTACCGATGGTCGTCATCGGACCGCCGGGCGTCCTCGTCATCGAGCCGCGCGACGAGGCAGGCGAGGTTCTCTGCTACGACGACACCTGGTATCGCAAGCAGAAATACGGCATCGGCCGCCGGTTTCACGGTCCGTCGCCGTCACAGCGCGCGCGATGGAACGCCGCGCGCGTGCGTGGCGCCATCTCGGTCGACACCGGGCGCACGCGGGTCGAGGGTGTCGTCGTGTTCACCTGCGCGCACATCGCGGACGCGTCACGCTCGTCCGTCGCGGTGCTCGAAGGTCTCCCGGCGATCGTCGACCGGCTCGTGCGCACGCCGACCGATCCCGTCCGCATCGTCGTTTAGCGCCGACAGAGCGCCCGTAGCATTCGTTCTATGACCGCACGCATCGTGGTGGTCGAGGACGATCCCTCCGTGGCCGAGCTCGTCACGCTCTACCTGCGGAATGCCGAGTTCATCGTCGCGCACGCACGGACCGCCGCCGAAGCCCACGTAAAGCTCGACGAGGAGAAGCCCGCCCTCATCATCCTCGACCTCGGCCTGCCCGACGCGAACGGCCTCGACCTCCTGCGCGAGATCCGCAAGCACGCCGACACGCCGGTGCTCGCGCTCACCGCGCGCGCGGAGGACGTGCAGAAGATCGAGGCCCTGGACTCGGGTATGGACGACTACATGACGAAGCCGTTCAACCCGAAGGAGCTCGTCGCGCGCGTGCGCGCGATCCTGCGGCGGACGGCGGGAATGCCGGGTAGCGGTCGCACGATCGTCGTCGGGAACGTGCGTATCGATCCGGCGCGCCACGAGGTGCATGTCAGCGACCGCGTGGTCTCGCTCCGCGCCAAGGAGTTCGAGCTGCTCGAAGCGTTCTGCCGGCAGCCGGGGATCGTTCTCACCCGCGACCGCCTGCTCGAGGACGTCTGGGGGTTCGCGTATCCAGGAGAGACGCGGACGGTCGACGTGCACGTGAAGCAGCTGCGCGACAAGCTCGCGGGCGCGGACGCCAAGATCGAGACGGTGTGGGGCGTGGGCTACAAGCTCGTGGCCCCGACCTGAGATGCCGCGCAGCATCGCCACCCGGCTTTTTCTTTCCTATCTCGCGGTCGTCGTCGTTGCCCTGGCCGTGGCGACGATCACCATCTCGGGTCTCCTCGTCCGGTACGAGGACGACCAGACGCGCCTTCACCTCGGCGAGCTCTCCGCACCCTTCTTGACGGCGATCCAGACCGGCATACGGGCCGGGCAGCAGCCGCGCGAGATCGTCGACGCCCTCACCGAACAGGCGCAGGCGGCCGATGCTCGCCTCATCATCACCACACCGCAGAGGCGCGTGGTCGTCGATAGCGACGGCAGGCTCATCAACGTGATCCTTCCGCAGCCCAACACCGCGAACTTCGGTGAGTTCACCGAGAGCAGCGAGCAGTGGATCTTCACGAGGCAGCAGCTTGCGCGGGCCACGGTCGGCGCGGGCGGTCTCGGGTTCATCGTCGTCGCGCGGCCGCGCGCCGTCTTCACCGACACGCTGCGCTCGCTTCTGCCCTCACTCGCGCTCAGCGGTCTGGTCGCGCTCGCCTTCGCGGTCCTCGTCGCGGCGCTGCTCTCGCGCACGATCACGCGTCCCCTCCGTGATCTCGTCACCGGAGTCAGACGATTCGCCGGCGGCGACTATGGGACCCGGGTCCCGCTGGCGGGACCGAGCGAGGTCGCCGAGATGGGCACCGCGTTCAACGAGATGGCGAGCGAGATCCAGCGCGCGCGCGGGAGCGAGCAAGCGTTCCTCGCCGACATCTCGCACGAGCTGCGCACGCCGCTCACCTCGATCCAGGGATTCGCACAGGCGATCGTTGACGGCGAGGCCCGCGAAGACGCGGTCTCGCATGTCGCGGAGATCATCCACCGCGAGTCCCGGCGGCTCGTGCGGATGGTCGAGGGACTGCTGCAGGTCGCGCGACTCGAGTCGGGCGCGCAGTCGATGGCGAGCGAGGACGTCGCGCCGGCGCGCCTGCTCGAAGGCGCGGTCGCCGCGCTCGAAACGCAGGCGAAGGACGTCGGCGTCACGTTCGACATCGCGGGCGCCGAGGCGCTGCCTTCGGTGCGAGGCGATCCCGACAAGCTCGCACAGCTCTTCCTCAACGTGTTCGACAACGCGGTCAAGCATTCGCCTCGCGGGGCCACGGTGCAGGTCCGGGGCGAGCGCGATGACGGCGCGGTGGTCATCCGCGTGCGCGACGCGGGCTCGGGTCTGCCCCAGGACGCACAGACGCGGCTCTTCCAGCGGTTCTACCGCGGCGAGAACGCGCAGCGGAACGGCGCCGGGCTGGGTCTCGCCATCGCCCAGGCCATCGCGCAAGCTCACGGCGGTTCAATCCGCGCCTCGAACGTCGATGGCGGCGGGGCGGAGTTCGCGGTGCGGCTGCCGGTGGGGAAGACGAGTTAGTCGGCGCGGAGTAACCAGATCGCGGAGTTCGCGACAAGATACAGACGGTCTGCGCGTCCGATGGCACGCGTGAATTCCAGCGGCTCACGGTCCCCAAGTGCATGAGCCATTTCAATCCGCCCCGACTCAGGAAAGTAGCGAGTAATCGAGCTCGGGGCGCCGTAATCCCCGGCGAAGAGAACGCCCCGTTCACCTACTGCAAAAGCATGAGCGCCGAGTCCGGGGACGCGAGGCCATATCCCCGCGAGCTGCTTGTCAACGAGTCTCACCAAGGGAAACGCGCTGTAGTAGTAGAGCCAAGTCTCGTCATCGGATGCGACGTTCAGCGCATAACAGTCATCGATGAACGGAACGTCGTCACGGTTAGCGACCGAATCGGCGAACGAGAACACACGCTTGCCGTCCGCATTGAAGCACGCCAGGCCGGGCTCGCCAGCGCGGTAGACGCCCTCGTCGTTGTAGCCGACCCAGACGTCTGATCGCGCCGACGTTTGAACATGGTTGATGCCCTGGCCGATGGCAAGCTGGCCGACCGGCGTTCCGTCCGATCCCCAGATGTGCCCGGTGTTTTCGAGTCCCTCGGATAGCCACGGGGTTACCAATAGAAAATTCCGGTCGCCGAAGGCTTGTACGTACATGTACGCAGCGCGCGATCCAGCGACGAGCTCAAGGGTCTCGAAGGTTCTGCCCGCATTCTTGTAGATGCGGTATCGCGACCGCTGGCCGGCCAGTCGTGCGTTGAACGGGGTATCCGCGGCAACCAGGAGAACGTCGAAGTTGAAGTCAACCCCGGTTGCGGCGAGCTCCCAGCCGGCAGGAAGGGTGGGCAAGTCGATGAGACGCTCCGCTTGGAGTTGGATTGACATTGGAACTGATGATGACGCTCCGCCTTCTCCCTAGACTCGGTTTATGGCGCTCGGCGGGACGATCCGCGGAAAGACGACGACACTGCGTCTTCCTGTCGAAGCCGATCTCGAGATCTACAACCGCTGGATGGCCGACATGCGCGTGCGGCGTGCCCACCGCGTGTGGCACGAACCGGCGATGCCAGCGACCTGGAAGGAGCGGTTCAAGGAGGTCGCGAAAGACCAGCAGAACGTGCTCTGGTCGATCGATGCGAGCGACAAGCTTGTCGGCTTCGCCGTAGGCCACGTCTGGAGAATGGGAAACGGCTTCGACCTCAATCATTTCATGATCGACCCGGACGAATGGCGCAACGGATACGGGTCCGACGCCGCGCTCGCGCTGCACCGGTATCTCTTCGACTATCTCGACCTGCGCCTGGCGACCACCGAGCTCCGCGCCGACAACGCCGCCGCGCTGCGGATTGCGCGAAAGCTCGGTTACGAGGAGTACGCGCACGGTCACGAGGTCCACTACCGCGACGGCGCATACGTCGACGAGCTCCAGCTCCGCATGAACAAAGAGACCTGGCAAGAGCGCTGGAGCGCCGAGCGCGAATATCCGCCGCTCGCCGCGAACGCGACGCGCTGATGTTCGGTCCTCGGCTTGAAGGCCGAAGCGGCGTGACCCTCGTACCTCCGACCCTTGCGCACTTCAGGCTGCATCCGGCGTGGGAGACGCAGCCCGAGGTCGGGCGATTCTGGGGGCCGCGCTTCGGCGAGCTCACACAGGAGCATCAGGAGGAGACCTTTAAGAAGGTCGGCGCCGACCAGACGCAGATCCAGTGGACGATCAGCTATCTCGAAGAGCCGGTGGGCTTCACCGGAATCTTCGACATCGACTGGGTGCGCCGGGACGGCGAGAGCGGCATCTTCATCGGTCGTGCTGATCTCTTCGGCCGCGGGATCGCGAGCGAAGCGGTCCGGCTGCGGACCCATTTCGCCTGGCGCGAACTGCGCCTGCACCGGGTGCACAACTGGATCGCGCACGCGAACCGCGGATCTCGCCGAGCGAACGAGAAGGCGGGTTATCGACAGATGGGTCTTTTTCGCCGCTCGTTCTTCCGATCGGGTGAGTGGTACGACGAATGGCTCGGCGAAGCTTATCCGCATACCTTCCCCGACCAGCGTTGAACTGTTACGCTTGATATGCCCCAAAGGGGCAGCGGCGACGAGAGTCACCACGCGGGTCAAGTGAGGCACCTCCTCCCAAGTCCTGGCGAGGCTCAAGGCGGCGCGAACAACAAAGGGAGGAAGCTTCAAATTGAGCTTCTCTGACAAGACTCTGACCTGCAAAGACTGCGGTCAGGAATTCACATGGACGGCCGGCGAGCAAGAGTTCTACTCCTCGCGCGGTCTGATGAACGAGCCGGGACGTTGTCCCTCCTGCCGTGCGGCGCGTCGCGCCTCCGGTGGCGTGGGCGGCGGCGGCGGAGCGTACGGCGGAAGCCGTGGCGTGGGTGGCCCTCGTGAGTTCTTCACGGCTACCTGCAGCAACTGCGGTGGTGAGGCACGCGTGCCGTTCCAGCCCCGCGGGGACAAGCCGGTCTACTGCAGCTCCTGCTTCGAGCAGGTGCGTCCATCGGCTTCGCGTAGCCGTTACGCCTAACTAGCGTTTCGAACGCGGATTGAAGAAGACCCCCGCCGAGTGGCGGGGGTCTTTTCATTCCATGGAGACTATGCCGATGCGCGCACGTATCGCGCTCGTCGTAGCCGCAGCCGCCCTCGCGGCGTGCACCGCATTGGTCCCGACGCCGAGCGTCTCCCCGACCACGGGTCCTCAGTCCGCGGTCGCCGCTACGCCTGCGGCCACGGGCAAAGGGATCTGGATCGCCGACACCGGGATCTACGGGACGTACAACCACTTCGGCAACCCGCCGAACGGCCCGCCCAGCTACATCTGCGGGGTTGGGTACAACCTCAGCTATGTCGGCGGCGCTCCGCTTGTGTCTGTCGACGTCAGCGCACTCTTCCCCGGCGCTTTCGCGGCGCACGTGACGCCGTCGACGGTCGATCGCGCGATCGGCTGGCAGCACCCGGCTTCTGTGCAGATCAATTCGCCGGGGACCCACGATGCGGCCTGGCTTTCGCGTTTCGGCGGCGGCATGGGTGCGGTGTGCCAGAACGGTCCAAGCGACCTGGATTCGATCCGCGGCACGATCCTGAAGGTGAGCTGGGAAACCATCGAAGGATCGTACGAGCGGGAGTTCCAGGTCGATGAGATCAGGGGCGAGATGACGGCATGTGGCACCCCAGACGGCCGGATCCGGATCGTCTGGACGGACCCGCGCACGTGCTTCTAACGCTTAGAAGCCTTCGGAGGCCACGCGGCGGAGCGGCAGGCGGTAGGTGATCCGATGCTCTTTGCTGAAGTTGTTCCGCACCGACTCGTCGATCATGCGCTCGTCCTCGTAGTAGCGGGCCGCGAGCCGCCGAATGTCCGCCTGCGCGATCGTCGGGTCGTGCTCGATGCGCGCGCGGCCCTCGATCCGGATCCAGCGATAGCCATCCGCGACAAGCACGCTCATTCGAGGATCCGCCGCGAGGTTGCGATCCTTGGCTCTTCCGTGGGCGCTGTTCACGACGATGTCATCGCCGTCGAGGAGATACCACATGACCGCGAGATGCGGCGAGCCATCGGGATTCTTCGTGCCGACCACCGCGAAGCGTTTCTCCTCGAGGAATCGGCGTTCGTCGGCGGTGAGCTCGCGAACAGCCACTAGCGGAACATGTCGCGGGCGGCCGGTCGAACATATTCGTGCGCGGTCTCGTCCGAGTCTTCGAAGGTCAGCCCGCGCACGATGGCCACGGGGCAGCGATCCAGCTTGCCCATGACGAGCTCGGCGGCCCCGGCAATCTCGTCTGCGACGGCGATCTCGGTGACGCGCAGCTCGTACCCCTCCGGGTCGCGCTGCCCGATGTACCGCTTGAGCGCAGGTAAACCGGCGATGCCGATCGCGACGTTGGTGTGACCTTCGCGCCACGCGCGACCGAACGTGTCCGTGATCACTACGGCAACGGTCGCTCCGGCGCGCTTGGCGATCTCGTCGCGAATGCGCGTGGCGGAGGCGTCGGGGTCGACCGGGAGGAGCACGACGGTGTCGGGAGCTCCGGCATTGGAGCGATCCACGCCTGCGTTCGCGCACACGAAGCCGTGATGGGTCTCGACGATCAGAACACCGCGCTCCCAACGAATGATCTGCTTCGACTCGCCGAGCACGACTTCGAGTTGCCGCGCGTCCTTGCCGGATTCCTCGGCCATCTCGAGCGCCCGCTTTCCCGGCGCGACATCGGCGAGGCGTACGAGGCGTCCCTCGCTCTTCGAGACGACCTTTTGGGCCACGACGAGGACATCGCCGTCGACGAGCTTGTCCCCCGCGGGCTTGACTGCGGCGAGCAGTAGACCGACGAGATCATCGTTCGGACGCACCTCGGGGATCCCGTGGACCGGGATGATCGCAAGCGTCATGAGGAGAGTGCGCTAGTCATTCAACCGAGCAACGGAATGGCGCACCCATTCCATTCCACATCGCCGTAGTCTTCATAGAAGTAAGTGTTAGCGCTCGGCTGGAAAGCGTCCGCGGAGCAGTTCGACCCCAAGCGACTCCTCGACTACGCCGTGCTCGCGGAGGAGCTTGGCTACGACAGCATCGCCATAAGCGACCACTTCCATCCATGGCGCGACACCGGCGGGCACGCGCCGTTCGCCTTCGCCTGGCTCGGCGCGGCCGCGGCGAAGACATCGCGCGCAAGGCTCGGCACGAGCGTCGTCGCGCCCTCGTTCCGCTACCACCCGGCCATCGTGGCTCAGGCCATGGCGACGATCGCGCTCCTCGCGCCCGGCCGCGCGTTCCTCGGCGTCGGCAGCGGCGAGTCCATGAACGAGACGCCACTCACGACAACTGAATGGCCCGAGCCCGGCGAGCGGCTCCGCCGCCTGCGCGAGGCCGTGAAGCTCATCAAGCAGCTCTGGTCCGACGACTACGTGACCTTCGAGGGAAAGTACTTCCGCACAAAAGAGGCGAAGCTCTTCGACAAGCCGTCACAGCCGGTCCCCATCTTCATCGCCGCGGGCGGGCCGCAGGCCGCGACGTTCGCCGGACGCGAGGGCGACGGGATCATCGTCACGAGCGGGAAAGGCGCCGAGCTCTACCGGGACACGCTCATCCCCGCGCTCGAGAAGGGTGCGCGCGAGGCCGGGAAAGATCCCGCCAAGCTCGAGCGGATGATCGAGATGAAGGTGAGCTACGACCACGATCGCGCGCGCGCGATGGAGGATACGAACGAGTGGGCCGCGCTCGCGCTCCCGGCCGAGGACAAAGCTGGCGTGGAGGACCCCCGCGAGATGGAGCGCCGCGCGAAGGCCGCCGCGGACAAAGCGCACACGCGGTTCATCGTGTCCACCGATCCCGACGAGCACGTCGCGAAGATCAAGCCGTACCTCGACTGGGGATTCAACCACCTCGTCTTCCACTTCCCCGGGCGAGATCAGGAGCGGGCCATGCGTCTCTATGCGAAGGAGGTCCTCCCACGGCTGCGGCGATGACCGAGCTCAGCACGCGCTCGGTCGAGCTCCTCACGCTGGAGCGCGTCGCGCGCCTGGCGACAGCGGACCAGTACGCGCGCCCGCACGTCGTGCCGATCGTCTTCGTCTACGAGCACCCCTTCGTCTTCACGCCGATCGACGCCAAGCCAAAGTCCGTCGACGACTGGCACGACCTGCGCCGCGTCCGGAACATCGAAACGAACGGACGCGCCAGCGTGCTTGTCGACGTGTACAACGAGAACTGGTCCAACCTGGCGTGGGTGCGCATGGACGGCGTGGCCGAGATCCTGACCACGGGCGACGACCATCGTCGCGCGCTCGCTCAACTCGCCGCCAAGTACAAGCAGTACGAGGGCATCCCGCTCGGCGAGGCGCCGGTGATCCGCATCCGCATCGAGCAGGTTTCCCAGTGGCACGGCTGACTGCGGATCAGCCGGGCAAGGGACCTCAGACCCGCGTGCGAGAGAGGACTTCGGCCGCCCATGCGACGAAACGCGAAGCGCGCTCCAGCCCATCGCGGGCCTCAGCCGCGGTGGCACCCCGCGCCTCATAGGCGAGCCGCCGCCGCCTCACGCGGGTGAGCGGCAACGGCTTCCCCTCCTCGCGGACCCGTTCGCGCAGGCCAGCGGAGCCTCGAGCTGTCAGCCGAATGACGTTGACCCGGTTCCCGAAACGTCGGAAGACCGCCTCGAGCTCGGGAATTTCCTCCGGAAGTGCGTGCGACGAAACGATCGCAACGTCGATGTCGCTGTTCGGACGCATATCGCCGCGCGCGGCACTTCCAAAGAGGTATGCCCCTGTGACCTCCCCTATCCTCCGGACCGCGTCGACCACGCCTCTTTCGAGGTCCGCGGGCACCGACCTTTCTCGCTCGAAGAGGTCGCGAACGACGGGAGCGAGCACGTGCTCCGGATTCAAGCGATATGAGTCACGCCGCAAAGAGCGTCCGACGGTCAGAAGCCCCTGCCGCTCGAGCGACCCGAGCACCTCGCGAGCGGTCGGCTGCGAGACACCCGCGCGGCGGGCGAGCTCGCGCCCGCTGACGGCCACCGATCCCGGTAGCGCGTCGAGCGCTCGGAGGACGCGAACGTGGCTGCCGGTAGCGAAGAGATCATCGAGCGGCTCCTGCAATCTCACCGATAGGTTATCCTATCATATGAAAGTAAAATCTCTCAGTGATCTGCGTAGGCCGATGCGCAAAAAAGGCTGCCTCGCGTCACGTCTCGGTTGAGCGCTTTTCCGCGCTAGTCTCGAGAACGTGGCGGAACATCACGAGCGAGCGCTCGACCGCGTACGCGAGCGCTTCCAGGCCGACGCGAAGCTGCAAGCGCTGATGTTCGTCGTCGATCCGGCCGAGATGGCAGGGCGCCGGAGCATGGGCGCGCTGCAGATCGACGCGAGCGACCTTGCGCAGTGGTCTCACGGTCACATTGGCGGCGGGGTCGTTGATCTCGCCTTTCTTCGCGCGGCCGCAGAACGCGGACCCGAGCCATCGCGGTTCGCCTTCGCAGATGCTCGACTGTTATTCGCCCGTGACGAGGAGATCGCTCGGCTCTTACCTCGCGTCCCCGTCTTCCAAGAGTCGGAACGCCTCGAGAAAATGCGCAGCTTCGTCAGCCAACTCCCGGTCCATCTGTCCTATCTCCAGCTCGGAGATCTCTCGCACAACGCGTGGCTCTTGTCCCAGACCGCGACAGAGCTCGTGTTCTTTGCCGGCCGGCTGATCCTCGAGCACAACCGCATCCTCTACGGCAACCGCAAGCAATTCATGGCCCAACTTGCGAGCGCGGCCGAGAAGCCCGAAAGCATGGTCGAGGCGGCGCAGGAGCTCATGCGCGCCCCGAGTATCGCCCGGGCGCGTGCGTTCTACGACCTTGTCATGGCATACCGCGACTGGCCCGTCGCGCCCGAAGGACCGTGGTCTCGTTTTAGTCGGGACCGCGAGACGAACTGGGTCGAAGGTCAGGCCGCACTCGCCGACTCCTAGCGACGCGTTTCTACCTTGGCTCTATGTCGCTGTGGCTCTACGCAGTGGCTAGCCGCCGTCACCTGAGGCGGAACTGTAGATTTCGCGTCTGATGGACTTCGGGTTCACCCTCAAACCGGATCACTCGCTCGAGCGCGTTTCGTCGTTGACGCGCCTCGCCGAGTCGGCGGGCTTCACGTACGGGTGGCTTTTCGACAGCCACGTGCTGTGGAAGGAGCCCTACGTTCTGCTCACGCTGATGGCGCAGAACACCAAGCGCATGCGGCTCGGGACGTGCGTGACCAATCCCGCGACGCGCGAGCCCACGGTCACGGCGAGCGTGCTCGCGGTGCTGCAGGAGCTCTCAGGCGGGCGGATGGATCTTGGCATCGGCCGCGGCGATTCGGCTCGACGGGTCCTGGGAAAGAAGCCCACGGATCTCGCGATGCTCGAGGAAGCCACGCAGGTCATCCGCGACCTCTGCGAAGGCCGCGATGTCATCTACGAAGGGACGAAGCTGCGCTTCGACTGGACCGGCAAGCAGCGACTTCCGGTGTGGATCGCCGGGTATGGGCCAAAGGCGCTCGAGCTCACGGGTCGCATCGCCGACGGCGCGATCATCCAGCTCGCGGACCCGAGCCTCGTCGGCTGGTGCATCGGGCTCCTTCGCGATGGCGCGCGAAAAGCCGGCCGCGATGCGAGCGCGGTCTCAGTCATGGTCGCTGCGCCTGCTCACATTGGCCCGCGGGACAGGGTCCGCGACCGGGTCCGCTGGTTCCCCGCCCTCGTGTCGAACCATGTCGTCGATCTCGTGAAGCGCTACGGCGAGAAAGGCCTACCGGCCGATCTCACCGCATACGTCCGGAACCGACCTGGCTACGACTACCAGCATCACGCCGAATCCGGCTCGTCGAACGCCGCGTTCGTCGACGACGAGTCGGTGGACCGTTTCTGCGTGACCGGTGAGGTGGACGAGCACATCGCAAAGCTCCGCCAGCTCGCGGCGATCGGTGTGCGTCAGTTCAACATCTATCTCATGAGCGGTGAGGAGGAAAAGATCCTCGAGCTCTACGGCGAACGGATCATTCCGGCGCTCTCAGGAGCTGTCGCTCCGGCTTAGACGCAGGGGTCCTGCCTCCTCTCCGTGAGCATTAGTTCTATAGAAGGTTCGCGACAAGCGGGTGCGTGTCACGCCATTGCGAGAGTTAGTTCATTTTCCCGGTCGCCGCGTAGCGGTCGGCGATCTCGAGTGCCGCGTCGATCGCGCGGACACCGATCCCGAGGTCCTCGTCGCTCACCGATAGCGGCGGCGCGACGAAGAGCATGTTCCAGCGGCAGAACACGTAGACATCGCGCTCGAGCAGCGCGCTCTTGAGCCGATTCGCGAGTGCGCTCGATGGGCCGTTCCACCGCTCGAGCATCTCCTTCGACTTGCGGTCCTTCACGAGCTCGATCCCGGCGAAGAGGCCGCGGCCACGGACGTCACCGACGGACGGGTGGCGCTCCGCGATCCTGCGCAGTTCTGACAGGAGCTTCTCCCCCATCCGCGCCGAGCGATCGATGAGCCCGTCCTCGCGGTACGCCTCGATCGACGCGACGCCGGCGGCGCACGCGAGCGGATGGCCGCTGTAGGTGGAGCCGACCCAGAGCACATTGTCGTCGAAGTGATGCGCGATCCTCTCGCTCACGATCGCGCCGCCGAGCGGCACGTAGCCCGAGGTCACGCCCTTCGCGAACGTCATGACGTCCGGAGCCACGCCCTCGTGGTCCGCGCCAAACCATTTCCCGGTGCGCCCGAAGCCGGTCATGACCTCGTCGAACATGAGCAGGATCCCGTACTTGTCGCAGAGCGCGCGCAGACCGCGGAGATAGCCTTCGGGAGGCACGAGGACGCCGGAGGTTCCGGGGATCGGCTCGACGAGGATCGCGGCGATGTACTCGGGGCCCTCGTACCAGATCACCTCTTCGACGTGGGCCAGCGACTTCTGCAGGTCACCGCCGAAGACCGAGCGATATGGGTCGGGGTTGAGGAAGTGCACGACACCGGTGATCCCAGGCTCGGCCGCCCAGCGGCGATTGTCGCCGCCGAGCGTCATCGATCCCTGCGACTGCCCGTGGAACGAGCGCCACTGCGTGAGGATCTTGTGTCGCTTGGTGAAGAGACGCGCGATCTTGATGGCGTGCTCGTTGGCCTCGCTACCGCCGGTCGTGAAGATCGTCTTCGAGAGGTCGCCGGGCGTGACCTCCGCGAGAAGGCGCGCGAGCGTGGCGCGGCTCTCCTCGCCGAACGACGGGGTCACATAGCAGGCGCGCTCGGCCTGCTCCTGGATCGCGCGCACGACCTTGCGATGGCCGTGGCCGAGGTTGACGTTGATGAGGCCCGACGAGAAGTCGAGGATCCGCCGGTCGCCGGCGTAGAGCCACGAGCCCTCCGCGCGCGTGATGACCACCTGCTTGATGCCGCCTTGCGCCGACCAGGACACGAGGACGTGGTCGGCGGTGTCCTTTGCGATTGTGGACGGGTCCGACGGGCGTTTCGTGGCGACGGCCATCGCCGCCGAGTCTAGACCGCAAAAAAGAACGACCGCCGGACGCTCCCGGCGGTCGTTCGACTAAAGCGTTTCCGTGCTAGTTGCCGCCCGGTGTCACCTGCACCGTGGCTTTCTTGAAACTCGCGCCGTTGATGTCCGCGCCTGACGACTTCAGCGCATCGGCCGCCTTCTTCGCGAGATCGGTGCGGAACGCACCGTCGGTGGGCTTGCTCTTCAGGACCTGGTAGGTCGTCGAGATGTTGACCGTCTGGTCCCAGGCCGCCTTGTCGAGCATGCCGATGCCGTTCGGCGACGGCCAGATGAGCGCGTTGATCTCGTTCAGCTGCCAGGTCATGTGCCCCTTGCCGAGGGTTGTGCCGGCCTTGAGCACGATGTCGACGCACTGACTCTGGTTGTCGCGGCAGAAGATCCAGCCTTTGAACGAAGCCTGAAGGAATTTCGCGGCGATGTCCTCATTGCCCGACTTCGAGAGCCACGACTGCCGCACGAAGACGTGGTCCTGAAGCATCGCCGTGCCGACCTGGTTGAAGTCGATCACGTTGAGTTCGGCGGGCGTGTACAGCTGCCCCGTCTTCGGGTTCTTCTGCTCGAGTACCTGCGCGTACTCGTTGTAGATCATCGCCTGCGCCGCATCGACCTGGCCGTTCAAGAGCAGCGACATGTCGAACGGCTGGGCGACGATGTTGACGTCACTCGCTTTGGCCGGGTCGATGCCGACCTTGCGCATCGCGGCGTAAAGCTCGGGCTCGTTCCCGAAGCCCCACGTACCGACTTTCTTGCCCTTCCAGTCCTCAGGCTTGGTGATGTTCTTGTCCTTGAACGAGACCTCGAGCGTGCCCGACCGCTGGAAGACTTGAGCGATGTTCACGAGGTCCGCCCCGGCCTCGCGCGACGCGAGCATCTTGGGCACCCACGCGATGCCGAACTCCGCCGCGTCCGATGCGACCACCTGCTGAGGCACGATGTCCGGTCCACCGAGCTTGATCTCGACGTCGAGCCCGAGGTCTTTGAAGTAGCCCTTGTCCAGGGCCGCGTAATAGCCGGCGAACTGCGACTGCGCCACCCACTGAAGCTGGAGACGGACCTTGGTGAGCGGTCCGCCGCCACCGCCGGTGCCGCCGGTGCCGGCGCCGCAGGAGACCGCGAGCATGATCGCGACGAGCGCGAACGAAAGAGAACGAAGACCTACATGTCGCATAGCAACCTCCCTCGCGCGTGACCGGAGCGCGTTACGACGAGTCGGCGATGCGGGCTGAAGCGTGCCACGGGATCGCGACGCGCTCGATCGCGACGATGATAAGGAAGAACGCAATGCTCGCGGCCGAGGCGACCACGATCGCCGCCCAGGCGTTCGCGAATCGAAAGAACGCCGCCTCGGTGATGATGAACTGCCCCAGGACCGACCGCGAGCCGCCGAAGTACTCGGCGACGATCGCGCCGATCAGCGAGAGCGTGGCGCTCACCTTCAGCGCGGTGAAGATGTATGGAAGCGCATTGGGGACACGGACTTTCGCGAAGATCGCGAGCTCGGTCGCCGCGTACGAGCGCATGAGGTCGAGCGACGCCTGATCCACCAGGGTCAGCCCGCGGAGCGTGTTGATCATGATCGGGAAGAAGACGAGGACGGCCACGACCATCATCTTCGAGACCGGGTTCAGGATCCCGAACCAGTTATTCATGATCGGCGCGAACGCGATGATCGGGACCGAGTTCGCCGCGATCGCGAACGGCAGGAGGGCACGGCTCGCGGTGACCCAGCGGGCGGTCGCGAACGCGACCACGAGCGCGGCGACTCCGCCGATGACTAAGCCACCGACCGCTTCGACCAGGGTGTTGCGGCCGACAGTCATGAGCTCGTCGAAGTGCTCGACGAAGGCGGTGGCAATTGCGCTCGGCGGCGGGAGCAGGAACTGCTGGATGCCGAATGCGCGTACGACGAGCTCCCAGAGCACCAGGACGCCAACGAACACGGCGATGGCGGGCGCGTAGTAGCCGATGCGCTTCATCAGCTTGCGGCGACCTCCGCCGCGGCCGGCCTTCCCATGTCCCGGCCGCGGAGGCGCTCGCGGACGCGCGTGATGAAACCGAAGTAGCGCTCGTCCTCGCGGGTCAGGTCGTTGCGCGGCTGCGGGAGGTCGACCGGAATGAGCTCGATGATCCGGCCTGGCCGCGCCGACATCACCGCGACGTGGGTAGAAAGGAACACCGCCTCGGGGATGCTGTGCGTGACGAAGACGATGGTCGTGCCGGTCTGTTGCCAGATGCGCAGCAGCTCGAGGTTGAGCCGTTCGCGGGTCATCTCGTCGAGGGCGCCGAACGGCTCGTCCATCAAGAGGATCGCGGGCTCGAACGAGAGGGCGCGCGCGATCGCGACGCGCTGCTGCATGCCGCCCGAGAGCTGCCAGGGATAACGACGCTCGAACCCGGTGAGCTCGACGAGCGCGAGCATCGCTTTCGCACGTTCGATCCTCGCCGACCTGTCCCTGGCGCTCACCTCGAGCGGAAGCTCGACGTTGCCCTGGACGGTGCGCCAGTCGAAGAGGACAGGCGCTTGAAAGACCATGCCGTAATCGCGGTCAAGACGCGCGCGGTGCGCGGTCTTCCCGTTCACCTCGACCGTGCCCGCGCTGGGCTGGGTCAGATCGCCGATAAGCCGCAGGAGCGTCGACTTGCCGCACCCGGACGGCCCGATG